>Ga0102924_1001503_pt1 | contig 26810 bp, 20 predicted proteins | sample PaiPotPPM11metaG_FD_80116 | JGI IMG/M metagenome (GOLD analysis project Ga0102924, IMG submission 80116) | Iron sulfur acid spring bacterial and archeal communities from Banff, Canada, to study Microbial Dark Matter (Phase II) - Paint Pots PPM... ... | reverse complement strand
GGAAATATCGAAGTCTGTGGAAACCGTTTCGGGATTATTATTCACGACCACGGACGCCCGGCCCCGATGAGGTGGAAGCCGCTTATCGCGCCACCGGTGCGCGCGGCGTGATGTTGTCATTCGGCGGACAAACGGCGATCAATTTAGCCCGCGAATTGACGCGGCGCGGCGTGCGGCTCATCGGCAGCGATCGAAAGAGTCTCGACATGGCCGAAGACCGCGCGAAATTCGATGCCGCGCTGCGGCGTCTCGGCGTGGCGCGTCCGGAGGGAAAAGCGGCGCGGTCGTTTCGCCAGGCTCGCACGATCGCGCGCGAACTCGGTTTCCCGGTGTTAGTCAGGCCATCGTACGTCTTGGGCGGGCGCGGCATGGAAGTCGTCTACAACGAAGGCCAACTCGCATCGTACGTCGAGTCCGCACCACCGATCCTAGCGTCGGCGCCGCTGCTGGTCGACAAATATTTGCCCGGGCTTGAAGTGGAGGTCGATGCCGTCTTCGACGGCGCGGATATTCTCATCCCCGGAATATTCGAACACATCGAACGGGCTGGGATTCATTCGGGCGATTCGATCAGCGTTTATCCGCCGCTTTCGATAGGCGCAGCCATGGAGGCTCGCATCGTTGAAGTCACGACGGCCATTGCCCGCGAGTTGCAAATACGGGGACTGATCAACATTCAATTTGTGATCCACGAGGGCGAGCTCTATATCATCGAAGCCAATCCGCGCGCGAGCCGGACGGTGCCGATCATCCAAAAAGCTACGGGCATCAATATCGTCGCGGCCGCCACGCGCATAGCGCTCGGCGAAAAGTTGCGCGCGATGCCGTACGGAACAGGCTTGGCGGCCCGCGCGCCGTTCGTGGTCGTCAAGATTCCGGTGTTCTCGTTTGCAAAAATGCGCGGCGTGGAAACGATACTCGGGCCGGAGATGAAATCGACCGGAGAGGTCCTCGGCATCGATGAAACCTTTGCCGGTGCCCTTCGAAAAGGATTCATCGCCGCGGGAATCCGGCTGCCGGGCGGGGGCGGACGAATTCTCGTTTCTATTGCCGATGAGGAGAAAGAAGAGGCGATTCCGGTTCTGCGCAGATATGCGGCACTTGGACATCGTTTCGTGGCCACGCCGGGAACGCGCGAACATCTCGAAGGGGCAGGCATCGCTTGCGAACAGGTAAAGAAAATTGCCGACGGATCGCCGCACGTTCTGGATCTGATCCGCCAGCGGGCGGTCGATTTGGTTATCAACGACGCCCAAGGACTGCGCGAGATTTCGGATAGTTACAAAATCCGCCGGGCTGCGGTCGAAGCGAATATCGCGTGCCTGACGAGCTTGGACACGGCGCGGGCGTTAGCCGAAGCTTTGGAGAGCAGCGCCGGGCCGCCGCGATCGCTTCAAGAGTACCGGCAGCTGCAAATCACTGCGCCGGCGAGCCCGCTCTGAAGACAACTTCCGTCGCCAAACTTTCGGCGCTTTTCGTGGTGCTTTTCGCAGTATTGGCAGTGCGGCAGGCGTACGTCCAATTGATAGCCGGACCCGGCATCGCGGCAAATTCCTACAATCCGCGCCACGCATTACTCGCCGAGCGCCGCGGTCGAATTCTGGCCGGCGACGGAACGGTATTGGCGCAAACGGTCAAGGGAGAACGACGGTATCCGTACGGCGCCTCGCTCGCGCAGACGGTTGGCTACGTCTCCATCCGCTATGGGACGAGCGGCCTCGAGGACGCGTACGACGCTGCCCTCACGCCGCCCGATACAACCGGGGACATGAGCTCGCAATTCGCGGAGATCGTGGAGGCGCTTACCGGTCGAAATGCGCTCGCCCGAGGCGCCGACGTGATAACGACGATCGAACCGGCGGTGCAGAACGCGCTCTATTCGAGGCTCGCGCTGCACCCGCGCGCGGCCGGCGTGGTGCTCGATCCCCGAACCGGCGCCGTCCTCGCGCTGGCTAGCGTTCCCAGTTTCGATCCGAACGCGCTGGCCTCGCAATTTCAAGCGCTGCTGCACGACGAGCGCAGCCCGCTGCTCAACCGCGCAATCGACGGACTCTATCCGCCGGGCTCGACATTCAAAATTTTCACCGCCTCCGCGGCGCTGGACTCCGGCACCGTGACGATGCAATCGACCTTCTACGATCCGGGCTATTACACGATCGGAAACTTCACGCTGCACGATAACGAGTTCGAAGCCACCGGCTCCCAAGACCTGACAGGTGCGTTCGCGCTTTCCAGCAACGTCGATTTCGGACAGATCGCGTTGAAGATGGGGACGGACACATTTTATCGTTATATCGACGGTTGGGGGATCGGAAAATCTTTGGATTTTCAGCTGCCGGCGAACACCGATCGCGTTCCACCCGCGAGCTCGATCGTGCCCGGCGAGCTCGCGCAGATGGGCTTTGGTCAGGGCGCTCTGCTGATGACGCCGCTGCGCATGGCGCTGCTCGCAGCGACGATCGCGGACGGCGGCTCGGAACCGCGGCCGTACATCGTTCGCCAGGTCGTCCGTCAAGGGGGCGGAGCAAGCAGTTATGGAGCGGCGGAGCTCTACGCTCCGATATCGGCGGATACCGCGGCAAACGTGAAGAACATGATGATCGCCGTGGTGCAACGCGGGACGGGCACGCCGGCGCAATTGCCGGGCATCACCGTAGCCGGGAAAACTGGAACGGCGACCAATCCGCTCGGCGCCGCGCACTCGTGGTTTGTCTGTTTCGCACCGGCAGATCACCCGCGGGTCGTGGTTGCCATTGTCGTTGAGAATGCCGGCTACGGCGCCACCGTCGCCGCACCGATTGCGAGGGAAGTGTTGCGAACCGCTCTGAAGAGCTCGTCATGAGCTCGCGCGCCGCCGCATGATCGACTCGGCGCACGTCTTCAACAACCGCTATCGCCTCGACAGCAAGCTCGGCGAAGGCGGAATGGCGACGGTGTATTGCGGTACGGACACCCTGCTTCGCCGCCGCGTGGCAATTAAAGTGCTGCGCCACGACTACGCTTCCGACGAAGAGTTCGTGCGACGCTTTTATCAGGAGGCGGAATCGGCCGCGAAGCTTTCGCATCCGAATATCGTCAACACGTACGACGTCGGCCGCGAAGGCGACACTTACTATATCATCATGGAGCTCGTCGATGGTCCGTCGCTGGCGGAAATCATCGCGACGGACGGCAGATTGCCCGAACCTGTGGCACTCGACTATGCGGCTCAAATCTGTAACGGATTGGCTTACGCTCACCGGCAAGGTCTGCTGCACCGCGACATCAAGCCCGCGAACATTCTGATTACGAAGGACGACGTCGTAAAACTCTCCGATTTCGGTATCGCGCGAGCGGTTTCGCAGCAGACGATGACGATGACGCGTCCCGGCATGGTGATGGGAAGCGTCTACTATCTTTCACCCGAACAAGCCCAGGGCTTGGATCTGAGCGAAGCCTCCGATCTCTACAGCGTCGGGATTGTGTTGTACCAAATGCTCACCGGGAAGCTGCCGTTTGTCGGGGAGTCGCCGGTGACCGTGGCGCTCAAGCACATATCAGATCCCGCTCCGGCGCTCGATCCCTCTGCCGGCGTTAGTCCGGCGCTGCAGTCCATCGTCTCAAAACTTCTGCAGAAGCAGCCGGAAAATCGATTCGGATCCGCGAGCGAAGTCGCCTCAGCCTTGCGCGAGGCGCGCGAGCGGCCAAGTTTTGCCGCATATTCGCTCGTGGACGATGCGCCGGGATCCGCGATCAGAACCCTCATTGCGCAGCCGCCTCCTCGTAAATCGCGCCTGCCGGATCGCCGCCCGGAGATCGTCGAATACGATGAACCGCGTCGCAGTTCCACCGGCTGGATTGTGGCAGTGCTCGCGATCGTCTTGATCGGAGCGGCGGCCGCGGGCTACATCATGACGGCCCATCCGTTTGCTCCCGTGGCGCAGATCGCGGTCGGAAACTACGTTGGCCTGCCGGACGCGCAAGCCCAGAAGTCAATTGTCAACTCGGGGCTGACCTACAGACCCACGCGCGAAACGAGCGACACCGTCCCCCCCAATCACGTGATCCGGCAAGACCCGGCCGCGGGAACGAAGATCCCAAGCGGTTCACCGATTCAGCTCGTGATCAGTTTGGGCCCGCCCACGGTTGGCTTGCGCGACGTCGTCGGTTACACGCTCGATGATGCGCAAAAAGATTTGATCGGAGATAAACTGAGCGTGGTCGTCGTTCATAAATTCGACCCGTCGCCGAAAGACAACGTGATCGACGAGAAACCGAAGGCCGGCTCGAAAGTCAGGCAAAATGCGAAGGTCACGCTCGTGGTTTCACAGGGACCGGCGCCCATCAAGATGCCGAAGCTCGTTGGGCTGACGCGAGATCAGGCCTTCGCGATCGCCGGGCGTGATGGATTTACCATCAACGTCAGCGAGACCGCTACCATCGCGAACGTTCCGGCGAACGTGATCGCGTATCAGGACGTCCCCGCCGGGGCGCAGATTCCGTCGGACCACTCGAAGACGGTGAACGTCGTCGTAAGCACCGGCGGCGGACTGACGAACGTTCCGAACCTCATCGGCAGCGACTTGGCCAGCGCCCAGCAGCAAGTAAAAGGCGCGGGCTTTACCGTCACCATGAAATATGTCGTAGAGCCCGGCTCCCCTAACAACGGCCAAGTGACCGCCGAAGATCCGCAGCCGGGCACACCCGCGGAAAAAGGTTCGGCGATCCAAATCACGCTTTCAGTCTCCGGCGAAGTGCCCGATACGAACGGGATGACGCTGGACCAAGCTAAGGCGATACTCACCGACTACGGCTACAGCCTCGGAAACATTACGCCCACGACCGAAGGAGCCGGCGGCAAAGTCGTGCGTACCGAGCCGGCAGTGGGCACGCAGATCGCGCCCGGATCGCCGGTTAACATCTACGTCAACAATTCGAATCCGCGACCATGATCGAACGGATCCTAGGAATCGATCCGGGCTTGCGCGTTACAGGCTACGGCGTTATCGAATTCTCCGCCGGCAAAACGCGAGTCATCGAAGCCGGCGTGGTTGCGCCAAAAAACGGGGCTGCGCTGGAAACGCGCCTGCGCGAGTTACACGAAGGCATTACACAAGTGGTAAACTCAACGCATCCCGACGTGATCGTCATCGAAGAGCTCTACACGACGTATCGCAACCCGGTGACCGCGATCATGATGGGTCACGCGCGCGGCGTGCTCTGTCTGGCCGGCGCAGAAGCCGCGATTCCCGTCAGGACGCTGGCCCATTCCTTGGTAAAGCGCGCGCTCGTCGGATCGGGCGCGGGCCGTAAAGAGCAAGTCAACCGCATGGTCGCGCAGTTGCTCGGTTTCCGCCGGCCCCTGGAACCCGACGACGTCTCGGACGCACTGGCTCTGGCGCTGGCGTACTGCAACATCCGCGATCACGAGCGCAAGCTGCCCGCACTGCATGTTCGCTAGAATCACCGGGACGCTTATCGAGAGAAACGATGAAGGCGTCGTCTTGGACGCCGGCGGTCTTGCTTACGACATCATTCTGCCGGCCTGCGTGCAAGAAAAAGTCGCGATCGAAAATGGCGAGCAGCTGACCCTCGAGATCTATTCCGTGATGAATATGGAAGGGAACACCGGTCACTTCACGTTTTATGGCTTCAGCAATGGCATCGAACGCGAATTCTTCGAGAAGCTCCTGAGCGTGGCAAGCATCGGCCCGCGGTCGGCTGCCCGAGCCTTCTCGCAGCCCATGGCGCGCATCGCCGGCGCAATAGATCGGGGCGATCACGCGATTCTTAAGACGCTGCCTGGAATCGGCCAGCAGAAGGCGCGCGACATCGTCGCGAAGTTGCAGGGCAAAGTGACGAAGTTCTTGCTGATCCAGGAAGCCGAACCCGCGCCCCCGCCGCGCATGCCGGATTTCGCGGACGAGGCGTTGGCCGTTTTGCTGCAGTTGGAGTATAGGCGCTCCGACGCCGAAGAAATGATTCGCTCGACCTTGGATGCAGCGCCGGGCATCACGGACGCGGAAGCGCTGCTGGCCGAGATCTACCGCCAACGAGCCGCCCATGAATGATGACGCGCTGAAAAGGCTCTACGGACCGAACGACGCTATGGACGCGGAGCGCGTGCTCGATCCCGTCGATTCGCTGGAAGACGAAGTCTATGGAGCGAGCCTGCGGCCGCGATCTTTCGACGAGTACGTGGGACAAACGACCGTTGTCGACAACCTGAAGATTGCGATCGAGGCTGCCAAGCAAAGGAAAGAGCCGCTCGAACACGTCCTTTTTTACGGCCCGCCCGGCCTGGGCAAGACGACGCTCGCCGCCCTTATCGCGAAAGAACTCGGCAGCGCGCTTCGTCCAACCAGCGGACCCACGTTGGAAAAACCCAAGGATCTCGTCGGCATCCTGACCTCGCTCGAGGAAGGCGACATCTTTTTTATCGATGAGATTCACCGGCTGGGCCGCGTGGTCGAAGAGTTTCTCTATCCTGCGATGGAGGAATATCAGATCGATTTCATCGTCGATCGCGGAGCGTATGCCAAAACCTTAAAACTCCCGCTCAAACGCTTTACGCTCGTGGGCGCGACCACGCGCGCCGGGATGCTCTCCGCTCCCCTCCGGGAGCGGTTCGGAATCATGCATCATCTGGACTACTACGACGACGCGGAGCTGAAACGCATCGTCTTGCGCTCGGCCGGCGTGCTGGCCGTTCCAATCGATGACGACGCCGCCGAAACGATCGCGCATCGGAGCCGCGGCACGCCGCGCATTGCGAACCGGTTGCTGCGGCGAGTGCGCGACTATGCGGAAGTGCGCGCGGACGGGCGCGTGAGCAAGGTCGTGGCAGAAGAAGCTCTGCGGCGTGAAGGCGTGGACGAGCTCGGACTGGATCGGCTGGACCGCGCATTCCTGCGCACGATCGTGGAGCAGTACGCCGGCGGACCGGTCGGTATTGGAGCGATCGCGGCAACGCTTACGGAGGATGCCGAAACGCTCGAAGACGTGGTCGAACCGTACTTGTTGAAGGCCGGCTTCGTGACGCGTACCGCCAACGGACGTAAAGCAACCGCCGACGCGTATACGCATTTAGGTATCACCGGGACGCCGTTCCCAACTCAAGACAGACTGCTGTGAAGCGAGCCCACTTTATCGGCGCCGTCGCCTCACTGGCCGGAACGGCCGGGTTGCGGGCGCCGCTGCGGGCCCAAGAAGATCCCGCACTTTCGGCGCGGAGTCAGATGCTGCGCGTCCTGCTCGGAAAGGGCCAACTCCAGCCGGTCGACACGCAAACGTTCTTATATGAAGGACGGCGCTACCGCGGCAGCGCGGCAATCTTGCCGCAAACGGGGCAGGTCGTGAGCACCGTTCCGCTCGAGCAGTATTTGTACAGCGTCGTGTCGCGCGAAATGCCGCGCTCTTGGCCGCCGGCAGCTTTGCAGGCTCAGGCGATCCTCGCCCGCACTTACGTTTTGCAGCGCAGCAACCCGAACCGCGATTACGACGTCGTCACCTCGGAAGCCGACCAAGTCTACACGGGTATCGATGCGGAAGCCCCGCAGACGAGTGCGGCCGTTGACGCGACCGCCGGCCAGGTGTTGCGATTTGCTTCCGGATTCGCGTCGATCGCCTACTTCTCGTGCTGCGGCGGACACACCGAATCGTCGGCTGACGCTTGGGGCGGCAAGCCGCTGGCATATCTCTCTGGCGTGCCTTGCGATTACTGCAAGGATTCGCAGTGGTACCGCTGGACGCAAACAATCGGTGTGGACCGTTTGACCGCGGCCCTCGGTGCGCAAGCCGGCGCGGTTGGCGAGCTGCAGAACATCACGCTCGATGCGCCGGATGCGAGCGGCCGCGCGCGTTTTTGGACGTTCAGCGGAACGAACGGCAGCGCGCGCATAAAAGCTGCCGACGTGCGGCGAGCAGTCGGGTCGCGGGTGCTTCCCAGTTTGCTCGTTCGAAAAGTCGGTTTGCAGGTAGGCGATCCCAACGCCACGATCGAGGGCGCGGGATTGGGTCACGGCGTTGGATTTTGTCAGTGGGGCGCTCGCGGTCTAGCCCGGAGCGGCAGCGATAGCGCAGCGATTCTCGCTTACTATTTCCCGGGTACGACGATCGGCTCGTCCTAGGTCTCAGGTTTGAGGCGTTGGCGAATCCCACGTCGAGCGAGCGATTAACTATGCGCCGAAGCCCTGAGCCTGTCGAAGGGGAGCCCGATGTGGGGTTCGCCAGCGCATACGATTACAATTTGCCACCTGAGTTGATCGCGCAGAAGCCGGCGCAGCCGCGCGATTCATCGCGGTTGCTCGTAATGCGCGGCGATCGGATCGAACAGCTGACGTTTCGCGATTTTCCTACGCTGCTGCGCGCCGGTGACGTGCTCGTCCTCAACGAGGCGCGTGTGATACCCGCCCGCGTTCGCGGAAGACGCGTTCCAAGCGGTGGTGCAGTCGAGCTTTTGTTTTTGCGCCCGGCACATGAAGCGCACTACGATCCCAGTGCCTTGCGATGGCTCGTGTTAGCGAAACCCGGCCGGCGTCTGCGGCCGGGGGAGCGGATAACCTTCGGCGAGCTCGGTAGCGCGGTGGTAAAGAGCGTCCACGACGACGGCGCCCGGGAGATCGAATTGGATCTTCGCGTCGGCTTTGAAGAATTTCTCGAAGTTGCCGGCTCGCTGCCGCTGCCGCCTTACGTCCACGATGATTCGCCGGAAGCGCAGGCGGGTTACCAAACGATCTTCGCCCGCGCTCCGGGAAGCGTCGCGGCTCCGACCGCGTCACTGCATTTTACCGACGCTGTTTTCGCCGAACTGACGCGTAAGAACGTCGAGATCGTCAAACTCGTGCTCGACGTTGGTCTCGGCACGTTCCGCCCGCTCCAAACGGAAAACCTCGACGAGCATAAGATGCACGCCGAGTCGTTCACGATTCCGGATTCAACCGCTCGCGCAATCGCTCACGCCAAAGAAGAAGGGCGGCGTATCGTCGCCGCGGGGACGACAGTCGTCCGCGCGCTCGAGGCGTCTGCGCTTAGGCACGGATCCGTGCGAGCCGGCCGGGGCGAAACGGATCTCTTCATCAAGCCCGGTTTCGAGTTTCACGTTGTGGACGCGCTGCTGACGAATTTTCACCTGCCGCGCTCTACACTGCTGGTGCTGGTATGCGCGTTTGCCGGGCGCGAGCGTATTCTGCAAACGTACTCGGAAGCGATCGAACGCGGCTACCGGCTCTTTTCCTTCGGCGACGCGATGTTCATTGAAGGTCCCGTGGTTCCACAAGCAACGACTTAGCGCTAGTGTAAAACACCAAACCGGGGGCAGCGTTCGGACGTTTGCGCACGTGCTTGCGGTGCGTGTAATCCACGGTGACCTTCGCGCTGTTTCGTCCCTTTGAATGTGCGGCGGCCAGCTGCGCCGCCATCAGGATGTCCTCGTCCGGCGGATCGCGGCGGTCGTCGCGCTGCAGGATCACGTGAGCGCCGGGCTGACCTCGCGCGTGAAACCAAAGATCATCCGGACGGGCGACGCGGAACGTCAGTTCGGCATTCTCTAATGGAGAGCGCCCGACGAAAATGCGCGAACCGTGAGAGGTTTGGTGCTGTACAGGACGGCGCTTTTTCGCGGGCCGCGCCTTCGGGGCCGCGGCGCGGGGCTGCCGGGGTTTGAGGAGCTCGGCGATCTCGCGCAGTTCGTCCTCGCCGGCGCGCTCGAGTTCCCAGCGCAACTCTTCCACTTCCTCGAGCGATTGCAGCACGCCGGCGTGCCGCCGGCTCAAATGGTCGCTCGCGCCGACGGCTTTCTTATAGCGAGAGAAGAGCTCCGTAGCCTCAAGTTTAGCCGAGTCCCTATCCTTCGCGGGCAGCTCGTGGAGTTGCGCATAGATCGCCTCTCCGCGTTCTCGCAGCTCGTTGCGGCCTTCGGCGTCCGCTAAACGTTCGTCGATGCGCGCGATCTCCGCGCGTAGTTTTCTTTCGCGTTCGGTTAACGCGCGCTCGGCCTCGGCGCGCCGTTTATCCGGCTTGTCCGCAACGTGCGTGTCCGCGCCTCCGCGCCGAATCTCCGTGAAGACCGCCAAGAGCGAGGGCGCACGTTCGCATGTTGCATCTGCGAACTGCGGAAGTGGGACAACGTAGGCCTGGAGCACGCTGCCGTGCTCATCACGATAGACGTACAGGTCGTTGGTCCGAATCTCTTCATTGGTAGGCAGCGGATCGATCGGGAATCGCGATTTGCCCGCCCGTGCCGGCGGGGGCTGATATACGCCGCCCGGGCGCACCGATCGCGAAGCCTTCGCCGTGCGCTTGAACTCTTTGAGCGCTGCAACGACCGTGTCGCCTTTGGTGAGGATTGCGTTCCCGAAGCGCGGTACCAGTTCATAAATGAGAGCATACAATTCGGGGACGCCGAAGCGCGATTGCGCCGCAAACTCCAGACGCAGGATACGTTCGCCTTCGAGGGCGCGAGCTGCCGTCAACGTCTTGCCTCGCAGTGCGGCACCCGCCGCGCGCACGAAACCCGGCTCGGCGGCGATCGGCAATTCGCCATCCTCTACCGTAAGCAGCGGCGTCGGCGCGAACAGATCCGCGCACAGCAGCCGCGTCTCTCCTTTTCTCCAAAGCGCGAGCGCGAAGCGGCCGTCGGGGAGCTGCCCGGCATCCCGGACGCGCGCGCCTAGAAACCGTTCTTCGATCTCGTACGCCAAGCGAACGATAAGCAGCGGGTCAGTATACATCGCGGGCCCGAAGTTTGTGGTACAAGTTCATTATGCACAAGAACACGATCGCGTTTGTCGCCTGCGCGGCGATCCTTTCGAGCTGCGCCGGGTCCGGCTCCGGATCGGGCCCACGCGGATGGACGCAAACGAATGGGGCCGGTTCGTGGGTCAATCCTAAGGCGCCCAAACAGACCTTCAGCGTCCTGAGCGCACCCTTTGACGGAACCCTGAAAGACCTCGCTTCCCAAATAACGACGAACATCATTCTTACAAACCAAGCGATGCGAGCGAAGTTTGTGGACGGCCTTCCGTTTACGCGTTGCCCCGGAGAAGCGATCTTTCAAACTTACAGCATGGCGGCGGTCAAGAGCATTATCGAAGTGGCTTTCGCCGTCCAGGACGGCAAGAAAGTCGTCGCCGAATACCGGCGGCCGGCCACCGACAAGGATGATCCAGCGGCCGTGGATGCCATGGCCGCTAACGTCTGCAGCGCGACATAACCAGGGGTAGGGCCCACCCGGTCGGAACATAACGGCCTTTGCCGGTTAAGAGGAACTCCGTCGTGTTGGGCCCGGGCCTGTTATTCGTGGTTTCCGGCCCATCAGGGGCCGGCAAGGACACGCTCGTGGATGCGCTGCTGGCACGCACAGGGCGCCTCCGGTATTCCGTTTCGGCGACCACGCGTCCGCCGCGGCCCGGAGAGCGAGAGGGGGAGCACTACTTCTTCGTTACCCGAGAGGAATTCAAACGGCGCGAAGCCGCCGGCGGCCTTCTCGAGTGGCGGGAATACAACGGCAACCTCTACGGGACGCCGCGGGACTTCGTCGAGGACACCCTGACTCAAGGCTATGACTTGATCATGAAGCCTGAAGTCAACGGCGCGCTAGCAATCAAGAGCACGTTCCCGGATGCGGTGCTGATCTTCTTACTGCCGGACCGGTTCTCGTATCTGCGCGGGCGCCTGCTCGCCAGGCGAACCGAAACGAACGAAGAGATCGCACGGCGCTTGGAGATCGCGCACGAGGAGATCAGCAACATTCGAGACTTCGACTATATCGTCATCAACGAGGAGCATCGCTCCGACGAGGCAGTCAAAGACCTTCAGGCCATATTGCAAGCGGAGCGGTTCCGCATACACCGGTACCCTGACGACACGATAAGGAAATTGGAACACTCATAATGACCGAACCAGTTTTTGGAGATTTGGACGAACTGCTCAAGCACGTTGATTCGAAATTCAGCCTGGTCAATGTTGTGACCAAGCGCGCCAAGCAGTTGAACAACGGCGCACCCGAACTGACCGATAACGTGAATCCGAATAAACCCGTCTCCACGGCTTTCAATGAAGTTGCGAGCGGAAAGATTCACTATCATCGTACAAAAGAGGGAATCAAGTAGCAGGTCGGGAGTTTGGAGCTTCGCCCGGGCCACCGTGTATGTTTAGTGGCCCGGGCAAAGCCCCAACCTCCCTCGAAGCAGACTTGAGAGAGAAGAAGACAGGGACAGTATGTGCGGCATAGTCGGATACATCGGTGAACGCGACAGCGTTCCGATCATCCTCGACTCGCTCGCGCGCCTCGAGTATCGCGGATACGACAGCGCCGGCATCGCCGTCATCGACGACTCGGGCGCGCTCACCGGCTCGAAAGCCGAAGGCAAATTGGCGCGCCTGGCCGAGCGGCTGCGTGACGGCGAGCCGCTTTCCGGACGCGTCGGCGTAGGTCACACGCGCTGGGCCACGCACGGCCGTCCGTCGGATGCCAACGCGCATCCGCACATGGATTGCACCGGAAGAATCGCGGTCGTTCACAACGGCATCATCGAGAACTATGCCCCACTGCGCGCCAGGCTGATCGAATCCGGCCACATCTTCAAGAGCGAAACGGACACCGAGGTGCTCGCGCATCTGATCGAAGCGCATTACGACGGCAACTTAGAGGAAGCGGTTCGCCGCACGCTGCGGGAAGTGCGCGGCGCTTATGCGCTGGGGATCATCAGTTCGGACGATCCCGATCATCTGGTGTTTGCGCGCAACGGCGCGAGCCCGCTGGTCATCGGCATCGGCAAAGGGGAGATGTTCGTCGCCTCCGACACGCCTGCGATCCTGCAATACACCCGGAACGAAATCATTCTGCAAGAGGGCGAGATGGTTGTCGTCGGACGCGACGGCTGGCGGCTGACGGATTACGACGGCAAACCCATCGAGCGCGACGTGATGCACATAACGTGGGACGTGAGCTCGGCCGAGAAAAGCGGCTACAAACACTTCATGCTCAAGGAGATCTACGAGCAGCCCAACGTCATAAAGGAGACGCTGAGCGGCCGGCTCGACGAGAACAACGACGTGCAGCTCGCGGCCGAGATTGGCATAGATGATGACCGCCTGCGCGAGCTTTCGAAGATCGCGATCACGGGTTGCGGCACCGCCTATCACGCGGGCATGGTCGGCATGTACTTGCTGCGCTCGCTGGTGCACATTCCGGTTGAGATGGAACTCGCCAGCGAGTTTCGCTACGGCGATCCCGTCGTGGATCCGACGTCGCTAACCATAGCTATGTCGCAGTCCGGGGAGACTGCGGACACGATCGAAGCTGTTCGCATAGCGAAGGACGCCGGCTGCACGGTCTTGGGAATCTGCAACGTCTTGGGATCGCATCTCACGCGTCTTGCCGACGGAACGCTCTTCACGCGGGGCGGACCTGAGATCGGCGTCGCGGCCACTAAGACCTACGTTTCGCAGCTGACCGCGATGACGCTATTTACGTTGTATTTAGCCCGGCTGCGCGACACGGCGCCTCGCGAGCGCCTGCGTCAGATCGCCGACAACATGAAATTGCTGCCGGCCGCCGTGGACGTCGTGCTCGATACGTCCGATGAGATTCGCAAGGTGGCCCGCAAGATTCGCAGGTCGCGTTCCGTGCTCTTCATCGGAAGATACATCAATTTCCCCACGGCGCTCGAGGGCGCGCTGAAGCTCAAAGAGATTTCCTACATTCACGCCGAGGGCTACGCCGCCGGCGAAATGAAGCACGGGCCGATCGCTCTGCTCGATTCGAACGTCCCCGTGATCGGGGTAATGACCGAAGGACGCGTGCGCGAGAAGATTCTTTCAAACTTGGCGGAGTCCAAAGCGCGCGAAGCCCCGGTTATCGTGGTTGCCAACTACGGCGACGAGGAGGCGAAGGCGATCGCCGATCACGTTTTCTGGGTGCCGAAAATCGACGAGCTCCTCTCGCCGATGGTGAACATTATTCCGTTGCAGCTGCTGGCTTATCACATCGCCGACATCGAGGGCAAAGATATCGACCAGCCCCGCAATCTAGCGAAAACGGTGACAGTAGAATAGCCCCTAGTGCCTTCAGCCGCAGGATACGCACCGATGAGATGCACATAACGTACTGGTAACCGTGGCTACAAAAAAGCAAGTAGAAGATGCGATCTTTGCGCTGGAAGGCTTCCGCGTAGAATTCGATCTCTTCGATCCAAAGCGATCGCTGCCGGAATACGCGTGGCGCGTCATGGCGCCGCAGCGCTGGAAAATCTCCGACTGGAAGAACGATCGCCTGGGTGCCTATCGGACGCTGGCAAAAGGAGTGACCGTTTATCGCGGTGACGGTTCCCGGGTGCCGCGCGACATGCTGCTCGGAAATCTGCGCGACAGTTACTATGAGGCCGAGTTTGGTCCCATCGCTCCCGCCAAGGACGCGAAGCTGTCAAATGTCATTCGCATGGCAGGGCGCGAGCGCACGAGCGGAATCGAGGGCCGCGGACGCAAACCACGCCGTAGATGATACGCAGCGACGGACGCGCCCTCGACGCACTTCGACCCATCGCGATCGAAGCGCAGTATATGAAATACGCCGAAGGCAGCGCATTGATCTCGCTGGGGAATACGCGGGTTCTTTGTGCGGCGTCAATCGAAGACCGGGTTCCGCAATGGATGAAAGGGCGCGGCATCGGCTGGGTAACCGCCGAATATTCGATGCTGCCGCGGGCGACCCAAGAGCGAACCCAACGCGAAGCTTCAAAGGGCCGGCTAGGTGGACGCACACATGAGATTCAGCGCATCATCGGCCGCGCGTTACGTGCCGTCACCGATATGACGAAACTTGGCGAACGAACGATATGGCTGGACTGCGACGTGCTGCAAGCCGATGGCGGCACGCGCACCGCCGCGGTGACCGGAGCGTGGATCGCATTGGCGATCGCGCTCTTGCAGCGTTTCGATCCGAAATCGCGCGCCGCCTGGCCGCTCCTTGGGCAAATCGCAGCCACCAGCGTCGGTATCGTGGACGGATACATGCTGCTGGATCTCGCGTACGACGAGGACAGCCGCGCCCAAGTCGATTTGAACGTGTTCATGACGGACTCCGGAAAGTTCACCGAGCTGCAAGGCACGGCCGAAGCGACGCCGTTCAGCCGATCGGAACTCGATACGCTGCTAAAACTGGCCGATGGCGGAATCGCGCAGTTACTGGAGGCCCAGCGTCGCGTCGTCGAACCGTTGGGCTTTCCGATGCTCGCCCATGCTCGATGACAAGCGCTTTCGCACGCTCGTTGCCCGCATAGGCGAGTTCTATATCACCGACCGGGCGATGAAGAGCGCGCAGAAGAAGATCGAAACTGCGCTCGCTCAGGACGCGGCCACGGAGGCTGCCCGCCAGGAATATATCGATGCCGTCCGGCGGTACTTCACCGGATTCTCGAGAGAGGCGCACGCGCAGTTGCGCGACGTCGACAAGCGTTTAGCGCAGGTGAACCAGGTGCACTTTAACCTCACCGCCGAACGCGGCGTGGTGGTCAAGCGGATAGAAGCGACGCAAAGCGTGCTGGAAGAGATCGAACGTGGCGCAAGTTCTACGCGAGGTTGAGGATAGCCAGGCGGCGCAGGCCGTCGAACGCGTAAGCATCGGCGCACTCGCGTCAATTGGCCGCAAGGTCAGCGACATCTTCGAATACGCGGGCGGCTTGACGCTGCTCATGTGGGAAACCGCCAAAACCATTTTCCGCCTGCGCATTCGCTTTGCCGAGACCCTCAATCAGTGTTATTTGCTCGGCTACCAATCGCTGATCATCGTTCTGTTGACCTCATTGTTCACCGGTATGGTTTTCTCGCTGGAATCGGCAGTCCAGGCCGTGCAGTACGGATTCGGCAGCTTTGTGGGCGGGATTGTCTCATATACAAACGTCCGCGAACTCGGACCGATGTTAACTGCCGTCGTCGTTGCAGGCCGCGTCTGCGCGGCGATAGCGGCGGAGCTCGGATCGATGGAAGTCACCGAGCAAATCGAGGCGCTCCAGTCCCTCGGTCTGGCGCCCGTCCGTTTCCTCGTGGTGCCGCGTCTGCTCGCGTTGATGATCATGCTGCCGCTGCTTACGATATTCGCCGACGTCATCGGAGTGCTTGGCGGTCAATGGATCGCACACGCCCAAGCCCACATCGGATATCAGGACTTCATGTCTTCGGCGCGGCAGACGGTGGGGTTCTTAGACGTCGTCAAAGGCCTCTTCAAGTCATTTATCTTCGGCATCGTGATCGCGATGATTGGCGCCTATCAAGGTCTCACGACCAAAGGCGGCGCAGCCGGCGTCGGCAAGGCCGCAACCAGCGCGGTCGTCACCTGCATCATTTTAATCTTCATCCTAAACTTCGTCATGTCGTACTTCTTGTACGCAGGCGCCTGATGCCCGAAGCTATCGCTAGACTCGACGACGTTTCCGTGCGTTTCGGAGATCGCGTCGTGCTGCAGAATTGCAGCCTGGAGATTGCCGAAGGCGCGATCACGTGCATCATCGGCATGTCGGGTGCGGGCAAATCAACGATCCTTCGACTGCTCGACGGGCTGCTGAAACCGGATTCCGGGCACGTCTACCTGCACGAGAACGACATCTGCCACATGCGCGAGAGCCAGCTCATCGAAATGCGTACGAAAATCGGCTTCGCTTTTCAGTTTGCCGCGCTCTTCGACAGCATGACGGTCGGCGAAAATGTCTCGCTTCCGTTGCGCGAGCACACGTCGCTCTCCGAGAAAGAGATCTTCGACATCGCGATGCACACGCTCGACGGCGTGGGGCTCGCGCACACGTACCACAATATGCCTGCCGAACTCTCGGGCGGCATGCTCAAACGCGCCGGCTTCGCGCGCGCCGTCGTCACGAACCCGGAAATGGTGCTGTATGACGAACCGACGACGGGCGTCGATCCGATCGTGACTCACTTGCTCACGGATACGATTAAACGGCTGCGCAAACAGCTGAATGCCACCGCGGTGGTGATTTCGCACGATTTGCAGTCAATCTACATGATGGCGGATTATGTCGCAATGCTGTTCGAAGGTGCCATCATTGCTTCCGGGCCGGTAGATGAGGTACGCAAGTCGGCCAACCCTATCGTGCAGCAGTTCCTGCAGGGCTCCGAAGTAGGCCCAATACCCCTTTGATGGAATAGAAGGCGCATGGTTTTCTCGAGGCAGGCGCAACTGGGGGTCTTCGCGATCGCCGCGCTGCTGTTTCTGTTCGGGATTTTTTACATCATCACTGATTACGGTACCCGGCATAGCGGTTACCGAATTGGCGTGCATTTCGCCTCGGCCTCGGCGCTGCCGTCCGGAGCGCAGGTGTTCTTTAGTGGCGTCAGCGTCGGCACCGTCGATCAGGTGCAGCTGCTGCCCGACAACACGGTTGACGTAATCCTTGCGATTCAGCCGAACGTCAACATTCCGAAAGACTCGAAGTTCCTCATCCAGTCCCCGCTAACCGGCACGCCCAATTTCTACATCGTGCCTCCGCTGCCGCGCATATTGCCCCCCGGTTACACGGCGACGCCGCTGCCCCGAACTGCGATGCTGCCGCGCGAAGTATTGCCGCTCAATCAACAGCCGGCGGGTATTACCGGCGCGACCGTCGCCGATCTGCTCTCGCAGGGTCAGGGTGAGATCAAACGCTTGGATTCGATGCTCGTCATGCTGCAAGACCGCGAGCCGAAGCTCCTGAACACGCTGCAAACAGCGCTCGCGAACGTCGATCTTATGTCGGCGCAACTCAAGAGCACTGTGGCCGACGTTTCGGGCAGCATGGAAGTCACGATGCGTCAAGCCGGCGCCAACATCGTCTCGATGACCGGAACCTTGAATTCAACGCTGGGCCGCAATCAGTACAAGATCGACTCGATGCTCGCGTCGCTCGATAGTACGGCACTCGCGCTGAGCCAATCGATGGATGGGCTGCGCGTCCTCGCGACCGATCCGAAGCTGCATACGAATCTCATCGACACGACCCAAAACATTCGCGATCTGACGCTGAACCTGTCCGGCGTCACCAGCGACTTGCGGCAAGTCACCGGGAATCCTCAAACGCAGGCGCAGCTGCGCGACACGGTCGCACATTTGGATGCGACGATGCAGAAAGCGAATTCGCTACTAGGCACGCTGGGCGGGCAGAGTCGCGTGCCCGGAGTTGATGTGGGCGCGACGCCGTATCCGCTGCCCGACAAGAACCCCGTTCCGCCATCGGTGCTGGGAACGCCTCAACCGCAAGGCACGCCGAACGCGGCGCGTTTAAACGCCGGCTTTGCGAAGGTATTCAAGAACCTGATCGCCGTCCAACTGCGCCTGAGTTATTTGAACAAACAAATGATCATCGGCCCGAATCCTCTGCTCAGCGCCGATCGGGGCGTGCAAGGAGACCTCAACGCGGTGCTCCTGCCGCGCGGAAGCTTCAGCGTCATGGCGGGAGCCAACGACATCGGCGGAAGAACCACATACAACGTCGCGGCCATAAAAGCTCTAACGCCCAACGTGCACGCCGGCTGGGGAGTCCTGTATTCGCAACTCGGTGTACTCGCATCTTTCGATGCGGGTTCACTAGGCGCGGAAACCAGAATCTATAATCTGCGCAATCCGACGTTCGACTTCTACGGAAACTTCAACGTCGCCGAATGGGCCAAAGTGTTCCTAGGCGAGCGCGACGCCACGCGTCCGGACCGGCGTACCGTCTTCGGATTACAGCTGCAATTCTAAGTCAGCAATGGAACAGACTCGCCCGCGCGTAGGGATTATCGGCTCGGGTGCGATGGGCACGCTGTTCGGCTTTCATTTGGCGTCATGCTGCGACGTCACCATGCTCGACAGCAATCCCGCAGTGCTGGCAGGCATTCAGAAGAATAAGGGACTCTCGGTCAACGATGCGCCGCCACGCGCGGTGCGGGTAGGCAAGACACCGCGCGATCTCTTTGGATCGACGATCGTGTTTTTGTTCGTGAAGGCGGTGGACACATTACGCGCCCTGCGTCCATTCGCGGGCGAGCTCAACCCGTCCACGCCGATCGTATCCCTGCAAAACGGCGTCGGCAACGAAGACGCCATCAAGGCGGCATTAGGCGGCGCCGTTCCTGTCGTGCTCGGGATCACGACGGAATCTTCGCTGACGACGAAACACGGCCGCGTACGCAGCTCCGAAGAGGGGAGTACGATCGTCGGGTCCGGTGGAGCCTCGCCTGCCACGTCGCGGGCGGTCGCCGATCTCCTGATCGAAAGCGGGCTGCGAGCCGCAGTCGTTTACGACATTCGACCGCATTTGTGGGGAAAGCTCGTGGCCAACGCCGCGATTAATGCACCGAGCGCGATCTTGGATTGCGTGGCGGGAGACTTGTTGAAAGATCCTAATGCCGCGCGGTTATGCGAAGCGCTGGCAGAAGAAGCGGCCGTGGTTGCGGCAGCCCTGAAGATTCATCTCCCCTACGCGAATCCTTGGCAGTACGTCAGCGAGGTCATCTCGGTCGGCGCCGACTCAAAGAGCTCGATGGCCTTCGACCTTGACTCGGGGCATCAGTCGGAAATCGATCACATCAACGGTGCAGTCTGCGCGGCCGGCAGGCGCATCGGTGTGCCGACTCCTTACAACGACACGATGGTGCGTCTGGTGAAAGCGCGCGAAGCGCTGCAGAGTCAGCGGCCGGCCAAGGCAAAACCGCGCGGCGCATGAGGCCGGCGGCGAATCACGCTAAAATGGATTCGCCGGATGCGGCCACTTTCGCGCACCGATAACGTCCAGTCTCCCGCATGCACGGGCCAAAAATAGGCGTCTTGGCTGCCGTACGCGATCTGCCTGCCGTTTAGCTTCCACGCGATTTGAGCACCCGAAAGGCGGCTGATGCGAAATTCGATCTGCTGCTGCGCGCGTTGCGGATCGTTCGCCGCGAGCCTATCCTCGAAGATGTCGCCGTCGTGCGGAAACAAAATGCTCAGCGCGCCGGTCGTATCGCCTTGCCGGGCGCGCCATTCGTCGTATGCAGCGGCGCGAGTCGGAGTTTGTATGCGGTGCATCGCAACCAAATCTGCGCGGTCGACGTATTCGCGTAGATTTCCGATGCGGGTCATGCGATAGCCCGCCGGCGCGGAAAATCGGGGCGGATCGTGGCGCTCGTACAGATGCAGCATGATCCGATTCCAGAGCGGCCCCGCTCCGCTCACGCCCGCAATGCGGCGCATCGGAGCTCCTGAGAAATTTCCAACCCAAACGGCAACGGTGTACTCCGGCGTAGCGCCCACGGTCCATGTGTCACGGTAATCCGACGACGTGCCCGTCTTGACAAGCGATGGAAACGGCGTGTCGATGACGGAACCCAGCCCGAAGGATTTGGCCCGCGCATATCTGTCCGCGAGCATGTCGGCGACCAACTCCCAGCTGGCGCGATCGCCGATTTGCGTTCCCTTCGGTGCCTCGCCGTCCAACGTGGTGCGCAGCGCAATTGCGCTTCCGCCGCGCGCGAGCGTTACATAGGCATGCGTCAGGTCCCAGAGCGTGACCTCGCCGGCGCCGAGCGTCAAGCCAAGCCCGTAATAGTCAGGCGAGCGGCGCAAATCGGAGAACCCGAGGGTTCGCAAGCGATCCAGGAAACCCGGCACGCCCACGGATGAAAGGGCGCGCACCGCCGGAACATTGAGCGAGTTTGCCAGCGCGATGCGCACCTGAACCGGCCCGGCGAATTGAGTGCTGTAATCTTCCGGGGTGTAGAGTTCGCCGTTGGGAATGGCGTACGACGTTGGAATATCGGCGAGCATCGTGTATGGCCGGATCGTGCGCCGTTCGAGCGCATACTCGTACAGGAAAGGCTTGAGCGTCGAGCCCGGTTGGCGGAGCGTGCGCACGCCGTCGTTTCGACCAAGATACGCGTCGTTGAAATAATCCGTCGAACCCAAATATGCGAGCACCTCGCCGCTGCGATTGTCCACGACGAGCGCGGCTGCTTGCGTCACGTTTCGTCCCGCGAGCGCGGCCACCACGTCTTGCGCCTGCGCTTGTACGAAGCGCTGGAGCTGCAGGTCGATCGTCGTGCGAACCGGGCCCGAAGAATGCGTGGCCGCTGCTAAACGAAAGAGCAATTGTTGGCCCGCGACCAGCTCTTTGCCCTCGGGGCGAATATGCAAACTCTCGCGAGCGGCAATCGCCGCTTGATCCGTGCTGATGAAACCTGCCGTGCACATCGCGTGCAGCACCGCGCGCTGGCGTGCTCGCGCAGCTCGCCAATGCATTCGAGGATTTAAGCGCGTGGGATCGTTGGGTATGCCGGCGAGCGTGGCGGCCTGCGCCAGATCCAAATCGTTCGCGGGCACGCCGAAGTAGCTGCGCGCGGCGGCTTCCACGCCATACATATTGCCGCCCATCGCGGCGCGGTTGACGTACGCGCTAAGAATCTGATCTTTGCTCGCTCCGGCCTCGATCCGAGCCGCATCCCACATCTGCACCAGTTTGCCGCGAACGCCCTGGGGAATGTGAAACTGCGCGCGCGCGAGTTGCATCGTAATAGTCGATGCGCCGCCCGCACCGCAGAAGCAGCGTGCGGTTTGCCAGGCGGCCCGTCCGAGTGCGATCCAATCGACGGCGCCATGCTGATAGAATCGCCGGTCCTCGGTCGCTACGATCGCCTGTAAGAAGAAGGGCGAGATGCGCGCGAGCGGCACTGCTACGGAACTTTGCGCGCCCGTGCTCAGGACAACGCCCAGTGGAATTCCGGAGCGGTCGGTAAAGGCAGTCGCCGTGCTGCGTGCTTCAATCGCGGCGGAGGGTATCGCGAAGGCGCGCCAAAGTGCGACGGTGCCCAGAATTGCCGTCGCCGTGAAGAGCAAGACCCACGCGCCGGTGCGCATAGAGCGGGCTTCCCCCAGCTCAAGTGCTTTTCCGCCGCGACGTTGAAGGGGATGTCCGTGCGTGGCCGTTTAGGAGTCGCGGCAATCGGCGTTCTCGCCGTCTTTTTCGGTTGCGGCAAACCGGCGCAGGCCCCCATCGCGACGGTTCCAGCGCTTCCCGCACCCTCCGTCCCGTCATGGATAAAAGCGATCGCTCCGCTCGGCAAAGTCACGAGCGGCGCGCAGATTCGCGTGATCTTCATGAATCCCGTGCTTTCCGTCGGACAGATCGAAACGCCGGCCGAGAGCCAGGTGCTCTCACACTTTCAAATCGTGCCCGCCCTGCCCGGCCAGTTCGTCGTGCTGACGCCGCGCATGATCGGCTTCGAGTCGGCGGCCGGCTTACCGCAAGCGACGCGCGTCCGCGTCACCCTGACGCAGGGGTTGCGCGATCTCCAAGGCCACGCCCTCGATCACGATCTGGCCTGGACGTTTGAAACCGATTCGATCGTGCTGAAGAATGCCGACGAGAATCCGTACGCCTCCGCGACGCCCTCCAGCGTTTCGCTCCAGCCCGTCGTTCATGTCAGTTCCAACACGCAACTCGACGTGAGCTCTTTGACTGCACACGCGGTTTTTCGCTCGAGAAGCGCCGGCGACACGGGTGTCGCGGTGAAAGAAAGCCGCGACCCGGACAGCGGAGCTTTGATCTACTCAGTTTCTCCGGAGAGCGATCTTGCAAAAGCGACCGATTATGCGCTCGTCGCCGGCCCGGGCATCATGCCGGCCAACGGCAACATCGCGAGCACGCAGGCCTTCACGCTAGCGCTGCACACGTACTCGCCGTTGACGCTCGTCTCGGCGCGGCCCACCGCAGATCCGATGACCTCCACCGGGTATCCCCGTTTCTCTGCGGGCGACCCCGCGCTCGTATTCAACAACGCCCTCGACCCCAAGACCTTCGCGAAGCACGTCGCGATTCTGCCCTCGCCCCGCGCGGTCGGGCAGCTCTATTCGCTCTCGGATGATGGGACGACCATTGCGATCAACCCGTACGCGCTCGTACCGCGAACCACGTACAAAATTGCGGCCGACGCCGATTTGCAAGATATCTACGCGCAGCGCCTCGGACAGACTGCGCAAGCGACGTTTGCGAGCGGTGATTTAGCGCCCTATTTCTGGGCACCCAGCGGGTTCAACATGTTTGTCGCCGGTCAGAATCTGCAGCTGCAGTACAGCGCGGTTAATCTTCCGGGCAACAGCTACAAAGCCGCATACCGCGCGATCGATCCGGCGCAGCTGGTCTACACCGACGAGTCCGACGTGTCGAGCATACTGCCCAATCCGGCTGAATGGCCGGCGGTCACTGTGAACGCTGCGAGGAACCAACAAATCAGCATCAACGTGGCGTTGCGCGATCGGCTGAATGGACCGGCCGGCATGTTGGCCTACGGCACGGCAGCGCAAACGAAGGACAACCGGCGGTACAGCGGCAGCGTCGCGCTCACGAACTTAGGCGTATTTGCGCAGTGGTTCCCCCAAAACGGATCGGTCATGGTGCAGCATTTAAGCGATGGCAGCCCGGTGGCCGGCGCTTCGATCCAAATCTATGTCATGCACACCTACGATCAGCAGCCACGCGTCGCCCATCCGCAACCGTGCGCGACTGGAACTGCGGACGCGCAAGGCATTCTGAAGCTCCAAGCAGCGGATATCGCACGCTGCTATGCCGGCAACCGGCCCGCCGATCAGGCGCCCGACCTTCTGACGGTGGCGCGCTCCGGATCCGATTGGAGCTTCGTCCGGACTTATCAATGGAGCGGAGCGTACGACTACACCATCGGAAACCTCGATGCGACCTGGTCGAACGGGCAGCCCATCTCGCGCGGCATTATCTACTCGGATCGACAGATGTATCAGCCCGGAGAGCGAGCTTGGCTCACGGCGGTTTGCTACGTTCTGCAAAACGGTACGCTGAAGGCGGATTCGAGCGCCCAGTATTCGATCGTCCTGACGGACCCCAACGGCGGCAAGCGCAAATTGCCCGCGCAGACGACGAATCGCTATGCCAGCTTTTCATTACCCGTAGATTTCTCCAAAACACAGCCGCTCGGATACTACACTATCGTCGCGACGAGCCCGGCCGGCGCGCAGATCACCGGAAGTTTTCGAGTCGCCGAATTTCGTCCCCCGAACTTCAGCGTGGATCTCAAACTCGACCGGCAGTTCGCGCCCGCCGGCGCTAGCGTGCAGGCAAATGGAAATGCACAATATCTTTTCGGCGCACCAATGGCCGGTGCGAGTGCGAGTTTGCACGTAACGCGCCAGTCCGCAGTTCTGACGCCCAAGGGTTGGGACGATTTTACATTCGGGCGCCAGTGGTTCTGGCCCGAACAGCAGCCCGACCTTTCGGCGGAAGTCAGCCAGCAAAACATTACGCTTGACGCAGCGGGCAAAGGTGCCGCAACCCTCAGCGTGCCGCAAGACTTGCCCTACGCCATGACCTACCGCCTCGATTTGGAAGTGACCGACGCTTCACACTTGGCTAGCAGTGCGACACAAAGCTTTACGGCGCTTCCCGGACCGTCGCTCATCGGTTTGCGCAGCGACTTCGTCGGCACGGTCAACACGCCGATCCCGGTTGCAGTCATTGTCACCGATCCTGCCGGCAAGGCCCAAGCCAGCAGCCGCGTGCATCTCGAGCTGCAGAAGATGGAATACAGCGGTGTCACGCAGCTCGTTGAAGGCGCCGAGGCTGCGCGCAATCAGGTGCAATATACGCCCGTCGCGACCGCCGACGTGACGACGGGCGCTCAGCCCCAGACCGTCACGCTGGCGGCTAAAAACTCCGGCAGCTACCGGATCCGCGCCAGTTTCCCCGGCGCCGCAAACGATAACACTGACACGGATACGCAGGTTTGGATTTCCGGACCCGGACAAGCGGTCTGGGGCGATCAGAATCCGTCGCAGTTGCAAATGAAGCTCGACAAACAGGTCTACTCACCCGGCGAGGGGGCAACCGTAGCCGTCGCGTCTCCCTACGGCCGCGCCGATCTGTACCTTTCGGTCGTACGCGATCGCGTCTTATATAAAACGCTCGTGCACATCAACGGGAACGCTCCGCGCGTGCGCATCCCTATCGTTCAAGCCATGTTCCCGAACGCCGCAATTCAAGGCGTGCTCGTACGGCGCGGGCCGCTTTCCAAGACCGGCATAAAGGGCGTCGACAGCTTGGTCCGTTTGGGGATGCTGCCGCTGACTCTGAACCTCCAGCCGCGCTATTTGAGCGTAGCGATCGTGCCTCGCCAGGCCGAATTACAGCCGGGACAACGCGAAACCGTGCATCTGCAGTTGCGCGATCGCGGCGGAAAGGCCGCGCAAGGACAATTCACGGTGATCGTCGCCAACGATGCGATTCTGCAGCTGAGCGGATACCGGCCGCCCGATCTCGTGCAGACGGTCTTCGCCGCGCAGCCAATCTCCACGCGCTATGCGGATAGCCGTCCGCGAGTAACGTTGACGCAGCCGAGCGACGTGGCGCAAAAGGGCTGGGGCTACGGTGGCGGTTTCCTGGCGGGAGCGGCCGGAACGCGCGTGCGCACGCAATTCGTGCCGCTGGCGTACTTCAACGGTTCGGTGCAAACCGGTCCCAACGGCGATGCCGATGTCACGTTCACGGTTCCCGACAACCTGACGACGTGGCGCGTGATGGCGGTAGCGATGACGGACGGCAGCTCACCGCGCTTCGGCAATTCCGACGCAACGTTCATTACAACCAAACCGCTCGTCACCGACCCGTTGCTGCCGCAGTTTGCTCGTCCCGGCGATCGATTCGACGCCGGTTTGTTACTGCTGAATGGCACGACCGGCCAGCTCGATGCGCGTACGCAAGGAGACTTGAGCGGGGCGCTGAGCTTCGCCTCGCCGGCCGGCCGAACGGTTCAAGCGCAGCAAACGTTTGGCCCCGGATTTAACGCTTGGCGATTCTCGATGCTCGCCGGCAACGGAATATCGGGGAACGTGCAATTCCGCACGCTCGCCGGCAGTTCGGATGCGTTTCGAGTGCCGCTTCCGATTCGCAACGTTGACGTTACCGAGTCCGTGATCGATTCCGGCGCGACCAAAACACAAGCGCAGGTGCCGCTTGCGATCGGCAACGGTCCCGGCACCGTGAACGTCACCGCGGCCGGTTCGCTGCTGCCGCAAGTGGCAGTTCCGGCCCGCCGCGCGCTGGAGACGGATACGTTTGCGGTGTTGCCGTCAATCGCTAGCCGGTTGAGCATTGCGGCTTCGATTCTAGCGCTGCAGTCGAAACTCGGGGCGCCCATCGCCGGTGTCAACGCACAGCAGGAGGCTGCGAGTGATGTTGCGCAACTCGGCGCGCTTCAAAGAATCGACGGCGGTTTCGCAGACTGGCCCGATGAGAATGCGAGCGATGCATTGGCCAGCGCCGGCGCCTTGCAAGCTTTGGGGTACGCTCGATCGCACGGCGTCGCCGTTTCGGATGTCCTCATCTCACGGGCGCGCGCCTACGTGGCCGGCGTGCTGGCCGATCCTACCTCAGCCGACAAAAGCTGCACTTCGAACGGCTGCCGGACGTCGTTGCGGCTCGCGGCACTCGAGGCACTGGCCGCCGCCGGCGATCGCCGCACGGATTTCTTGCAAAGCATCTTCGCGCAGCGAGCCGGCTTGGCGCCGGCAGAAGAAGCCCGCCTCGGCGTCTATCTCCAACAAACGCCCGGATGGTCGGCGCAGGCTGGTGCGGTCGCGGCCGAGTTGGCGCAGCGCGTCTACCTGACCGGGCGTTACGCGAACGTTCAACCGCCGGGGCCATGGTACGGGTCGCTGGCCGAGGCGCAAGCTGCATATCTTGAGTTGTTGGCGGCACGCAGTGCGCCGGCCGACGATCAAGATCGCGCTTTGCACGCGCTGCTGACGCAGCAGTGCCGCTGCGGATGGCCGGCGCTTTCTGATACGGCGTCTGCATTGCGAG
>Ga0102924_1001498_pt1 | contig 26918 bp, 24 predicted proteins | sample PaiPotPPM11metaG_FD_80116 | JGI IMG/M metagenome (GOLD analysis project Ga0102924, IMG submission 80116) | Iron sulfur acid spring bacterial and archeal communities from Banff, Canada, to study Microbial Dark Matter (Phase II) - Paint Pots PPM... ... | reverse complement strand
CCGCCAGTGGGGCCTCCAAAGCCCGCAGCTCGGCATAACTGAGCTCAATCAGCCTCAGCTATTGCCCCGGCCGGCCGTCCGGCGATCCTTCTTTAACCCAACGGTGCGGAAAACGGGGCTAGCCAAAGGTCAGGCAGCCGGAGAGCGTCGACAGCGTGTTTCCGGGAGAGCTGCGCCACGACCTTATCAGCATCGGGCAGCTCGGGCGCCGTGATCCCCAGCCGCCGGTCGCACTCGGTGAGCCGTTCCTCGACCTCGGCTGTTTCCAAGGTGGAAAGCCGAGCCTGACCATTGCTGCCAGGGCACATCGCCAACCGGTAAAACCGCTTGGCTAGCTGCCAGTCACAGCCAGCAAAGGCGCGGTCGTCGGCGCGGCGCGCTTCTAGGCAAGAATTCAGTCCGCCTTCGCTCCCAGCCACGCGGTTTTCCAGGTCTGCCAGGATCTCATGGGCACTGCCCCGGAAGAGCCGCTCGACTGCCTCGCGCAGCCGGCTTGACCTCGGCCGGGGTCGTCCGATCAGCAACCCGACCATGAAGAGCTCATGGTCGACGCGTTCTAACGTACGCGGTAGCGCGCCACCTCGGCGCGATCGGCGTAGTCGCCCGTCTCGAGGCGGTCCAGCCAGAGGCCGATATCCGCCTCGAGGCGATCGAGATCGGTCGCCAGTGGCTGACGGCTCCATTGGCCTGGTCGGCCGGCCATTCGCGCCGGCAGGTCTCACAGGAGCGGTAGCGGTAGAGCACCGGACGCGACCCAGCACGGAGGGAGCCCGGACGTCGATCACTGGCTCAGCTCCTGAGGATCGCCAACAGCCGCTGGGGTAGCAGCAGGAGGTCGATGGCGTCATGGGGGCCGGGGACGACGACATCGCCTGACTGCTGTGCCCCAACGGCCGTGCCTTCCTGATTGAGGACGACGATGCCGATGGCGGCGGTCTCTAGCATGAGGATGTCGTTGCGGCCGTTGCCGATGGCCACGCAGCTCTCCCTGCCCAGACGGCGGACATAGGCCGCTTTCTGCTCGTCTTCATGTCCCGGCTCAATGCGGAAGATGGGCCGGCGGAAACTATCTTCTAGGGCAGGCTGGTTTCCGTGCGACAGCGCGGACACGAGGTGGACGTTCACTTGGAGCGCCAGTTCGCTGAGCTTCGCGCCTATGTCGGCGATTGGCCGTCCATCAATGGCCAATGTTCCGTTGACGTCAAAGACGGCGTGCTCCAGCTGCACGTGGCCAAAGCCAGGAATGTCAATGTCGATCATGGGCGGCAGTCCTCAGGTGCGAAATATGAATGGCCAATCCCAAGCGCGGCATGTGGTGCTGGAGCAGAATGCAGCGGGCCGCACGTACTGTCAATCGAGCGCCGCGTCAGTGCGGAGACGGCACAGCGCTCCGGGCCAAGCGATTCGAGTAGGTCGAAACTGTTGGAGGTAGGGGTCTCCCTGACAGCTCGCATCGACTAGTCTCCTGCGGAGCGAAGTCCGTAGAAGCTATCAGCCGCCTGTTCGAGGCGGTATTCGGGGTCTAAGCCCCTCGCGAGCTTCATCGCGTATGTCCACTGTAGCAAATCCTGAGGGCAGGCACCATCGCGGCGCGGTTGCTTGCGGTGAGCCTGGCAGAAGCAAGGTGGCCATATGTCCTCCATCGCCCATCAATCCGTGGTCCGAATGGGCGTACGGCGTGAGCGCGCATTGACCACAATGCGGTTCGAGGGTGAAGATATACATGCCGCACGGCAACGACCGCGGCGCCCGGGGGCCGATGAGGCATCGCACGCCGGTCAGGCATCGTACCGGTCAGGCATCGTAATAGAGGGCGAACTCGTACGGGTGCGGCCGGAGCGATATCTGGACCATCTGGTTGTGCTTGAATTCGATCCAGGTCTCGATCAGGTCGCGGGTGAACACATCGCCCTTCAGGAGATAGCTGTGGTCGGTGTCCAGCGCATCGAGCACCTCGGCCAGTGAGCCGGGCGCGCTCTTGACTTTGGCAGCATCCTCCGGCTCGAGTTCGTACAGGTCCTTGTCGACGGGCGTGGGCGGCTCGATCTTGTTCTGGATGCCGTCCAGGCCGGCCATTAGCATGGCGGCGAAGGCCAGATACGGGTTGCAGGAGGGGTCGGGGATGCGGAACTCGAGGCGCTTGGCCTTGGGGCTGGTGGAGTACATCGGGATGCGGATGCAGGCGCTGCGGTTCCGGGCGGAGTACATCAGGTTCACCGGCGCCTCGAAGCCAGGCACCAGGCGGCGGTAGCTGTTCGTGGTCGGCGCGGCGAAGGCGAGGATGGAGGGCACGTGCTTCAGCAGGCCGCCGATGTACCAGCGACAGGTGTCGCTGATGCCGCAATACTTGTCTGCCTCGTCGAAGAAGGTCGGCTGGCCGCCCTTCCATAGCGACTGATGGCAGTGCATGCCCGAGCCGTTGTCGCCGAAGATGGGCTTCGGCATGAACGTGGCGGTATAGCCATGCTCGTTGGCCACGTTCTTGACGATGTACTTGAACATCATCAGCTGGTCCGCCATCTTGGTCAGCGTAGTGAAGCGCATGTCGATCTCGGCCTGGCCGGCGGTCGCAACTTCGTGGTGCTGCTTCTCGACCTTGATGCCCACCTCTTCCATCTTGAGGATCATCTCGCTGCGCAGATCCTGCAGCTTGTCTGTGGGCGGCACCGGGAAGTAGCCCTCTTTATAGCGGGGCAGGTAGCCTGGGCCTGGCTTCCCGCTGTTCCAGATGCCTTCCTCGGAATCGATCTCGTAGAAGGCGCCGTGGCTGGTTTGGTCGAAGGCGATGCTGTTGAAGATGTAGAACTCGGGCTCTGGCCCAAAGTAGACCGTGTCCGCGATGCCGGTCGTCTTCAGGTAGGCCTCCGCCTTCTTGGCCAGGTAGCGCGGATCCTTGTCGTACAGCTTGCCGGTCATGGGATCCTGCACGTCGCAGACCAGGCTGAGGGTGGGGATCTTGCAGGCCGGGTCCACGACGGCCGTGTCGGGGTCGATCTGGAGGAGCATGTCGCTCTCGTTGATCTTCTGGAAGCCGCGGATGGACGAACCGTCGAAGCCGAGGCCTTCCTTGAAGACGTCTTCGGTGAGCTCGGTGGCCGGGATCGAGAAGTGCTGCCAGGTGCCTGGCAGATCGACGAACTTGACGTCGACGATCTGGAGCCTTCGCTCGCTAACGAGCTTCAGGACATCGCTCGGTGATGTTGACATGGGTAGGGCCGCTCCTGCTGCGAAATGTGGAGCTAATGGTAAACCGGGCGGGCGTCTCGCTCATGCGCCAGCTTCCAACTGCTCCCGCCGGGCATGTCGCCGGACTGGCCGATAGACTGTAGGTGCCAGGCGATGAAGCTCGCCTTACAAGCACTGGCTCCGCCAGTTGATAGCTTCTGCTCGGATTGAGAGGAGCTGAGCTATGCCTGAACCAGACGGATCATACGCGAACGGCGACACCGTCGAGGTCGTCGTCGAAATCCCGCGGGGCAGCCAGAACAAATACGAGTACGATTTCCAGCGCAACGCGGTGCGCTTGGACCGTGTCCTGTATTCGTCGGTCCACTACCCGGCTGACTACGGCTTCATCGAGGGCACGTTAGCTGACGACGGCGATCATCTAGACGCGCTTGTCCTGATTGAGCATCCGACGTTTCCCGGGTGCCTGGTGGAGGGTCGTCCAGTGGCCGTCCTGCAGATGGAGGATGACAACGGGGAAGACCAGAAGATCCTGTGCGCCTGCGCCCGGGACCTGCGTCAGGACGACATTGTCAGCCTGGAAAGTGTCCCGGCGCACGTGCTGACGGAGATCGAGAACTTCTTCGAGATTTACAAGACCCTCGAGGGCCGCGAAACCAGGCTGCGCGGTTGGCGCGGCTGCGCAGAGGCGCTCGACCTGATCCGGCAAGCACAAGAGGCGTATAGGCGAGCAGGCCACGAGCAGGGAGCTCGGCCTGGATGAGACTATTCCACCTCATGCGAACGGAGGATCCCACTGGCGTGAGTGGCACCGGAAAGGTGGCCCAGGGGGTTGACTTCGGGAATCACTGGGTCGTGTTGAACTGGCTGTCGGAGCATCCCAGTCTGGAGGTATTCCGGTCGATCGAGGAAGTGCAGACGATACACGGCCACGAAGGCAAAACGCAGGTGGTGTTCGTCGCGACGGAGCCCGCCTCAGCGCTGTGATGGCGGCCCTGCTGCTCAGCCCCACCGCGTCCGGCACGAGCAGCCGCCGAGCCGCGACGCCGATGCTGCGACACTACCGCGAGTCCGCCGGCTTGCGCCATTGCCGGCAGTCAGCAGACGCCCAGCGGCAAGACCATGCGAGACGAGTCCGAGCAGGCTCAAGAGACAGCGGGGCAGCAAGTTGTCCGCCCAGTTGCCGAACCCATCAAGCCTGAGGGTGACCTGGTCATCTTGAAGGTAACGCCTTTCCCGGGTTGCTCGCAGGATGATTTTCACGAACCTGGTCGGTTGCCCCCTAGCTACTGGGCTCGAGCTGCGCCGGTGGCCGCAATTCTTATCTCGCGGTTGGTTCGGCATGTGCGATAATCGCTAATTGGAGCGATGAGGCTCGCTCCGACGAGACGTTCGTCGAACTGCCACCCTCGGCTGATAGCCTCTACTGCCCCAATGGAGGGACAAGTAGAAGCTAATGAGGTGGAACCGTGGAGGAGCTTGGCGGCAAGACGGTCCTGCAGGTACTGCAGGTCCTCACGCTGCTCATCTTTTCCCCGCTGATTAGCGGCATCATTGCCCGCGTAGAAGCCTGGCTGCAGTCGCGCCGCGGTCCGAGCTTCCTGCAGCCCTACTACGACATCGCCAAGTTCTTCAAGAAGGACCGCGCCGTCGGGCTGCCTACCAGCTGGATCTTCACCGCCGCGCCGATCATTTCGTTCGGCTGCTACCTGACGATCGCCACGCTCATCCCGGTCCTGACCAACTACCCCCTGCCGCTCGCCTGGATGGGCGACATTCTGGGCGGCGCTTTCCTGTTTGGCCTGTCCGGCTTCTTTCTGGCTTTGGCCGCGCTGGACACGGCCAGCCCTTATGCGGGTATCGGCAGCAGCCGGGCAGTCTTCGTCGGTGCGCTCACCGAGCCGACGCTGATTTTCGTGTTCTTCACTGTGGCGTTGATTACGCACACTGACTTGCCGTATGCCATGGCCGCCACACTGCAGTCCTCCCTGGTGCAGGTCTTCCGGCCAGCCCATCTGCTGGCGATGGTGGCGCTGTTCATGATGATCCTGGTCGACACCGGGCGCATTCCGATCGAGTCCCACGGTTCGACATTGGAGTTCGGGCTCATCGACGAGGGCCGCGTCTTCGAGCACTCCGGCCCCGATATGGCACTGGTCAAATGGGGCTCGTCGATGAAGCAATTCCTGCTCTTCACCATCCTGCTGAACGTGATGATCGTGCCCTGGGGGCTGGCGACCACGCTGCAACCAGCGGCGGTGGCCATCGCGATTGGCAGCCTGCTGCTGAAGATGATTGCCCTAGGCCTGATCATCGTCGCTATCGAAACCTCGTTTGCGAAGCTGCGGCTGTTCAAGATCCCCGAGTTTATGGCGGCAGGCTTCCTGCTGTCAGTGCTGGCCATTCTGGTGTTCTATTTGGGAGGCGGCTGACATGCCTGGGCCAAATCTCACAGTCGGCGAGGCCCTGACCAGCGTCGTCGTCATCATCATGCTGCTCCTGGAGTTCGGCCTGCTGCGCGCCTTCGAGGTCGGCGAGCAGCGCAACCTGTACGCCACGCAGTCGTTCTTCCTAGCCATCTTCGCCGCCGCGGCTGGGTTCCTCGAGAACGCCCCCGATCTCTACGTCCTGGCGGCCATCACCATCATTCTCAAGGTCATTCTGATCCCGTCCCTGTTCACGCGCCTGCTCAGGACTCAACAAGTCAGGATGGAAATCCCGATGACGGTCAACGTCGCGCTGTCGATCCTGATCGGCATCGGCTTGACGGCCTTCTGCTTCCTCAGCATGTCTCGCGTGCAGTTGCAGGGTACGTTCTTACCGCAGACTGCTCTCTCTACAGCGACTTCCATCCTCCTGCTCGGGTTCCTGGTCATGATCACGCGGTTGAACGTCATCTCGCAGGTGATCGGCTTCTTGACGCTGGAGAACGCCGCCTTCCTGGTCAGCATCGCCATAGCCCCTGGCCTTCCGGTCATTCTGGAAGTGCTGGTGATCTTTGACGTTTTAGCCGCGGTCCTGGTATTTGGCCTATTGACCCGTCTCCTGGGAGCCCACCTGGGTACGGCGACCACAGCCACCCTCAATCGGTTGCGGGGCTAGACGAATGGGCAACCTGCTCATCGTGCTGCTGGCTATCCCACTCGCCTTGGCGGGCCTGTCCTTGCTGACCAGCTGGCGAATCATCCGGGCGCTCACCGCCATCGGGAGCATGAGCGTGCTCATCCTGGCCCTCGTTGTTGCCTTCGCGGGTATCGTCGATAGGCAGACCCTTTCGACGCTGGGCGGCGCGATCTATCTGGACTCGATGGGGACGGTCTTCCTCTTGACCGTCGCCCTTGTCTACGGGTTGACCGGCGTGTACTCCATCGGCTACCTCGAAGAGAAGGGCCATGTGCCCGTCGTCGGCGACTTCAACCGCAATTACTACATCTTCTTTAACCTGTTCGGCTGGACGATGCTGCTCGTTCCGCTGCTGAACAACCTCGCCGTGCTGTGGATCGCCATCGAGTTGACGACGATCCTGTCGGCGGTGCTGGTTGCCCTCGAGGGCACCGAGACAGCCGTGGAAGCCTCCTGGAAATACATCCTGATCGCGTCGTCCGGTCTGGCGTTGGCGTTGGTGTCCGTCATCATGCTCTATTACGCTGGCACCGGTCCGCTTGGCATGAGTTACCAGCCCGACTGGACCGCGCTGGTAGCGGCCGCCCCTCAGCTGCAAGGGGACGTGGTCAAGCTGGCTTTCCTGCTGGCCGTTCTCGGCTTCGGCACGAAGGCCGGCCTGGCCCCGATGCACACCTGGCTGCCGGATGCCCATAGCGAAGCCCCATCGTCGATCAGCGCCATGCTTTCCGGAGCTCTCCTAGCCGACGCGCTGTACGCCATATTCCGCATGTATGCCATCGCGGTCCGTTCGGCAGGCGCACAGTTCTCGCATGAGGTACTGCTCGGGTTCGGCTTGATCTCGCTGCTCATCTCGGCCTTCTTCGTACTGCGGCAGCAGAACTACAAGCGCTTGCTGGCGTACTCCAGCGTCGAGCACATGGGTCTGATGGCCGTCGCCGTTTCGTTCGGAGCACCGCTGGCCCTCTACGGCGTGTTTCTGCACGTTATCAACCACGCCGCAACCAAATCCATGATCTTCTTCGGCGCGGGCAGCATCCTGCGCAAGTACGAGTCTAAGGAGATGCAGGAAGTCAGCGGCGTCATCAAGCTCATGCCGGCAACTGGCCCGCTCATTCTCGTCGCGGTTCTGGCGGTGACCGGACTCCCACCGTTCGGCATCTTTCGCAGTGAGCTGCTGATGTTGAGCGGCGGTTTCAGCCACAACTCAACGGTGGCTGCCGCGGTGTTTCTGGCCTTAATCAACCTCGCCTTTCTGGGCATTTTCTTCTTCTTTAACCGCATGATCTTCAGCGCTCCGACCGATCGCTTTCCCCGAGGGGAGGTCAGTCGTTGGATGGTGACGGCCATGGCCCTCGATGTCATAGTCGTGCTGGGACTGGGGCTCTATGTGCCTGACCCTCTGGTGACCATCTTCAATCGCGCAGCTGCGCTGATGGGAGGATGATCCCGCGATGGGAGTAGTATTCGACGCCACGTTGCCCGAAGAGAGCTACCGGTCTGTTCAACCCGGCGCGCTTCTTGATGCGGTTCAAGAGCTGCACCAAACTGGTGCTCGGTTAGCCACGGTGGTGGGTGAAGACCGAGGCCACGCCCTGGCGGTGATGTTCGCGTTCTGGCAAGCGGAGGGCATCACCGCGCTGGAGATCGAGTTGCCGCGGGACGAGCCTGTCTATCCTGCGGTGACGCCGTCTCTTCATGCAGCACAGTGGTACGAGCGAGAGCTGCATGACCTCTTCGGCATCGTACCGGAGGGGCATCCCTGGCTGAAACGTCTGGCGCTGCACCCGGACTGGCCCGCGGGTCTGCATCCCCTCAGAGACAACTTCGACGGCCGCGAACAGCCGGCGAAAAATCCCAATGGACGCTGGGACCGGGTCCGCGTCGAAGCTGAGGGCGCGTTCGAGATTCCGTACGGTCCGGTGCGATCCGGCGTGTTCGAGTCCGCTCAATTTGTGGTCGAGACCGGCGGCGAAGACATCCTGCACCTGAACCTGCATATGTTCTACAAGCACCGTGGCATTGAGAAGCTCTTTCACGAAGCGCCAATCGAGCAGGGGGTATCTCTTGCGGAGCACGTTTCAGGACCGGACTTGATTGCCCACTCGACCGCTTACTGTCAGGCTGTGGAGCGAGCCATGGGCATGGCGGTGCCGGAACGAGCCAGCGCTATCCGCAGCCTATCCCAGGAGCTGGAGCGCATCTACAACCACCTGGACGTCGTGGTTCGTGAGTGCGAGGCTGCGTCGCTGATCGTTGCGCAAGCGCAGTTCGCCATGCTCAAGGAGCGCATCCTGCGCTTGAACGCGCTCCTGTCCGGCAGCCGCTTCCTGCGTGGCGTGAACTGCGTGGGCGGTGTTCGGCGCGACCTGGTCGACGACGCCAGAAGGGCGCTCCTGGCGGAGTTGAAAGCCTTTGAACCAACGTTCCGCGATCGGCGCGCAGCGCTCCTCGGCACGAATTCGTTCATTGACCGCATCGTCGCCACGGCCCGTCTGCCGTATGACACGGCCGTTGCGTTCGGAGCGGTCGGTCCGGTAGCCCGCGGTTCAGGAGTATCGGTCGATGTGCGCAGTGACCACCCTTATGCTGCCTATCCGGGCCTCTCGCTCGAGCCCATTACGTACCATGATTGCGACGCGATGGCCCGCGTCCAGGTGCGGCTCGACGAAATCGAGGAGTCCATACGGCTGATCCGGCATCTGGCGGAGTCTCTGCCGGAGGGCCCACTTGTCGCCCCAGCCAACGGCTCGACCCCCGCGCCCGGCCATGCATTCGGCTGGGCTGAGTCGGCGAAGGGAGAGGTAGTGTACTGGGTACGGATCACGCCTGACGGCCGGGTAAGCCGCTGCAAGGTTCGCTCGGCGTCATTTGCCAACTGGCCGCTGTTTGACATCGCCAGCGTAGGGACTGTGCTGACGGACTTCGGTTTCAGCGAGCACAGCTTCGGCCTCTCTCAAGCTGCGTGTGATGTGTAATAAGGAGCGCTGCTAGTGCTTGGCTGGATTGTTCGAGGCATTCGGAGCGGAATCGTCACGACACGTTATCCACGAAGGCCGGATGCCATGCCCGGCTATCGCGGCCGGCCGGTCTTGCACCCGGGCCGCTGTCGCATGGCCGACCTGCGGGCGGCGGCGGAGGTCTGCCCGACTGGAGCTATAACGGCGAACGAGGGACATGCGCGCCTCGATCTGAGCCTGTGCATCCAATGCGGGCGGTGCGCCGATGCGGTTGCGAATGGGTCGATTACCATGGCGCCTGATTTCGAGGTCGCGGTGCGAGACCGCCGGGCGCTGGTGGTCGACGTGGTGAGCGAGCGAAATGGCGACGGCCCGGCCGAGCTCCCGTCCAGCGACCACGCCTCGCCCACTATCGAGCCAGTACGTAAGATGCTCGGCGAACGGATGGCCACGTTGAAACGCTCGCTTCACATCCGGCATGTGGACGCGGGGTCCGACGGTTCGGAAGAATATGAGATCCACGCGCTGACCAACCCCTACTACGACATTCACCGGCTGGGCATCTTTTTCACCGCAACCCCTCGCCACGCAGACGTCCTGATGGTGACAGGACCGGTGACCAGGCCGATGGAACTCGCACTTCGCGCGACGTATGACGCCATGCCGGATCCCCGGATTGTGATCGCGGTTGGCACCAGCGCCTGCAGCGGCGGGATCTTCGGTTCCTCCTACGCGACGCTCGGGGGCGTCGACAAGGTTCTTCCGGTAGATATCTACGTCCCCGGCTCTCCGCCCAGCCCCTTTGCCCTGCTCCATGCCCTGCTGCTGGCGACCGATCGCGTTGCTCAGCGGCTGCTGCACCAGGTGGTGAGGGTCCCGTCGTGAGTGCCACTGCCGTGCTGTTCACCGCTGCCCTGCTGCTGTACGCGCTTGGCGCTCTGGCCGGTTGGCTCTTACCGGGTCGTGATGCTGAGCGCCGAGTGAGTTTCGCGTTAGCGGCTCTGGGCTCGATCCTCCTTATTCCCGCAGGGCTGCTGGCAGTTGGCGGCGCCACCTTCAGCTACGCCGTCGCGAACTGGAGCGGCTTTGGTCTAGCCGGCTTTCGCATGGATCAGCTGGCCGGGTTCTTTGTGTTTCTCTCCGGCTTGGTGGGCACGGCGATCAGCGTCTATTCGCCAGCCTATCTCGGGCGCTACGGACAGCGGTACAGCCTCCGAGCCATGGGCGCCTTCTTCAATCTCTTGCTGCTCACCGTCATGGTCATCCTGGTGGCCGACAATGCCTTCCTCTTCCTGGTGGCGTGGGAGGCGATGTCGGTCGCGATGTACCTGCTGATTGTGTACGAATACGACCGGCCCGAGGTGTCCAACGCCGCGTACCTCGTCCTCTCGATCACCAAGGTGGCTGCCGCGACTCTCATCGCGGCTTTCTTGTTGCTGTTCGCGACCACGGGCGACTTCAGCTTTGCCACCTTTCACATCCACGGGCCGCAAATTCCCCCAGCCATTCGCAGCGCGATCTTCGTTCTGGTGCTCATCGGCTTTGGAGCCAAAGTGGCGATGGTTCCGCTGCACGTTTGGCTGCCCGAAGGGTACCCAGCGGCACCAAGCAACATCACCGCCGCCCTTGCGGGAATCGTCCTCAACACCGGCTTCTACGGCCTTTACCGCGTGTACTTTGATTTCCTTGGCGATCCGCCCAGCTGGTGGGGCATCCTCGTCCTGTTAATCGGGGCAATCACCGCCCTCACGGGCATCGTTTATGGTCTGACCCAGGACGACCTGAAGCGCTTCGTCGCCTACTCCAGCATCGAACATGTGGGCATCATGCTCATCGGCTTGGGGGTGGCGCTTCTGGGTGCGGCCAATCATCTGCCCCTGCTCGTCGGTGCTGGCCTCATCGCCTCCACGTTCCACCTCTTCCAGCACGCAATCTCGAAAGCCCTGCTGTTCACCGGCGCTGGCGACCTGGAAGTGGGCGCTGGCACCACGGATATGGGCAAGCTTGGCGGTTTGTCGAAGACCATGCCGTGGACGGCGGCGGTCTTTCTTGTCGGTTCGCTTTCGCTGGCGGCCATGCCGCCCTTCGGCGGCTTTGCGAGTGAGTGGCTCACATTCGAAGTGCTTATGCAGGGCTTCCGCCTTGGCACCGTCAGCGAACGTATTGCCATGGCTCTGGCGGGTGCGCTGCTGGCCCTCACAGCGGGCCTCGCTGTCCTGGGGTTCGTGAAGGTTGTAGGGATCACGTTCCTCGGGATTGGGCGCTCCCAGCAGGCAGATACTGCCCGCGACCCGTCACGTTCGATGTTGATTCCCGGGACATTTTTGGCCGCGCTGGCTCTAGCCGCTGGCGTTGGCGCGCCCTGGCTCGTAAGCTTCCTCGGCCTGGCCGTTGCACAGCAGGCGGGCGGGAACTTCGCTGGCGATGTCGTGGTCTGGCCAAACCTCGCGCTCCAGCCGGCGTTTGGCGACTTCTCCAGCGCCTCGCCCACGGAACTGGCGGTTGCGTTGCCGATCTTTTTCGGCGTGGCTATCGCGCTGATACTGCGGTTGCGAGCGCGAGACTATCGGGAGCGAGCTGTGCCGGTGTGGACCTCGGGCAGCCTGGAGTACGGCCCGGATGTGACCTACACCCCCATGGCCTACTCGAACCCCATGCGGGTCATTTTTGCCACGTTCTACCGCTTTTCACGGTCGACGAGCGCTGTTGGCAACCCGCATTTCCCGACGTCGTTGGAGTATCGTTCTGAAGTGGTCCTCCTCGTCGAGCGGCACCTGTATCAACCTTTGACTCGACTGGTACTGGCAACGAGCGCGGTGTTCCGACGGCTGCAAGCGGGGTATTTGTCGTTGTACCTCCTGTACCTGCTGCTGGTGCTTATCGCGATTCTGGCCGCCTACTCGGCCATCGTGCACTGAAGGGATGACGCGAATGGCTGAGCCCGGCTAGGGAGGCATGCGCTATGTGGCTGTGGCTGTCGGAGCGATGCTCGGGGCCAATCTGCGCTTCGTCATCGGGAACTGGGCGGCAGACCGCTGGGGACCGGCTTTCCCGTATGGCACGCTGCTCATCAACGTCACCGGCGCGTTCGTCATCGGACTGTTCCTGTCAGCGATCGCCAGCAGCACCGGTCTCAGTCCGCTGTGGCGACCGTTCTTCGTCACCGGATTCCTGGGTGGCTACACCACCTTCAGCAGCTACACCTTTGAAGCCCTCTCGCTGGTCCAGGCTGGCGCTATCCTCCGCTTCTTTGTGTACTTCCTGGGAAGCCCCGCGGCAGGGCTGGCAGGCGTCTGGCTAGGTTCGACCGTAGGAGCGATGAGGCTCTAGGAAGAGAGGAGCACCAACCATGGACATCGCAGGAGTTGGCAAGCGAGTTCGCATTTACGTGGGCGGACAAGACAAGCCCCAGGGCGGCCATGGCCCCCTGTGGGAAACGATATTGAAGCTACTGCAAAAAGAAGGCGCCGCCGGCGCCACCATGGTGCGCGGGCTCGCGGGATTTGGCGCTCACAGCCGGATCCACATGGACCGACTAGCCGACATCATCCCCGACTTGCCGGTCGTCATTGAGTGGATCGATGGGCCTGAGCGCGTCGAGCGCCTCCTGCCAAGGATCACGGCGATGGTCCTTACGGGGATGATCACCGTCGAGGACGTGCAGATTGTCAAATACACCCATCGCGCTCCTCGGCAGCTGCCGCCTGACACTGTCGAGGATGTGATGACTCGGGATGTCGCTAGCGCGCACCCGGAGACGCCGCTGGGGGAGGCGGTTCGGATGCTCGTCGATCGGGATTATCGAGCCCTGCCAGTCATCGACGACGACCACAAACTGGTTGGCGTCGTCACCAACGGAGACCTGGTAACGAGAGGAGGCCTGAGTGCTCGACTCGAGCTGCTAGGAACACTGGAAGGCATCGCGCTCGAGCGTGAGCTGGCGGCGTCGGAGGTCCGAAACAAGACGGTATCGGACGTAATGACTCGCAACGTCATTCGGGTCAGCCCAAGCGAGCTGCTGAACCACGCTGCTCACCTCATGGCGGAGCACGGGATCAAGCGCCTGCCGGTGACCAACGAAGAAGGGCAGCTAGTGGGCATCCTCAGTCGTGTGGACGTGCTGCGCACCATGGGCGAGGACTACCATGCGGCGGAAGAGGTTGAGGCGCCACATCCAGCGCTGGTTCGCACCGTGGGAGATCTGATGCGCACGGACGCGCCTGCCGTCTCTGCCGAAGCGACGCTCGGTGAGGTGTTGGATGCGGTTACCGCCACGCGATTGAATCGCGCTGTGGTGATCGATGCCGAGCGGCGCGTGGTGGGCGTCGTCTCCGATGCGGACCTTCTGGCGCGATTGGATCCGGGCGCCGAGACGGGAGTTATTGCCGCGCTGATGGGTCGCGGGAAACTTCCAGCCGAAGTAAAGGGAACGGCGGCGGATGTCATGCGCGCACCGCCACTCACCGTTCATGCAGACACCCCAGTGGCCGAGGCTGCAAGCATCATGCTCGAAGCACGGCGTAAGGTCCTGCCAATTACCGACTCCGAAGGCCGGCTGCTCGGCGTGATTGATCGGTCTGACTTGCTGCACTACATGTATTCCGGACCGCAGGCAGGCAACCGAGGCTAGTCATGTTCCGGCGCATCCTCGTCGCGGTCGACGGCTCCGAGGGCTCACGCCGCGCTGTGCGCGAAGCGGTGATATTGGCGCGCGAGATGGAGACACCCCTGCACATCCTTGCCGTCGAGGATCATTTGCCCCGGTTCGCGGCGACGATCGCCGAGACGAAAGAAGCTGTGGAAGAGCTGGACCATTTCTACCAGGGGGTACTTGGTCAGGCGAGCGCTATTGCGGCTGAGCAGCTGGTCACGGCAACGTCGGAGATTCGGCGGGGCAATGCCGCAGAGATGATCGTGCAACGGGCGCGCGAGCTGGACGTCGACTTGGTGATCGTTGGACGCAACCCTCACCTGCCCCTTCGCGAGAGACTGATTGGCACGACCAGCCACAGAGTCGCCGACCTGGCGCCCTGCGACGTCTTGATTGCTTAGGCCAGCACTGCCGATAACTCGATTGCCCTGAGCGGGATCAGCAGTGCCTCGCGCCGAGTAGCCTGATTCGAACTCTAAGCTGGAGCGTGGCACGCGCGCGCACTCCCCACGCCCGGGGGTGGCCCTCACAGTGGTGCCTGACTTGGCGTTAGGCATGTCCGCGTCCGTTCAGGTTTGGCTAGCAGTAGCCGCTCGTGCGAAGCCTGTAACGGCGCCTTCGGCCGCCGAAGAGACGGCGTTGGCATATTTTGAAAACACGCCTGACCGGTAGCGTGCCGCCGGAGCGCGCCATGATGCGAGCCGCGACCGCAATTCGTCAGGCGTAATATCAAGGTCGAGCCGCCGCCCCGGAACGTCGAACACAATCGAATCGCCCTCGCGAACGGCGGCGATCGGTCCACCAACTGCTGCCTCTGGAGCAACATGCCCAGCCATGAGGCCATGCGTGGCGCCTGAGAATCTCCCATCGGTCAACAGCGCCACACTCTCACCAAGCCCTTCACCCACGAGCGCCGCCGTCACACCAAGCATCTCCCGCATGCCGGGGCCGCCACGTGGACCTTCATAGCGGATCACGACCACGTCGTCCGGTTTGATTTCCCGCCGGGTCGTTGCAGCCATCGCGTCCTCCTCACAATCGAACACCCGAGCTGGTCCTCGATGATGCAGCCGTTCATGGCCGGCGATCTTGACCACGCAGCCATCCGGAGCCATGCTGCCTTTGAGAATGACCAGCCCACCCTCTAATTTTATGGGCGCGCTCACCGAACGAACCACTTCCTGACCGGGTGTCTCAATGGCGAGCTCTGCCGCATCTTTCATCGTCTGGCCGGTCGGCGTGAGCTGCTCGCCGTCCATCAGGTCCGCTTCGACCAGTCGCTTTGCGACCAACTGTATGCCACCTGCCCGGGCCAGGTCGACGGCCGTGTACCTTCCGCCCGGCATAAGGTCGACGAAGAGCGGAGTCCGGCGGCTCACGCGGTCGAAGTCATCGATTGTGAGGGGGACCTCGGCTTCCCGAGCGATCGCCAGGAGATGCAGCACCACGTTAGTTGACCCGCCGGTGGCAGCCGCTCCGGAAATGGCGTTCTCAAAGGCCGCCTTGGTCAGGATCTGTCTAGCCGTCTGGCCCCTTCGAAACATGTCCAACACCAACTCGCCCATACGCTCGCCAACCTCGTTCTTCGCCGGGTCGGTCGCCGGGACACTGCCTGAGCCCAGCGGCGCGATGCCCAGTAACTCGATGGCCATGGCCATGGTGTTAGCGGTGTACTGACCACCGCAAGCGCCCGCCCCTGGGCAGGCGACATTTTCGAGCTCAGCCAGCTCCGCGTCGCTCATCCTGCCTGCGGCGTTGGCGCCCACTGCCTCGAACACGTCCGCGATGGTCACGTCCCGGCCTTGGAAGCGACCAGGTTGAATCGAGCCGCCGTAGACGAGAAAACCAGGGATGTCGAGCCTAGCCAGCGCCATTGCGGCGCCGGGGATGGTTTTGTCACATCCCACCAGGCACACGATCGCATCAAACATGTGGCTGCGGGCGACCAGCTCGATGGAGTCGGCAATGACTTCGCGGCTGATCAGTGAGCCTTTCATGCCTTCGGTACCCATGGTGATTCCGTCGCTGATGGCGATAGTGTTGTATTCCATGGGCGTGCCGCCCGCCGCGCGGATGCCCTTCTTCACATGCTCGGCAAGCCCGCGAAGGTGGAAGTTGCAGGGCATCGTCTCGATCCAGGTGTTGGCTATGCCGACGATTGGCTTCCTTAGGTCCTCGTCCGTAAATCCGATGGCCTTCAGCATCGCTCTCGCAGGAGCGCGATCGCGTCCCTGCGTAATGGTGTAGCTGCGTAGGGGATTAACTATGCTCATGACTCTGCCACCTCTTAGTGCACGTGTGGTGTCTGCCGGCGGATGTTCGAAGGGGGCCATTGCCTCACGCCTTCGGATACTCCAAGGACGTTCCCGGACCGTGTGTCGCCCAAGCGTGTGCTGCCAGCTTCAAGACCGTTCCATGAAATCAGCCCGGGCGTCACCATCTTTTCCGAGTTCTGGTAGAAGCTATTAACCGGGCAACCGGTGGTTAGAGGCGAGCTTCATCGCCTGCCAGCCCATTATACGGGGGCAGAGATTCGTCAACTGGCAGAGGCTCCCGGCCATCGCCTCCTGGCACTGAGCGCTCTATTGCAGTCAGAATAGGGGATTCCCCCCAATAGCCTCCCGGGCACCGGGGTGATAGTCTGACACAATCAGGATGGATCCCTGGCTGACCGGGTGAGGGGTTTGGCTCGCAAACTCGCTTGAACGAAGAAGCCCGATGTTTAGAAGACCAACAGATGGGTCAGGTACGCTACCAAATGTTACGACCTGATCGCGTCGTCGGGGCGATGCAGAGGGGCTGGATGCGCGTGGAAGGCGTTCGTAGTGAACCGACCCCACTCCTTGACGCATTGCGAGCAATCCGGCCGCCGGGTGGTTGTCTTAGACTCGGAGCTGCAAGATGAAGAGGCGCTCCTGCGGCGGACGCTCTGGCAATGCGGCCAGCGGACGATGTTGCGGACGATCGTGACCCTCGCTCTTGACCGAGTTCCTCACCACGATCTGAGCAGTGCATGACTTACCGGTTCCGCCGTCCGCGGGTCAACGTCCAATCCATCGAACGCACCCTACGAGGCTAGCGGAGCTCACCGCCGAACTGGCCTGCTTCGGGGTCGACCTGCGCGCTCTCGACTTTCTACGGTGGTTGGCGGACAATCATCTACACCCGGAGTGGGACGTTCCCCGACACTCCAACGCCAGGTAAAGCACCTTTGTTGAAGGCGCTACCAGCAAGATTGAATAGCACAGTATGAACACCCTGAGAGATGCTGTCACCGCAACTAACAGCTCAGATATGCACAGCAGCCCGACCATTACCCGGAAGCAAAACGGTCACACCTATTGAGCGAACCTCTGGATCCCATCGCGAGGCCCGAGGGCTGGCTGCGTCGGGCCAGACTTGCTCGCCAAAGCAAGTCGAGGAGGCCGTTTGAAACTATCCTGTGAGTAGGGTGTCAGTTAAGGCTTTCCTGGAAGAGCAGCGGGCGGCAGCAGTTGTCGCGCTGCACGCCTCGCCCAAAGGCGTGGATGCGCTCCAGAGTCGCATTGCCCTCATCGATTGGCTGCTATCTCGGCAGCGGGAGCTGTCTGTAGACGAATTCCGCGAGAGCGTGGCCGATGTAATCAACGGCAATCATGCAGTGCCCGGACTGACCAGCACGGTATACGCGACTGCGTTACTTCAGGATTGGCTCTCTAACCGGACCAGGTGACCGGACTGGCTGAGATCTCATCGTCCAGAGCAGTGTCGGCAAGATTTACCCCGACTTTCGCGCGCAACCCGATGAGTAGCGCCACTTCTGCTCCCAATCATCCTGTCGCATTTCTTCGGGCCTCATGTGTGGCTCGATTTGAACGGGCGTGGCGTCGACATCGACCACGACTCGCGATAGCTGCTTCCGTGGTGTAGATTCCCGGCGAAAAGTTGACCGGGACCGCAGAGGTGGCTCCACACAGCGCCGGGTAACGATACTGCGCTACGGATTGGGCCGGTTCGAGAACGAGACGGACATTTGTTCGGACGATCGAGGCTTGCCTCGTCAGATGCGGCTTCGCGCTGGGTATCCCCGCTTGTAACGGGCGGCTTAGTCGCCTCGCTCAGGTGGCCGTTTCGGCAATTCCTGTTCCAGCCGATTGAGCGCACCAGCCCAGCGCATGACGGTATCGAGCATGTCTTCGCGTAGGTCGGCCACGCCGGTCCCCCGCTCGCCCTTGATTTCGCCATACAACAGGTACTTGTAGGGTATCCCGAGGGCGTCCGCGACTTTGTCGATGAACTCGGCGGTAGGGTTCTTGGTTCGGCCATGCAACACGTCGTAAATGCGCTGTCGCTGAATGCCTGCTTTTTCGGCCAACGACGTGGCGTCGAGATTTTGACCTTCCATAAGGCGAACAAGCCGCTCGGCCAGAGTTTCGTCCGTCACGCGTGGACCATTCTTGGCTTGGGTCCCGGCGGCGGTGGTACTTTTATCTAGTATCTGTGTACATAGCTTGATATTTTGGTAAATGGATGTACGGTGTCCGTTTGTTGGGAGAGACAGCATGGGCGAAGCTGAGCGGTACAACCGGGCTTTAGGATTTACTTGATCGCTGGACGACCAGGCACAAGTTCACCGCGGTCGGCCTAGGTCGAATGGGGGACCTGACCAACGTCAGTCAGGTCACCCGGCGGTAGTGTCCAACTTGGGCGTTCACCCGAATGGGGGAAGACAGAAATATCCCTCTCCACAGGGCGTCAGGCTGTGTTTCGCGTAGAATGGGCATCAAAGGTAGCCCGATTGGGGGGTGCAGTGGTAGTCATCGTGAGAATCAGGCGAGAGAATAGATGACTGACGGAGATCCGCTGCTGGCCACGGTATCGTCACGTTTTAGCGCCGTGCCTTGCCGTTCCGCAGGTGTCGCCTGGTAGTCCCTTCGGACGACGCAACTATCGTGGGAGACGCTAGCCCAAAAGCACCAGTGATGCTTGCCCATCCCCTGAATCGAGCTCGCGTCCTCACCCCCGCCTTTAGTCCGCACGTGGCTCGGCGACCACGGTTGCTCGAGTTCCTCTCGCGTCTAAGTACGCGCCGATGCTTGTTTGTTGCGGCACCGCCCGGCAGCGGAAAGACGACCCTGATTGCACAATTCGTTGCTGGCCAGAACCGGCCGTGCGCTTGGCTCACGGTCAGCAAAGCAGAACGGAGCGCAGCGACGCTGGTAAGCCGGTTGGTAGAAAGCATCAACGTCCCTATCTCTGGATTTGGGTCACGTGCACGTGAAGCGCTGGAAGTTAGCTCTGACGTAGTCGCCGTCGTCGACGCGCTGGTGAGCGACCTCGCCGCCGCCAACCACACGCTCCTGTTGGTACTCGATGATCTCGAGCAGATCCCACCCGGGGCCACAGGGCATGAACTCATCGCAGGGCTTGTCGAGCGCGCGCCGGCAGGTGTGACTGTCATCCTGGTTGGCACTGAGATACCCAGAATTCGGCTCAACCGGTTGATCGCCGACCAGGCTGTTTCGGGGCTCGGAGCGGCAGACCTCATGCTGACACACGCAGAGATTGGAACTGCGCTTCGAAAGGCGCAGGTATCTGCGGCACCCGAGCTAGTTGACCAGGTTGCAGCGAAGTCAGGCGGTATGGCGGCGGCCGTGCGGCTCCTTGCGGCGGCCTTCCGCCGCGGACCCGACGCCTTTGCCGAAATGGCTGCCGCGCAGGATATCAACCATATGATTGAGTCGTCAGTAAGGCAACTAGATCGGACGTATCAGGACTTACTTGAGGCCGCATCCGTTTACGATGAGATTGATCCGACGGTTCTGGCAGTCTCGGCTGATATGCCTGACGCCCTGGCTCTCCTCACTAGACTCTGCGAAATTCAACCGCTTATTGGGTACGTCGGCACAGACGACTCGCACGTATTGTTCCGCTGCCACCGATTGCTTCGGGACCATTTGCACCGCCGTGCCGAGCTCCGACATCGGACGCGTTCCATTTTGAAGTCGGGGCTACGCCCGATTGGCGATCGTTCGCACGAACACGCTCCACTGTCTCCTGCTAACGCGCAAGCAACGGGGCCGGATCTACCAGCGACGTCATAGACTTCTTCAGGGTCAAAAGCAGCCAGGCCGTCCGCCGGTCAGCCGCAGACTGTTGATCGTTGGCGATCCGCAGCTTGACGGCTTAGCAGGTTGCAGCAATGCCCCCTGATCAGCACTCCGAACTGAGCTGCTCGCCGCAGCAGGTAGGGGCTTCGGCGCGGCAATCTAATCCAGGTGCCGGTACGTGTCCCGGTACCCCATGCCGGCCAGCTTTTGGTGCTTAGAGACGCGTTCTCCGCTCGTGCTGGCGACGCCGCCGAAACACCACTAACCGGCCCCGGCGCCCGACCCAGCCACTTGCTTGCTCTCATTGAGCTTTTGCAGCAGGTTGCTGAGCCGCGCCACTGCCACCTCAGCGATGTGTTGATATTCCGCAACCAATCTGGGCTGGCCATAGGCCGCATTCACCGTGGCCAGGAGGTCTTTCACAACCTGCGGCGGATTCATAGCTTCTTCCCTGTGCGCGCTGGCTACGACACTGGCAACCTCGTCCGGACTCTTGTAGCGGCCAGACTCGGCAAGTTCGCTGGCCAAACCCTTTTGTCTGGCACTGGCTCGCCGCGCCCATGTCTCAGCGTTGATATGCTGCACGACTGAGGCCTGGGCAGTGAGGCGGAGGGCCCCGAGTTGGGGGACGGGCGGTATTTCCCAACTCTCCGCCACTCGACCAGCTCGGCGCTCCGGATCCTGGGGTGCCCTTTGAACCGGCCGACCATGTCGCTGTAAATCCAACTGTTCTGCTGCCGCTGATAGATCGTGAACCTGAGCGAGGTTGAAGCGCTCGGGGTCGATAGACCCGTCTTCCCTCGTGTAGCTTTGTGCTTCCACCGCGACGCCACCGACTGCACCCGTCATTACACGAAGGTTGACTTCGCCCTCCGCGGGTTCGTAGTAATAACCAGCATCGTCGGCGTCGAGGTCCGCCTCAATGGCTTCGTTAGCAATGTTCAGCATCCGCCGTGTCGTCGCGACGGACCACTTTTCGCTGATGGCCCTTGCAGCGATCGCATCTAATTCTTCTGGAGGGCGATGAGACTGGGCAATCATTACGGCTTGGCGGGCGCCGAGCTCCTTCCGCCGCACATATCCCCGCAGAATAGGCGGGATCTCCGCATACAGGATATGTAGCTCCACCCAGGCTTTCTTCCTCTCGATTCCACGTTCGCGAAGCTTGCGAGCCATTTCTTCAAGCGTCCAACCACGTCCGTTGGGGAGCTTATCGCCGGCGGCCAGTTTTGCTGCCCGAATCTCGGTGCCCACACGCAGAATCGCGGTGCCAACATCAATCGGACTGAGGCTCGCCTGCAGAATGTTGGCCGACAACTGACCGAGCAGTTTGTCTTCATTGTTGAAGGGAGGTTCGCCAATGAGCACCGGAAGATGAGTTAGGCGCGATCCCTTTTCTTTGGCCTCGGCCTTCGCCGCGGCGACGCGGGTATTCCCATTCCAGACGCAGTATCGTCCTTCCGCGGTCTCGTAGACGCGCGGGGGCTCCATAAATTTGCCCTCGAACCGCAGAACCTGCCGAAATCCCTCGACTTCAGCAGCGTCCAGCTCCTCTCGTATGTTGCCCTCGTCGATTTCTAAAGAATCGATCCGGACCGTCCTCAGCGTTTCACCCGCTCGTTCCGTTACCGCAGCCACGCGAGACCTCCTCGTCGCCGAGCATGATATTTACCTAGTGCTGTCTCTCCGCCGCGTCATGACTCGCAGTTTTGCTGCGCGTTGACGCGTCTTTGGAGAAATAATGTCCGCCGTTTAGAGCTCTCGCCACGGCATCCCGGCCGACATCAACCAAACTATACGCGAACTCCGTCCGGATCCAATCCCCACGCGAAGCCACTATCGTTCAGCCGCGTTGGAAACAGCTTTACAATCGTTTCCCGCAGTGAAGGTAATAGCACCTGCTGAACAGGCACTCCCCGGGATCAGCCGAATAGACGTGACCGGAAAATTGGCGTATCAGTTGCACCCCCTACCCGGCGTCATGTGAGAGGACGAGTGCTCAAGCGTGAACCGGAATGGGCTGCGCGTCTCACTGAGAGGGCGGCGGGATTCCCTCACATGGAGATGGCCGCGACCCCCTGACCTCGGCCTCGCGCTGGCCTTCAACCGCCAACCCCAATCGCCTACGCGTGACGTCGCGCTCGGCGGCTCAGGGGCATGCCTTCGGCGGCGATCGTAATCGTGGCGGCCAGCCAGGTCAAGGTTTCAACGGGGAGCAGTTTAATTGCCCAAAAGCGATGATTGTCGAGGAACGGCAGAGTGCCCAGGCAGGGCCACTCGTCCTTAGCTTCGATGAATCCGGCCTCGACCTTGAAGATTGATCTATTCGCTTCGATGACGCGGGCAAAGCCTGGAATCCGGTTCCTGTAATACGATTTCTTGCTCAGCACTGGCACGATTTGGTCGCCGTGGCTGATGAGTTTCGCCCTATGAAGGATGACCAGCTTGCCAGTCCCGACCGCCTGCAGCCAGTCCCGTTCCTCCACACGCACCAGCCACGTCGTCCTGGATCGATCGACCGACAGACCCGCGATCGTGAGCGAGTCGTCTCTGTCAAACAATGGCACAAGGCACCCCCAGCTCTATAGGGGCTGCTTCATGCACACGAACCAAATCTATCGCAGCACCAGGCGGGCGAGTGTCAATTGCATCTCGCAGCCGCGGTCTGGGATGCGGGCTCTGCCGATTCCGAGGCGCGCGGAAAACTGATATCGAAGGTTCGGTCGACTACGCATTGCAGTCGGATCGCCTCCAAATCCACCCCGCTCCAGTCTGGCCTTTTGGCCCCACAGCACGGGAGCGAGCCGCTGCCTTGCCCCCAGCCGGTCGTGATGCTTTTGCATGCAGGACAGACCATGACGGTGAGGACTACGCGCTTCCCAAGCGGCATGTCCCGGCGCACGGCGGGATCGTGGATCGCTAGCTGCAACAGGCGACCCGAGTTCGGCAGGTGGACGAGCTCGGCCGGGTCACCGACTGCCGTCGGTAAGTTCCGCACGACGATTGCCTGCTCGGTCCATTGCGGCGACTGCTCGCCTTCGCGCTTGTGAAGCAAAAGTACCTTGCGCATATCCTCGGCGATATCGTGCCCTTTCGTACCTGCGTCCGGTAGGATGTCGAACCCGCTCGCGTTCTCCATCTGGCTGATCTGATGGTGCGTGACGTACGCACCGAGCGCTCCGACTCCAGGCTGGCCAAGCATATTGACGACGACCGCGTCTAAAGGTCCTTCAAGGAGGACGACACGCTTACCGGCATACTCTTGTCGCCACCAGAACGCTGGCTTTGGTCCGCAGGTGTTCAGGTACTTGAAATCCTTGGCCGGGTAGGTCGTGCGACCGGTGAGCCACTCAACGGTGCCGACGGCGGGATGGGTAATGATCACCCGCCCGCGCATCCTTTCCTTGTACACACCATCTCGTAGATCCAGCAGACCGACCGTCATTGCGGCCTCAAAGTCGAGGTTGGCTCGGCGGAGCTCGTCCATCAACCCGTTGCCGAAGCAGTAGCCAAAGCCGTTGGTGCCGGCCCAATCAGGATCAATATTTCTACTGCACAGGTATTCGCGCGCCCTTCGGCTAGGTCGGAACTGTTCCCGATACAACGCGCCGGCGACCCGGATTGCGGCCTTTTGCTCGCCTGTCAATTCGGGCGGCCGGCGCTCCACCGGAGCCAGCGGCGACAGCTTGAAGCCGTTCTCCTCCAGCCACCGGCAAGCCTCCGCGTACGTGGCTAGCTTCTCTTTGAGCTGCACGAACTTGGCGGCGTTACCACCGCGGGCACATCCGAAGCAGAAGAAACTGTCGTCCGGGTAGATGGTGAACGATGGAGTCCGCTCAGCGTGCAGCGGGCAAAGACACCGAAAGAGGCTGCCCATCGGTCGCGGTGCATGATCGTTCCCGCAACTGCTGACGAGGGACAATAGGGTCAGAGTTGGCGTCGTCATCCGGGTCAGGCCGGGCTCATCGGCCGACACCGGTCACGACGATGCCTTTGTGCCATCCCAGGAGAGGCGTTCTCATCAGGCTAGACGCACCTGGCTAGGAGCAGCGGATAGGTCCACAGGCTCTTCAGGCGGGCCGGTTTCAGCAGCATCCAGGCCATGTAGTCGAGCGGGGACACGGTGAAATCGGTTCTTCGTTGAGGCCAGAAGGCAGCTGGACGCGGGAGAACCCCATATCTTTCAATGGCGCTTTCCAGCGCAAATAGGACGTTGGGCTCCGCTGCATCTAAGTCCACGTTCCTGGAGGCCGACTCGAACGCGCGCCTTACCCCGTCGAATGCGGCCTCGCCACGAGCAATGACCAAGAGCCCCATCCAGGGATACCTGGGCAGCCAGACAGGCCTTCCCTTGCCCGGCCACTCTATTGGACGTTGGCGCAGGAACCGCAGCCGGTCGCGCAGCTGATAGGTTTGCGGGTTTTCATCGACACTGCCCTCCTTGGGCACGTCGTAGCTTCCGGTGGCAAATTCCACGCCCCAGCGAACCACAGTCTTCGGCTCGGGAAAACCATCATGGATGGTCAGCACCGCGTCGAAGTAGACCTTTCGAGTGCCAGCAAACAGGTCGTCGAGGAGGCAGGTCGGCGTCCAATCGACGTGCAAATGTCTGCCATGAGCATTGAGCACGTGCGCGTCCCCTACGGCCCGGGACATAAGGTCATTTACGGTGCAATCGTGGTCCCAATGGCGCTTCCGCTCTTCCAGTGGGATGTCGCCGGCGAGCCCGATCATCTCTAGATATTGGGGGGCCAAGAGGCGCTTCTCGCCAATCTGGTGCAGGCCGGCCAGACTAGCACGGTAGAGGGGATCGTGTTTGGGGTGAAGTTTGCGGATTTGGTCGATCAATCCGCGGTTGTAGAGAGCCTTGAGGCGCGGCTGAATGTCACGGACCCTTACACTGAAGCAGCGGGCGAGCTGCGCGCCGCTCAGTAGTGGGTGTTCACCGATGAACAGCAACAGCAGAGCCAGGCCTTCGGGCAAAACCTTCATCTCATGTCTCGCTGGCGACCACGCCAACCTCGAAGGGCACCGCCACACCCCCAAGGTCCTCGGGTGGCCCTCCGTCGGGAGCGGGTGGCGCCACGGCGCCAGTGGGCTTGTTCCTTCCCCTGGGGCCGCGCGCCTTCGATCGTTGTTCAGCTGCGTGTGACCGGGCGAGAGCGTTAGCCTCGTCGCGAGCAGCTCGCTCCCGCAAGGGCGCCGCGTCAACGTAATCCCGCTCCAAGGAAGCCTTCATCGCGAAGGCGGGGATACAGGTCGTGGGTCGCTCGCTCCTTAGCTCCCCCAAAGAACCCTCCTCGTCCGCACGCGCTGGAGGTGGCGAAGCGGTATCGCTGGTCCGGGGTGTTGAGCAGCTCATACTGAACAGCGGATACCCAGCGATCTTCACGTAGAAATGACCGACCGGTACGTTCAGCCGCATTTGGCGGGGCACGATGTCGCCAAAGTGAGAGTCATACAACGGCTCCGGCATGGCAGACACCCTGCCCACGAAATAGAGGGTTACGTTGTCGTTGATATGCCTGAGGAGGTCGGGCATTGCCGGCGTCTCCAGGTTTGATGCACCCTGGGCAGCCAGGCCTATGCGACCACCGAATTTGGCTATGGTGCGATACCAGGCCCCGTAGTTTGCCGGCACATATTGCGGTTCATCGACGATCACGAAGACTGGCCGTCGCTTGGCCCGAGGCGTCGACAGCCGCCGTTCTAACTCCAAGCGCAGACCATCGAGTAAGAACCCCGAGAGGAGACCAACCGCCGATATCCCGGCATGTCCAACTGGCAGGTTAATGAGCAGGAAGCCGCCCTCATCTAACGTCCGTCGCAGATCGATGGAGTTCGGTCGCCCTCCGCCAAACACCTGCTTGAGCAGCGGATTGGCCGTGATTTCCATAATCTTTTGCCTTATAGGGCTCGAGACGGCTTGATGCTCCTCCTGGTCCCACCTCAGGAACCAGTCGCGCCAATCAAGAGTGGTCTGGGTGTCCGCCCAGGCATCCACGATACCGTTGCCGTAGCCTGTATCTTCGAGCATCGGCTTGATGTCTAGAAGCGTGAAGTATTCCAGCTCCTCGTCGTTCACGCCTTCCCCTGCTTTCAGCCTGAGTCCGACATTGGCTTTGATGAGCGTGCGCAAACAGATTCGAAGAACCGCTTCCATGCGGTCGCCCCAACTTGCACTGTCGCGTCCGGATACCCAGTAGAACTTGATGAGCTGGACAATGGCGTCCACTTGGGCGGCCAGGAGCGCTTCGAACGCATCGTCGCTCATGCCGGCCTCTCGCGGGAGCGGTTGCAGCGGGTTCCATGTAAAACGGCGCTCTGCCCCGCTCTCAATGCCGAGACGGCGATAGCGGTCGTCCTCCCAATCAAGTGCCAGACAGTGGACGTGCTCGGCGACCTCGCCAGGCATGTGGCTGAGCACGTCGAAGAGCTCTCCGCTTTGTGGGTCCAGAATAACGACAAGAGGCCGTTCTGTGTCACTCACGAGCTGCGTGTCGCCATACATCTGCCAGGCAAGTGCACTCGCCATTTCGTGGATCAGAGTGCTTTTGCCAGCGCCGGTCCCGGCGATGGCGAGCCAGTGATGCTGTGCCATGAACGGGACACTGATACGGACCGGTAGCGGCTCCGGCAGAGGTCCTGACCGCCCTATGGCCCGGCCCGCTGTCGGCAGAGCTCCGGCCTGGTACGGAAGGCAGGCGAACATGCTTTGGTCTGAGGTTGAAGTCTTCAGCGGATGACAGGCATAGGCGACCTCTGAGGAACTCAACCACATCCAGGGGTTGGCCTCGTGCCGCTGGCGCCGCGCAAGCAGCTTTAGCCACTCCCAGCGGCTAATTGTGAGTTGGTGGGACGGTCGAGCCAAAGCCCTGAACCAGTCCGTCCAAGTCAGCTGCTCGATCT
>Ga0102924_1001497_pt1 | contig 26920 bp, 20 predicted proteins | sample PaiPotPPM11metaG_FD_80116 | JGI IMG/M metagenome (GOLD analysis project Ga0102924, IMG submission 80116) | Iron sulfur acid spring bacterial and archeal communities from Banff, Canada, to study Microbial Dark Matter (Phase II) - Paint Pots PPM... ... | reverse complement strand
CTCTTGGCTCGCGTGCGGATTTCGCCCAACAGGTCGTCGATCTGGTTCTTGGTGGGGCGCACTTCCACCTCCGGGTCCACCAACCCCGTCGGCCGGATCACCTGCTCCACCACCACGCCTCCCGATTTGGTAAGTTCGTAAGGGCCGGGCGTGGCGGAAACAAAAATCAACTGCCCGGTGCGGTGCTCAAATTCTTCAAAGGCCAGCGGGCGGTTGTCGAGCGCCGAGGGCAGGCGGAAGCCGTAATCCACCAGCGTCTGCTTGCGGGAACGGTCGCCGTGGGACATGCCGCGAAGCTGGGGAACCGTCTGGTGGCTTTCGTCAATGAACATCAAGCTGTCCGGCGGGATGTAATCGAGCAGCGTGGGCGGCGGTTCGCCGGGAAGCCGCCCGGAAAAATGGCGGGAGTAATTTTCAATCCCGTGGCAATATCCCATTTCCTTCATGATCTCGATATCGAAAAGGGTGCGCTGGTGCAGGCGCTGCGCTTCCACCAGTTTTCCCTGTTTTTCAAGCTCCGCCTGCCACCAATCGAGTTCTTCCAGGATGCGGCGGATGGCAACCTCCCGTTGTTCCGCCGGCATCACGTAATGCGTGGCGGGATAAAGCGGCAGCCGCGAGAAGGTTTGTTTCACCTGCCCGAGCAGCGGATCAATCTGAGCGAGCGACTCAATCGTGTCGCCCCAAAGCTCGATGCGGTAGGCGTTGTCTTCATAGGTGGGGAAAATTTCGATCACATCCCCGCGCACCCGGAACGTACCGCGCCGGAAATCAATGTCATTGCGTTCGTATTGAATTTCTACAAGCCGCCGCAGGATATCCTGCCGGGCTATCTTCTGCCCCTTTTCGAGCAGCAACAACATTCCATAGTAGGCTTCGGGAGAACCCAAGCCATAAATGCAACTGACGCTGGCTACAATCAAGCAATCCCGCCGCTCGAAAAGCGAGCGCGTGGCCGACATGCGCAGCTTGTCCAGCTCATCGTTGATCGTTGCTTCTTTTTCAATATAAACGTCGCCGGCCGGCACATAAGCCTCCGGCTGGTAGTAATCGTAATAGCTCACAAAATACTCGACGGCATTGCGCGGGAAGAAGCCGCGAAATTCATTGTAGAGCTGCGCCGCCAGGGTTTTGTTGTGAGCGAGCACCAGCGCCGGGCGGTTGGCGGCCTCGATCACTTTCGCCATCGTAAAAGTCTTGCCGGAACCGGTGACGCCAAGCAGCGTTTGAAACTGCTCGCCATCCTTCACGGCGGTGACCAGCCTTTCGATGGCGTTCACCTGGTCGCCGCGCGGGTGATATTCGGAATTCAGTTGGAAGTCCATAGTGGATTTGGGAATGATGCTCGAGGTCTTTTCAGTGTCCATTATAACCCAGAGCCGTTTGCGGTTGGAGCGGCCCGGGAGGTGTCCTCATTCGAACCAGCCACTCCAAGGCTGTCATGGCGGTGTGACTGTCATCCTGAGCGTAGCGAAGGATCTGCTTTCGGCTCAACGAGAGATTCTTCGTCGCCTACGGCTCCTCAGAGTGACAGGGCTGGCGAGCCGGGTGACACTAACGAAACTAGAACACGACCCGGCTGCGTGACAGCTTACCGCCATTCAAAAGATGGTGTAGAATCAAAAATGGGTCCTGGCGCCATATTCCCCGAAAAAGGATTTTTGAATGAAAATGATTTGCACGATGAAACAGCAAAAATGGGTGTGGGCGATTGCGGTTGCGCTCTTCGCAGCCACTCCCACACTCGCTCAACAACCGGCGGGCAAGACGTCTGCTCCCCCGGCCTCTGAGGCCGCCACCGCCGGCGGTCCGCCTGCAGCAAACAGTGTTGTCATGAAAGTTGGGACCCAGAGTGTGACCAAAGGGGACATCGATTACCTCCTGGGCACTCTGAGCCCCCAGGCGCAGAAAGACGTGGAGAGCCGGGGCAAGCGGTCTGTCGGCGACCAGTACGCTGTGATGATGGTCCTCTATCAAGCCGCCGTCGGACAACACCTTGACCTGTCGGATCAGTACCGCAAAGAAATGGCGCAGCATCGCCGCCAAGTTCTGGCGCAGCTCGAATACCAGAATCTGGTTTCAAAAGTGCAGGTGACGCAGCCCGAGATTGGTGAATATTACTCAGGTCATCCCGACGAATTCCGGCAGGCTCAAGTGCGCCAAATTGCCATCCGCTTGAAACCGGAAGGCGGGGCCGCCACAGATCAGGGTCTCACCCTGGAGCAGGCTCAGGCGAAAGCGAACGAAATCCGGGGCGCACTGGCAAGCGGTATGGACCCCGCCAAAGTGGCTCAGCAATATGCCGTGCCCAACCAGGTGGTGGTTGGCGCCGACCCGCAGACGATTGCGGATAGTCCCCGGCTTCCGCCGTTTGTCAAGGCCGTGTTTAACCTGGGAATCGGCCAGTTCACCCAGCCGGCTCAGGCCAACGGCGCCCTGGTCATGCTTCAGGTGACAGGACAATCCAAAATGTCCTTGAAGGATGCGAGTTCAAGCATCGAGCAGGCGTTGCGGGAGCAGAAGATGGCAGCCCAAATCGCGGCTATGAAAAATAAGGCGAACATCTGGATGGATCAGACCTACTTCGGGTCGGAGCCGGCTTCCTCCAGTGCAACGCAGCCCGGCAACACTGGTGGCGCCCCGGCCAGCCCGAGGCAGTAGTCCTGGCATTCGCAATAAGCAATAAGCATAGATCAGTTGTCCTGATTATTCACGAACTTCGCCGGGAGGACCGTCAAGGCAGGGATCAAACCTTGGACTGACCGGCACGACGGCAAAATCAGAAGTGATTCATGCGGGAAGCGGTTCCGCGCTTTGATCGGAGCCGCAAGTTACTGGCAATTCCCAAGTTAAGTCGGAGGTTTATAAATTTTATCAGTAACTTACAAGTATATTAACTTATTGGCATTAATTTTATCAACAGTTCTGTTGAAATCCTTGTGGAAAATTCCTGCAAGTTGACGGATTTTTCCCGGAAACTCACGGTCTCTTCCACTTTGCACCAACTTTTCAGCAATGGCATTGTGACGCGCCGCAAAATAAATTGAGGCCGGGGGCTGCATGACCTTTATTCAGCTAAATCAGGGGGTGCGGCGGCTTCAGTTTAATGTTGATTACCTGATTGGCTTTGGTGAGCTGAAATTGCTCGCTGAATGTCTGGTGGTTGTGCGCCGTCACAATCAACTGGATCGTCCCGAAAGGAATATTGGTAAAGCGGTAGCGCCCTTGGGGATTGGTCTTCGCGCTGTATTGAATGAGCCCGCGCTTTTTCAGCTTTCCCCCGTTCTTGTTGAATTGGAGCGTCAAGCGGGCTTGGAAGACGGGCTGTTGCGTGGAAGCATCCCTGACATACACGATCAAGCTGGTTTCATCTCCGGATTGCCCCAGCGCCGGCTCTCCCGCGAGCAGGCCCACGAGCACAACCGCTGCCGCCCATCCAATGAATTGTCTCCGTGCTGGCCTTGTCAAGTTCATAGGCGCCTCCTCATGATGAACGCCGTCCGGCCTTGGCAGCGATTCGGAACCCACCGGCTGGGACGCGAACATCATATCAAAAATTTGAGGATTCAAATGAAACCTTGGCATGCGCGCTTCCCGGAGCGGAGGATGGGAAGGCAGGTAGTGGCACAGTTTGCTGTAGCGGCGCTCGGAGCTTGCCCTGACAGGGAGCGCCGGAAACTATTGAGAAATAAAGTTCGGCGGTCACAGACCGCCGCTACAGCAGACGAACTGCGCCACTACCGGAAGACAGGAGCGATTGACTTGGCGATGGCCAGTCTGCGAAAGTGAAACTTCCGCATTCGAGATCGTGGTTCAGGGGAAGACTCCCCGGAAAGGCGACATGGGATTTTCAACCGATGCGATTCATGCGGGGCAGGAGCCCGATCCGGCCACTGGCGCGATTATCGTGCCCATTTATCAGACTTCAACCTACGTCCAGCAGGAACTCGGCAAGCACAAGGGCTATGAGTACTCCCGCACGGACAATCCCACCCGGGCTGCGCTTGAAAAGAACCTGGCGGCTCTCGAAGGCGGCAAGTTTGGTTTCGGTTTCGCCTCCGGCATGGCCGCAACCCACACCTTGATGAGCACCCTCAAGTCCGGCGATCACGTGGTGGCGGGACACAACCTTTACGGAGGCACCTTTCGCCTGTTCGAACAAGTGCTGAGGGATTTCGGCCTCACGTTCAGCTATGCCAACACTTGCTGCCCGGAGGAAACCCGCAAAGCCATTCGCCCCAACACCCGGATGCTCTTTATTGAGACGCCGACCAATCCGGTGATGGAAATTACCGATATTGCCGCCGCCGCCAAGATTGCCCACGAACACGGCATGACGCTTGCGGTGGACAACACGTTTATGAGCCCGTATTTCCAGCGTCCCCTTGAGCTCGGTGCGGACTTCGTGGTATACAGCACGACAAAATACCTGAACGGCCACAGTGATGGAGTGGGCGGAGCTTTGGTGATGAATGACGCCGGGCACGCTGAGAGGATTAAGTTTCTGCAGAACGCCGCCGGCGCCATCATGGGTCCTTTTGACGCCTGGCTGGTGCTGCGCGGCGTGAAAACCCTGGCCGTCCGCATGGAACAACATGACCGCAACGGACAGGCCGTTGCCCAATACCTTCAGAATCATCCCAAGGTGCGGCAGGTTCACTATCCGGGTTTGACCTCACACCCGCAACACGAGTTGGCCAAACGCCAAATGAAGGGATTCGGCGGCATGATCTCCTTTGAGACGGGTTCGCTGGAAAATGCCCGCGCCGTCCTGGGAGCGGTGCGATTGTGCTCGCTTGCCGAGAGTCTGGGCGGAGTCGAAACACTGATATCACACCCAGCCACCATGACTCACGCCAGTGTTCCAGCCGCAGAACGAATTCGCCGCGGGATTACGGACGGGCTGGTCCGGATTTCCGTGGGGATTGAAGACGTGGAGGACCTGATCGCCGACCTTGACCAAGCCCTGGCGAAGATGGGTTAGCTTTTTGAGTTTTCGTGCACTCGCGTCTTTGCGTATTTGCTTCTTAACTTTTTGCCGCCATTGCGACTTGCCGAAAGAACCCTTTGTTAAGCTATGCTTCATCGGCCCGGCGAATTTTCAATCTTCCCATCCGGCCCGGCCCGCTTCACCGAGCCTTCAAGCCAGGCGAGGTAATCGGGAGAACCGTCCACAACCGGCAGGCAGAGAATCTCCGGCGTTTTGTAGCTGTGAACTTTCTTAACCTCCGCCACGATCTCCCGGAACAAACCTCGCGTGCTTTTGGCGATGAGCAGGCACTCCCGCTCTTCTTCAATTTTTCCCTGCCAGCGGTAGACGGACCGAATGGGATGGAGGATGTTCACGCAGGCCGCAAGTTGCGCCTGGACAAGATGCCGGGCAATTTTCTTCGACTCCCTGATATTGCGCGCTGTTATGAAAATCACAATCTTGTCCGTCACCGGCAATCACCTCCGCGTCGAAAGTTAAAACTGTATTGCACGGCAAGTGTCCCAAAGATACAATGGCGGTGTCATGAGCGGCAATCCCATTCATTTCGGCACTTCGGGCTGGAGAGGGATTATCGCCGAGGACTTCACTTTCGCCAACGTCCGTCTGGCGTCAGCGGGCATCGCCCAATATTTGCTAACGCGCTCGGGGAGGCCGCGCGTGATCGCGGGCTATGATACGCGATTCCTCTCGGAGAAATTTGCCGACGCTTCCGGAGAAATTCTAGCCTCTCACGGCGTCGAAGTTCATTGCACCAACCGGCCTCATCCGACTCCCGCGATTGCGCATGACATCATCGCCAACCGGCTGGATGGCGGCATCAACATTACGGCCAGCCACAACCCCGCCGAATACAATGGCCTGAAGTTTTCCGCCGCGGACGGCGGCCCGGCGCTTCCGGAAGTGACGAAGCAAATTGAAAGGTATGCAGACCGGGTCATCATGGGTGAATACTCGCTGCGCGGCCCGAACTTCACGGCTCCCTTGAAGAGCGCAGGCGATCCCCGGCCCGCCTATCTCGAAGCAATGCGGGCCAAAGTGGATTTGAAAGCGATTGCCGGCGCCCGGTTGAAGATTGCTTATGATCCCCTTTACGGAACGGCGCGGGGTTACCTGGATGACCTGCTGCGCGAGGCGGGAGTCGAACTTCAAGTCCTCCACGACTACCGGGACGTGATGTTCTCAGGAGTTGGCCCGGAACCGAGTGCTCAAAACCTCTCCGAGCTTGGGAAGACCGTGCAGCAAGGCGGATTCTCGCTCGGAGTCTCCACGGACGGCGACGCCGACCGGTTCGGAATTGTGGATGCGGACGGCGCGTGGATTCATCCGAATTACGTCTTGGCTTTGCTGGCGGATTACTTAATCGAGGTAAAGAAGATTCCGGGCGGATTGGCGCGCAGTGTGGCCACCACTCACTTGATCGATGCCGTGGCAAAGCATCACAAAGTCCCGCTTTACCAGACTCCGGTCGGCTTCAAATACATTGGCGAGTTGATCCGCGAGGAGAAGATTGCGCTGGGGGGCGAGGAGAGCGCAGGGATGAGCATTCGCGGGCACGTTCCGGAAAAGGATGGCATTCTGGCATGTTTACTGATGGCGGAGGCCGTGGCCCGGCGGGGGATCACGGTCGGGCAACAAATCGAAGCCCTTTTTAAGAAAGTGGGCGCATTTTATTCGGAGCGTGTTAACCTCACCTTGAAGCCCGACGTGCAGAAGAGGCTCGTCGAAAAGCTGAAGCGGGATTGGGACTGGATCGATTCGCACCGCGTGCAGAAGGTGGACCGGACCGACGGCTTGAAGATGATCTGTGAAGACGGTTGTTGGGTGTTGATGAGACTTTCGGGAACGGAACCGGTGGTCCGCGTCTATTGCGAGTCGGCGTCGCCCCGGGAATTAAGCGCGCTGGTGGAATCCGCCAAGAAGTTCGCGCTGAATCCCTGAATGCTTACAGAAGCGGCACAACGGGACCGGCGGTCCCGGCCAGTTCCACGCAAGGAGAAAGAGCTTGAAGCGGCATCAACAAACAAGAAAGTTTGAAAGCGCGGATACCGAGGTCAATACCCTGCGGCGAGGCTTGCTGCTGGTCCTGGTGCTGGTCTCAGTGGCCCTCGCCGTTCACGAAATCTTCGGTGAGAATGGTTGGATGGCGTTGCGCCTGCAGCGGAGCCAGGTGGAAGCCATCAAACATCAGATTCAAGATCTCAAGCGGCAAAACGATCAACTTCAGAAAGACGTTCAGGGACTTAAGTCCGACCCGCGGGCCATTGAGCGTTATGCCCGCGAACAGATGCACTTCGCCCGTCCCGGCGAAATTATTTATAATTTTCCGCGGGAAAAACGCGCCCATTCAGGATCATCGTTTGGCGACAACAGTGCGCGCGCCAAAAAGTGAATTGGGATTCTACGGAAGAATTTTCTACGATACTTGTCTCGCTCGACGGCGTGGAAAATCCCCCCGGCCGCAGGATGGAGGGTGGGGCGTCAACGGTGCGGCGTCCCGAGGATGGATTCTCAGCGCACGACGCCAGCCAAGGGGCTTGAAGCCGTGGCGTAGAGCTTTTTGGGAATGCGCCCGGCGAGGTAAGCCTTGCGGCCTGCCCTGACCGCGTCGCGCATGGCCTCCGCCATCATCACCGGATCTTCCGCTCCGGCGATGCCGGTATTCATCAGCACCGCATCCACGCCCAGTTCCATGGCCAGGGCGGCGTCGGAAGCGGTTCCAACACCCGCGTCCAGGATCAGGGGGACCTGCGTAATCATTTCCCGCAGGATGCGGATGTTGGAGACGTTCTGAATGCCCAAGCCGGAGCCGATGGGCGCACCCAGCGGCATGACCGCCGCGGCGCCGGCGTCAACCAGCCGCTTCGCGGAAATTAAATCGTCATTGGTGTAAGGCAGCACCACGAACCCCTCGCGCACCAGGGTTTCTGTCGCCTTGATTAACTCGAAGTTATCCGGGAACAGAGTTTTTTCGTCACCAATAACCTCCAGCTTCACCCAGTGGGAGAGTCCCACCTCGCGCGCCAGGCGCGCCGCGCGCACCGCATCGTCGGCGGTGTAACAGCCCGCTGTGTTCGGCAGAATGAAATACTTCTCCCGGTCGATATAATCCAGCAGGGACTCTTTGGCGCGGTCAGTCAGATTTACGCGGCGCACCGCCACGGTCACTATTTCTGCCCCCGCAGCATCCAGGGCGCGAGCGGTCTCTTGAAAACTCTTGTACTTTCCGGTGCCGATGATCAAGCGCGACCGGAACTCCCGGTCCGCAATTTTCAGAATGTCACTCTCCATGAGTCTCCTTTCAACTCATTCTAACGGCCCCAGGCGGCAAATTCAATGGACGCGGCGCTGCTGCACAGCACGAAGGGATGAATTCCGCCCTCAAATCATGCCAAAACTCAGTTCCATCCTCATGGCCCGCCGTTCTCCCCGTCATCGTCTGGATCGCCTTGTGGCGGATTACTTCCACCCGGCATCTGTAGAATGCCCACTCTGCCTCCTGGAAGCAGCTCAACTTCCGGAGCGTAAAGTCCAACAAGCTTGCACTTCCACCAGGTTTCATCTTTCCTTTTCGTGGCGAGATCGGTGAACCAATACTGCCAGATCATGGCCCGAACCATGCGCGGGGGCGTTTTGGGAAATGGGTTCCCGGCAAAGAGTGAAAGCACGCTCGCGTCATTTTGAAGCAGCAGGATTTCCGTCCGCGCCACGAACGGGTATTGCCTCCATGTGGCCAGCGAGGCGAACCACAGATCCCAGTCAAATCGCGGCTGATAAGGGGCGTAGAAGCGTGGGGCCTGGTGTGGGTCCTGCGGCTTGTAGCGGAACGGATAAGCCTCCCAGTGGGTTCCATCCTGAGATCCCTGGAATTCGATCTCGTAACGCGCCGGAGTCATCACCGCAAAAAGCCCGTACTGATTGGCGATTCGGAAAGGCTCGAGAGCCGTAACCGGAGTCATGGGTAAGGAAAGCCCGGGGGCCATGATGCCTAATAGCAGCGTGGATTGGGAATAGAAAACCCAGGTCAGGAGAAATGCTGTCACGACCAGGCCAACGTGGCGCCAAGCAACAACGATAGCGGATGGAGGCTTGACCACTGGGGACACTGCCTCGAATTCGGGCCGATTTAAGTCTCGAGAAACAGCTTCGCCACCGCTATCGGGACCACTCGCGATTTCTTCAGGCGCACCTCTCTTCAGCCCCTGGCGCAGCCGGGAAAAAACTCCAAGGATGAACCGGTCATCGAGGAGCAGAATTCCCAGAGCCAGGACGAGGTGATTGAGAAACGCCAGGTTGGCCGTGAGGATGATTCCAATCTGGAACGGGGTGACGACGCAAAAACAAAGAATGCGGAATTGCCGAGGCAGGAAAACCATCCACACGAAACCCAGCTCGATCACCAGCGTCGCCAGCGCCAGAGCTGCATTGATAGAGTGTGGCATCTGCTGGGCATACCAGCCGATCCAATTGGGGAGCGGTCCGTTCGAATAGTAGTCATACAAAGCCGTGAGGCCCCGCCAATGTGGGTCGTGGCTCGCCATCTTGACCAAGCCGGATTCGAAATAGATCCTGAACCAGAGCCATTGGAGCAGAAACAAGCTGGCCCTTGAAGGAGGGCTTGACTCCGCTAATCCCGGCCGCAAGCCCGGGGGCGCAAAAAACAAGCAGATGAATCCTGCGGCGAGCAACATCCCGTCCGACTGATAGGAGGAAAAATCCTGCGCGGCGCTGACGAAAGATAGATAGGCGACAAGGCAGACGAATATGGCCCCTCGCGGCCAGAGATTCAAGACTAATGCCACGGAAGCCAGAAGCCCAGCCCAACAAAGCAGGAGCAGCGCCACCGGGCCGCTGCCTATCCACAGTAGAGATGGCACAAACCAATAACGAAGCAGGCCCATGCTGTGGCTCACCATCTGCAAATACCAGCGGGCGGGCAGAATGCCCTGCGGACCAATCAATCCCCGGATTTGGAAAAGGAGCGAATAGAAGGCAGAGAAAAAAATGAGGCCAAGCGCGCGGAGAAAAAGCCAGCGCGGCCACAGCCGCCCGGGACCGCGGCGAGGTCCTGGCCCGAAAAGCCAGCGGATCACCGCGAGCGGGGTAATTTCCATGAGAGATTCCAGGCGAAGTGGACATGAGTCGGGTCGCGTTGTATACAGCGGCCATCGCCCATCCAGTGGCTACAAAGTCAAGCTTGTTTATCCGCCATCCACAGTGGAACGCCAATCAAGCCCACCGTGCCCGTTCAATCCGCAGATCAGGCCTTGGCTTTGGCGGTTTGCTCTTCAGGTTGACGCCGGTAGATTTCTTCGATGGTCTCCCGGAAATGCTCTTCCACCACGTACCGTTTGATCTTAATTGTCGCCGAAATCTCGCCAGCCTCAGGGCAGAATTCGCGCGGGATCAGCGCAATCTGGCGGATTCTCTCGAAGGGCGCACAGTTCTTCATTGCTTCGTCCACTTGTTGCTGCATGAAAGCCAGAATTTGAGGGTGCTTCACCAGGTCATCCCGGCTTTTAAGAATGATGCCGGAACTTCGCGCGTATTCCTCGAGGCGCCCGAAGTTGGGCACGATCAGCGCACTGATGAATCTGCGCGAATCTCCGATAGTCATAATCTGTGTGACATAGGGATGACCTTGAAAAAGGTTTTCGAGTCTTTCGGGAGCCACGTACTTTCCCCCCGATGTCTTGAACAAGTTTTTCTTCCGGCCGGTAACGCTCAGGAAGCCTTCAGCATCCAAATCTCCCAGATCTCCAGTCCAAAACCAGCCATCGATGAAGGATGCCCGGTTCTCTGCGTCGCGGCGGTAATACCCGGGTGATACGTTGGGACCGCGCACCAGGATTTCCCTGCCGGTCCGGCCCTCCGCATCCATAGTCTGTTCGCCCATCTTGACCTCCACGCCGGGGATAATCTTTCCAACGGTTCCCAGCTTCACAGCTCCTGGGCAGTTTACGGCAATCACCGGAGAAGTCTCGGTCAGACCGTAACCCTCGTACACCGGCAAGCCAACCGCGAAGAAGAACTCGGCAATCTCCCTTGAAAGCGGCGCGGAGCCAGAGATCAGAAACCGGAGCCTCCCGCCCAAGCCTGCCCGTACCTTGCTGCACACCAGCCTATCCGCGAGCGCGCGCTTCCATTTTAATGAACCCGGAGGCGTCTGCCCTTCGAAAGCTGTCCGTGCCCAATCGCGGCCCACGCGGATTCCCCAATGAAAAAGCTTTTGGACCGGTTGGGGTTTGGAGCGGGCCGTCTGGATACTTTTTTCGTAAACTTTCTCAAGAACGCGCGGTACCACGGCCATCAATGTAGGGCGGACTTCCAGGATGTTCTGAGCAAGAGTATCCATACTCTCCGGGTAACTAATCGTCACACCCTGCCAGAACGCGTAGAAATCGAGCATCCGCTCGAAGATGTGAGACAACGGCAGGAATGACAGGGCGACGTCGTGTTGGCCAAATGGGATGAGACCCAAACAAGCTATAACGTTCGAGACGACATTGGCATGGGTCAGAACTACACCCTTGGGATTTCCCGTTGTACCCGAGGTGTAAAGAATGCTGGCAATATCCTCCGGCTTCACCCGGGAGGCTCGCTCGCGAAAAGCAACATCCGGCTTTGCCTCCCGGTCCAGCTCACGGCTTAAGACCACTCGCCAATCTTGAACATCTTTGGCCTCCGCCGGCGGCTGATTCATTGAAATCACGAACCGGAGGTCCGGGGGATCGGGGCGGACCCGCATTACTTTTTCAAGCTGCTGATTTGTGGAAAGGACAATCCCTTTCGCTCCCGAATCGCGAAGGATGAGATCGATATCGGGTCCGGGAAGCGTCGGATAAAGCGGGACCGTAATCGCGCCGAGACCCAGAATCGCATAGTCCGTTAGAGCCCACTCCACGCGGTTTTCAGACATAATCGCAATGCGGTCGCCGGGACGGACTCCAAGCCCTTCTAGGGCAAGCGCAAGTCCGCCTACCTCGCGCAGTGCGCTGTGCGAGGAAAGCGGCGCGTAAACCCCATGGATTTTGGATAGGAAAGCGTGTGGCCGGGGGCGACGATCCACCGAATCGAGGAATAAGCCGCACAATGTGCGCGCCGGGATCACTGTATCATTTGTTAAATTCATTCGTGGGGGTTCTTGAGAGTGAGATGAGTACAGACACTGAATTCTGGCATAATTCCTGCTAGAGTGAAGAAATATTTTCTTGCGTGGATCCCCGGAAAGTGGAGTTTACTACTTCGGCAGGAAATGAGGGGAACCGGCCTCCATTCAGATTGCTCCACGGCCCGGCGTACTCCCGTCAATATCTCCAGCGGTTCAACGGCTGGCGTGAAAATATTGCGAGAGTTTCTTCCGGGCTTCAGACTGGTTCTGAATGAGCTCCGTGTAATATCCTGGGTCGGGGCAAAGATTCAGGATTCGTTCTAGCAAGTTGCGGGCTTCATTCAACCGTCCTATTGCCCGGTAGCTATCGGCCAAGTAAAGCATGGCCAGAGAATTATCCGGCGAAAGCCGCAGGCTTTCCTCGAGAAGTTGCACAGAGCGCTGGACGTCCCCTCCCTTGAAGAAGGGAACCCGGTAATCCATGCGGCCCAGTGCAATCAAAGCTGCTGCTTCTTCATAGTTCGGATCTATCTTGACAGCCGCTTCCATCTCGGCCCTGATTTTATCGACCATCCTCAAGCCTTCCAGAAAATTTGACTTTTCGGCCAACAGCCCGTAGCTGGCCCCTAGCCAGAAGTGGCCTTCGACACGTTTGGGCTGAAGCGCTTCTGCTTTCTCTCCAGCAATGACCGCTTGCTGCAGCAGGAGCCGTTGTTCGCCATCCTTAGAAAAACGGGCCAGATAATTATAAAACTTCGAAATGCGCCACCAGGCATCGTAATTACCGGCATCCTTAGCAACAACGGCCTGAAGAATGCGCAGCCCAGTATAAACATTGGCCAGATTGTGACGGCCCAGGTAATAATCGTCCGCTTGGTATACCGGATTGGATAAAATCTTCCCTGCGGCAGTGACCATACCGGACCGGGCGGGCTCAGATTTCAGTGCTCCTGCCACAAATAACACTGCGCCCAACGCTAGAACCAAAGTTCGCCGGGCGATGATTGTCCTGAAATTGCCTGTTCTGATCTTCATAAATCAATGAATGCGATATTCTTCCTGTCTACCTGAAGCGTTTCTTCCTTCAAACCCTGCTCATGGCGCGCTTAAGAAAGAATCGGCATCTCCACAAAGACCCATGAGCTTCATCGTTTCCAAGCAGTCCCAGCAAGCCGTCCTTTTGCTTTCCACAGCTTTAAGCTAAGATGCTGAGGGAGATCAACAGGATGGCACAAGTTACGGAAAAATCTCAAGCCGGTTTGGCAGAGGATGCTATATCGGCCCGGCGGATTCGTGCTCCTCGTGGCACCAGTCTTACCTGCAAAGGCTGGCAGCAGGAAGCCGCCATGCGGATGTTGATGAACAACCTCGATGCCGAGGTTGCAGAGCGTCCCCAGGACTTGGTGGTTTACGGCGGAACGGGGAAAGCCGCTCGCAACTGGGAATGCTTCCACGCCATCATCCAGACACTCAAGAGGCTGGAACATGATGAAACCTTGCTCGTGCAATCCGGCAAGCCGGTCGGGGTGTTCCGGACGCACGAGGGGGCTCCCCGGGTCCTCATTGCCAATGCCAACCTCGTGGGCCATTGGTCCAACTGGGAGAAGTTCCGCGAGCTGGAGCGTCTGGGCCTGACGATGTATGGCCAGATGACCGCGGGGAGCTGGATTTACATCGGCACGCAAGGCATCCTCCAGGGAACCTTTGAGACCTTCGCCGCCGCCGCGCAAAAGCATTTTGGGAGTGACCTTTCCGGCAAGTTGGTAGTGACCGGAGGCATGGGTGGCATGGGCGGGGCTCAGCCGCTGGCCGCCACACTCAACGGAGCAGCATTCCTGGGGATCGAAGCCGATTCCGAAAGAATCCTGCGCCGCATCCGCAGCGGATACTGCGACATTTGCGTTAACGACCTGGACGAGGCGCTCCGCATATTGAAGAACGCCATTCGTCAGAAACAGGCCGTTTCCGTGGGCCTGGTTGGAAATTGCGCTGATGTCATTCCGGAGTTGGCACGGCGGGGCGTCGTGCCCGATCTGCTCACCGACCAGACCAGCGCCCATGATCCGCTATGCGGCTATATTCCCTCCGGCCTTACTTTGGAGCAGGCGGCCGAACTTCGTACCCAGAATCCCCAGGACTATCTCAAGCGGTCCTACGAATCGATAGCCCGGCAAGTGGCCGGGATGCTCGAACTCCAACGCCTGGGCGCGGCGACCTTTGATTATGGCAACAACATCCGCACCATGGCTTACGAACACGGAGGCATCAAGGACGCTTACAACTTTCCCGGTTTTGTCCCCGCCTATATCCGGCCGCTGTTCTGCGAGGGCCGCGGTCCATTCCGCTGGGTGGCGCTTTCTGGCGAGCCCTCTGACATCTTCCGCTCGGACGATCTGGTGCTCGAGATGTTTCCGGAGAATCCCATCCTTTCCCGCTGGATCCGCTTGGCCAGGAAATACGTCAAATTCCAGGGTCTTCCCGCGCGGATTTGCTGGCTGGGCTACGGTGAGCGCGCGCAGTTCGGCGGGCGGTTGAACGATCTGGTGGCGCGAGGTGAGCTCAAAGCGCCCATTGTCATGGGTCGTGACCATCTGGACTGCGGCTCGGTGGCTTCGCCTTTCCGGGAGACCGAAAGCATGAAGGACGGAAGCGACGCCATTGCGGACTGGCCGCTCCTGAACGCGCTGCTCAACACGGCCTCGGGAGCAAGCTGGGTATCCATCCACAACGGCGGGGGCGTAGGGATTGGATATTCGTTGCACGCCGGTCAAGTGACGGTGGCGGACGGCACCCCGGAGATGGCGGCTCGCATTGAGCGCGTTCTCACCAATGACCCGGGGATTGGAGTTGCCCGTCACGCCGACGCGGGCTATGAAGAGGCCCTGCAATTTGCAAGAGAGCGGAAGATGCAAACGCCCATCGTGGAATGATTTGCGTTCACCCTGGCCTCGCGGCCCAACCGCTTGAAGGAAGCATGGCAGTATTGCTACCAGTTTGAATCCCAACCTTCTCTGATCAGAGAAAAACGGAGTTTATCTGGATCACAGCCCTCTCCTTGGGGGAGAGCGTGGCGCGAACCGCCGGGTGAGGGGAAATGCGCCCCTGAAAGCACGAATCGGCGTACTATAGCGGCTAAGCAACCGCCGTGGCCGGACTGGCCTACAGGGTCTTTTAGGGCGTAAACTCTACGCCTACTTTTGGCAGGAATGCACACCCTTCAAGCCGCAGGTGTAAACTCAGATTAGCGAACGGATGGCGTTTTCAGCTCTTCTTGGCGCTCACCGCGAAGAATGCCGCCACTTCCTGGTGGACTTTCTTGCTCTTGCAATGGGGGCAGCCGAAGGTTCCCTTGGAGTATTCTTCCAGGGTCATTTGCAGAGTAAATTTCGTCTTGCACTCTTTACAGACAAATTGATATTGAGGCATGTCATAGCTCCTTCGTGCTGAATAAACTATATTGTACCAGACGCCCCGGAGCATTCCAATGTCCCCCCAGATGAACCCGCCTCTGTTCCTTCATGATGCTTCTCAACTCTTGACATTGGCGGGATTGCCGGCACCACGGCGCGGTCCCGCGCTCGGTGTGCTGCAATTGATCGAAGATGGGGCCGTGCTCACCCAAGGCCAGCAAATCCTGCGCGTGGGCAGAACTCGCGAGCTCGAAAAAGACGCGCGAAAGCTTCGTGCCAGGTTCCTCGACTGCTCGGGACAAGTGGTAATGCCCGGGTTTGTCGATTCTCACACTCACCTGGTGTTTGCGGGAAGCCGTGTCGAAGATTTTGCGCTTCGGGTTAGCGGCAAAAGCTACCCGGAAATTGCCGCGGCAGGCGGGGGAATCCGATATTCAGCCCGCCTGTTGCATCGTGCCTCGCCCGCCCACCTTGTGCGCCAGGCCACGGGATTTCTGAGAGAGATGGCGGCGCACGGCACCACAACCGTTGAGGTCAAATCCGGTTACGGCCTCGATGTAAAAAATGAATTGAAGATTCTCAAAGTAGTCCGCGAGGTCAAAAGGATTTCTCCTCTCGAACTCGTTCCCACTTTGCTTGCGGCCCACGCCGTTCCACCGGCTTACCAGGACCGCCCGGCGCAATTCGTGGACAGCATCATCCAGGTCCTGATTCCCCAGGTAGCGCACCGCAAGCTCGCAGAATTCATTGACTGCTTTTGTGAGCGTGGCGCCTTCACGCCGCAGCAATGCCGACGTGTCCTGGAGGCGGGTGCCAGGCTCGGATTGCGGCCTCGGATTCACGCTGAACAATTGAGCCATTTCGGAGGGACAAAACTCGCTCTAGACCTCGGAGCAGCATCAGCGGACCATCTGGACCATATCACCCCTGCCGAAATCCGCGCCCTTTCCCGGTCGGATGTGGCGGCAACGCTTGTTCCCGGCTCCAATTTCTATCTTGGCCTCAAAAGATACGCTCCGGTCCGCCGCTTGATCGACGCCGGAGCCGTGGTGGCTCTCGCCACGGACTTCAACCCCGGTACTTGCCCCTGTCTCAATATGCAATTCATTCTGTCGCTCGCTTCGTTTGCTTTGGGGATGACGCCCGCAGAGTCAATTACGGCCGCAACCCTGAACGGCGCATACGCTTTGGGGCGCGACGATCGCCTGGGATCGATCGAGCCGGGGAAGCAGGCGGACCTTGCCGTTATGGATGTGGACGATTACCGCAAGATGGCTTATTACTTCGCTTCGAACCATTGTGCGCTCACTGTCAAGCGCGGACGGGTAATTTATGAAAAATCCTCAGAATTCATAAGTCCGGGTTAACCAATATAGATGGGGCGCCCTTGCCGTTTCTTGGCGGCTTGGCGCAATACTGTTCAGTTAAGGCGAGTTTCATGATCTTGATCTCAGAGGCGTCGCCTGACCCCTCACCCCGGCCCTCTCCCCGCCAGCGGGGAGAGGGTTGACGCGAAGCGGCGGGTGAGGGGCTCTGGTTCAACTGTGTGCATTATTCTCGACCGGACCTTAAGTGAACAGCATTGCGGCTTGGCGCGAAATTGTTTTGCCAGTTGAGACAATTTCATTCACTCCCAGATACAAATGGCTGCAACCCAAACGAATCAAATCCACCCCGGACGTTCCCGGCTCATCGGCGGGCCAAGCCAACCAGGTCTGTGGCACAATGGCCAGTTGCAGGCTTTCTTGACCGCTCAAGACTTCATCACCACGGAGAGGTTTTCATGCAGGTACGTGAGCAGGACGCGCTGGACTACCATCGCAAAGGGCGTAAGGGAAAAATCGAAATCTCGCCCACCAAGCCTTGCATGACACAGTGGGATTTGAGCCTGGCTTACACCCCGGGCGTGGCCGCGCCGTGCCTGGAGATCGCCCGCAACGCGGAGCTGGGTTATGAATACACGGCCAAGGCCAATTTAGTGGCTGTGGTCACCAATGGCACCGCGGTGCTGGGTCTCGGCAATATCGGACCGCTCGCTGGCAAGCCCGTGATGGAAGGCAAAGCGGTGCTTTTCAAACGGTTTGCCGATATTGACGTCTTTGACCTGGAAATCAATTCGCAGGAGCCCGAGGACATGATTCGGGTCTGCCGCCTGATCGAACCGACGTTTGGCGGGATTAATCTGGAGGACATTCGCGCCCCGGAATGCTTCGTGATTGAGCAAACCCTGCGCGAGCAACTCTCCATCCCTGTCTTCCACGATGACCAACACGGAACCGCCATCATCTCCGGAGCAGCTCTCCTCAACGCCCTGGAAATCGCCGGCAAAGAGATTGGCAAGGTCCGTGCGGTTTTCAATGGTGCAGGAGCCGCGGGCCTCTCCACCGCGGACCACTACGTGCGGCTCGGCATGAAAAAGGAAAACATCATCCTGTGTGATGTGGACGGCGTCATTTACGAAGGACGCGAGAAAGGAATGAATCCTTACAACTCCCGCTATGCCGCCCGAACCGCAATGCGAACGCTGGCCGAAGCCATCCGCGACGCGGACATCTTTGTGGGGCTTTCGGTGGGGGGATGCGTCACCCCGGAAATGGTGCGATCCATGGCCTCGCAACCCATTATCTTTGCGATGGCCAACCCGGAGCCCGAGATCAGCTACGATGCCGCGAAATCGGCGCGGCCTGGCGCCATTGTGGCTACCGGCCGGTCTGACTTTCCCAACCAAGTCAATAACGTCTTGGGATTCCCATTCATCTTCCGGGGAGCTTTGGACGTGCGCGCTCGCGCCATCAATGAAGACATGCAAATCGCGGCAACGCGGGCCTTGGCGGCCATCGCCAAGGAAGATGTTCCGGACTCGGTGTTGCGAGCCTACGGCGTGGGGAGTTTGCACTTCGGACCGGAATACTTTATTCCTAAGCCTTTTGACCCGCGGGTTTTCATTTGGGAGTCTTCCGCGGTAGCGGAAGCAGCCATGAAAAGCGGCGTGGCTCGCATCCAAATTGATCTGGAAGCGTATCGGGACCAGCTTTCGCGCCGTCTGGGGCGAACCTCCGAAGTGATGCAGGGTGTCCACAGCCGCGCCCGTTCCGCTCCCAAGCGGATTGTGTTTTCCGAGGGCGAACACCCGAAAATCATCCGCGCCGCTCATCAGATTATTGAGGAACGCATCGCGCAGCCCATTCTGATTGGCCGTCCCGAAATCATTGAGGCCCGGTCCAAAGAGCTGGGCCTTGCCCTTCGCGACACCGTCATCATCCAACCGGAAGCCTCTTCGAAATTGCAGGACTATGCCTCCGCGCTATACAACCTGCGGCAGCGCCGCGGCATCACGCGAAGCGAAGCTCACGAGCAAATCGTGAATCCCAACTATTTCGGGGCTATGATGGTGCGCATGGCGGATGCCGATGGCCTGCTGGCCGGCGTTTCCCAACACTATCCGGACACCATCCGGCCCGCCCTTGCCATCATCAACACCCGCCCCGGCGTGCGGAGGGTTTGTGGGGTTTATGTGATCCTTACCAAGAAACAGGTCTTCTTTTTCGCGGACACCACCGTGAACATCGAACCATCCTCCGAAGATCTGGCGGAGATTGCCGCCCTGGCTGCCGAGGTGGCCCGCGAATTCAATTTTGAGCCGCGAGTGGCCATGCTCTCCTTCTCAAGTTTCGGGAGCACTCGCCACCCCGCAACCGAGAGAGTCCGGCTGGCCACTGAGATCGTGAAGCGCCGCGCGCCGGACATGTGTGTGGATGGTGAAATGATGGCGGACGTTGCTGTCATGCCCGAATTGTTGAGTGAAGATTACCCGTTTTCAACACTCAAAGGGGGAGCGAACGTCCTGATCTTTCCGGACCTGAACGCCGCTAATATCGCCTACAAGCTGATGATGAGGATTGGCGGAGCGGAGGCGTTGGGACCGATCCTGATGGGGCTCTCGAAGCCCGTTCACGTGCTGCAACGTGGGGCGGCTGTGGAAGAAATCGTCAATATGGCCGCCATCGCCGTGGTCCACGCGCAAGAAAATGAGGGGGAGCGGCAACGGCCTTCGGTAGCTCCGCAGTCGTGATGGCCACGGTCTTTCACGACGCCTGTTTATCTCAACTCCCAGCAAAGGCTGGGCGCAGCGTATGGGAGCTGGTCACTTTTCCGCCATTTGAAACATGAGTGTTCACCAGCTCGCCGACGTAACGCGCCAGTTCAGCGTCGTTGCTGCCCACCAGGATTGTGACGGACCCGGAGGGCGCGTTGAGCGCGCCAGCCACGCCTGGCGCCAGAACCGGTTGCGCTGCCCCAACCTCACTGGCAGTTGCCGTCGCGGATCTTGAGGAACGCGGACCGAGCTGGCCGCTTCCGGAACCTGTCAAGTCGCCAGGTATAGCGCCTCCGGCAATTCCCGCCACCCCGCCCACGACTGCCCACTCAGCGGCGGACGCGAATGCCGCGGTTGCCGCTGGAAAATTCATTTCCGCAAGGCGCAGAAATCCCAGCGCCGTGGCTTTCACCGCCTGCAACTCGGCTTCGGCGCTGATTGAAGCCGCCAACTGCTTCAGGACCATTTCCATCGATGCCGCGAAGGATGTTCCATAGACCATGGCCGCGGCCATTGAGGACGCGAACCCCTGCTCCAAATTGGAAAACGCCACCTCGGAAACCAGCCCCAGATTCTGGAGTGAGGCAGCGGCGGCCTGCAATGCTGGCGGCAACTGGTCGCCAAATGCGACGACCCCTTGGAGCATGCGCGAGTATTGATTGGAGCCTGCCTCCGCCAGCGCCATGCCACGAGTCAGACCCTCCAGCGAGATGCGATGCTGCTCCGCTGACTTTGCTGCTTCCTTTTGTTGGCTAGCGACTTCCTTCAAGTTTTGAATTTCTTCCCGGTACGCCTCATTATTACCTTTTGACGGCATGAGCAAACATCCTTTTTCCCTGTTCCAGAACTTACCCGGTCCAACCGGGCGGCAATGCTGCCCTCATGACTCCTGCCATGAAACCAAGGCAAAGGCGCACCATAACCGTTCCGGCCTGAACGGGGCCTTCTTTGCGAGGGGAAACGGCTACCAGCCCTTACGGGCCAGAGCCGCGTGGCGACGTTACCCATAAGTATACAGTATGTGTACTGAGTTGTCAATATAAATGTATATCGGGTAGTGTCTCAGTTTCTTTGCTGTAGCGGCGCTCTATGAGCGCCGAACTTGTAACCTCAACGACTTCCGGCGCTCATAGAGCGCCGCTACAGCAAACTGAGTCACTACTGTATATCGATGAGAGTTGGCTGGTTTTCGCCAGGGAAGGAAGTGCTATCCCTCGGCTTTTCCTAGGCGAACGGCGGAGCTGGAAGGACGCAGCACAGGCGGAGCGCAGGATTGGCGCACAATTAACTGAGTCGAAAGGGTTTGCTCGCCACCTGTGACCCCACGCCCTTCAATCTGTTCAATCAGCAGACGAGCCGCGGCCATGCCGATTTCCCTTGCGGGCTGGCGAACCATGGTGATCTGCGGACGAAGCAGCGGCGCCCAGTAGAAATCGTCGAAACCCAGCAGACTCACTTCGTCCGGACAAACCACCTTTAACTCCTGAATCGCCTGGAAGGCGCCAAGGGTCATCATGTTGTTGGTGCAGAAAATGGCAGTAGGCCGGTCCGGCAGGGTGAGCAGCTCGATGGCCTCGCGGTGGCCGCTGACCATGCGGTTGTCTCCCCGGCGCACCAGCGTAGGGTCAACCGGCACATGGCCGCCCCGCACGGCGCGGCGATAGCCTTCCAGCCGGTCGGCAGCGGTGGGCGCCGTCTCCGGCCCAGCCACAATGCCAATCCGCCGGTGGCCCAGGCTCATCAGGTAGCGCGTGGCGTCAAACGCCGCCACCGTGTTGTCCACTCCCACGTGTCCGGCCGCCGCGTCGCGCGTGTGGGAAAAACGGTCTGCATAAACCACCGGAATTTCTCCCAGCAAATCCCGGATGTTTCGGCATTGGTCGTCTGCGGCGGGAATGCGAATGACGCCATCCACGCGGCGGCGGTGGAAAGTATCCAGATAGACTTGCTCCTCCGCCCAACGGTCGCGGGAATCGCCAATCAGCAAAGTGTAATGAGCAGCCGAAGCATAGTCCTTCATACCCTGCAGAATTTCCGTGTAGAAGCTGTTGGAAAGGTCGGGAACCACAACCCCCAGGGTGTGGGTGCGTTGCAGGCGCAAGCCCCGCGCCAGGTCGTTGGGACGGTAGCCTAGCCGCCGGATCGCGCGCTCAATGCGTAGGCGCATGGCCGCGCTCACGTAGTCCGTGTTGTTGATCGCCGCCGAAACGGTGGAGATCGAGGCGCCCGCGGTCCTGGCTACGTCACGGATCGTGACATGCTTTCCACTGTGCTTCGCTCTTCCCTTGGCCGAACGCTTGCGGGAAGGCGGCTCACGTCTCTTTGCAGGTCTCATGGGCGCATTCCACCTCAAAGGCTCAGGCGGCGAAAGGCAGCATACCATCCTGCGCGGAAAAATGCTGCCCGGAGCGAAATCAGATAGTGATGCAGTTTGCTGTAGCGGCGCTCTATGAGCGCCGAATTTTATTTATCAACATCTTCCGGCGCTCATAGCGCGCCGCTACAGCAAACTGCGACACTACCTCCAGGGTTTTTTCTCTTGATTTTGTATATACTTAACGTATATATTAACTCTTATGGCTACCACCAAGGTCTTTCGAAGCGGCAATTCCAAGGCGGTGCGGATTCCACGTCAGTTCCAAATCCCAACTGGGGAAGTGGAAATCTTCCAGCGCGGGAACGAATTGGTGGTGCGGCAGAAGTCGCGCAACTTGGCCCAGGCATTTGAATTGCTCACTGGACTGTCCAAGGACTTTTTCAGCAAGGGCCGAAAACAGCCCCGGCCGGGTCAACGGGTTCGGCTATGATGCGATTCCTCCTCGATACGGACATCTGCATTTACATTGCAAAACAGCGGCCCGCCTCCGTCCAATCCCGGTTGCGCCGGTTGCAGCCCGGCGACGTTGGCATGTCCGTCATCACTTTTCTGGAACTTGTTTACGGCGCCTGGAAAAGCCAGCAATTCGAATCGAACCTGGAAAGGATCGAGCAATTGCGAACCGTGATCCCCGCGTTGCCCTTGGATAGCGAGGCAGCCAGCTACTACGGCCGGCTTCGCACGGACCTTGAAAGGAAAGGAGCTGCTATCGGCGCTTATGACCTCCTGATTGCCGCCCACGCCTTGAGCGAAGATTTAACCTTGGTCACTAACAACGTCCGGGAGTTTTCCCGTGTTGAAGGGTTGCGCGTTAAAAATTGGGCATTGTGAATGGGCTCGAAGTAACCTCCTGCCTGGGGAATCCGCTCAGGCAAGAAATCTTCAAGCTTGTGAGCTGACGGCGACTGGCGCAGACTCTACCCTGCATCCTGGCCAAGCGCCAACCCTTCGTTCTCAACTCTGCAATCGCAAACCCCAGATTGAACTCCCTGCTTTGGCCATCCGATCTTGAAATGCACTCCCGTCCGGGTCAGCGAGTCAGCAGGCTTGCGCCTCGTCCCAGTTGCGAACTCAGCCTGATTTTCCGGTAGTGACGCAGTTTGCTGTAGCGGCGCTACAGCAAAGAAACTGAGAACCTGTGAATAAACTCGCCGTGCCTGTCATCCTGAGCGATCACAGCCTTGCGGCTGTGAACGCTCAGCATGACATTTCCGGATTTTTTCACACCTTCTGAGACACCACTGATTTTCCTGCTCAATTTCTCCGCTTTCAAGGATATACTAACCGGCTTCCACATGGCTCGGATCTCACCACGCATCGAACAGGAGTGGGGATGAGGAATATTCTTGGATGGATCGCTTTCGCCATTTTTCTTCCGGTTGCAACTGCGGCAGCCCAGAGTAGCTCAGCAAACGGGCCGCTATTGTTGCAGGATCCGGCGCTCAGCAAGACTCAAATCGCCTTCATCTACGGCAGCGAGCTTTGGACGGTTCCCCGCGAAGGCGGAGTGGCTCATGTCCTGGCTATGCACATTACGCCGGAGACGCGGCCCATCTTTTCGCCTGATGGCTCGCTGATCGCCTACACTGCAACCTATAACGCCAACACGGATGTTTACGTTGCCCCTGCGGACGGCGGAACACCACGCCGCCTCACCTATCATCCCGGCCCGGACGTGGCGCTCGGCTGGACGCCGGACGGACAGCGTATTCTCTTCAAATCCCCGCGCCAGAGTTACAGTCTGTTTGCGCAGTTCTTCACCATCCCCGTCAACGGCGGATTCCCCACACTGCTGCCGCTGCCTATGGGCGACGATGCCTCGTATTCACCGGATGGCTCCGAGCTGGCTTACGTTCCGCTCCATCAATGGGAGCCGGCGTGGAAGCGCTATCGCGGCGGCCAGACCAAGCCCATTTGGATAGCGCAGCTTTCCGACTCCAGTATCGTCAAGGTGCCGCGCAATAATTCGAACGACTCGAACCCCATGTGGGTTGGTAACACCGTGTATTTCCTTTCGGACCGCAACGGTCCCGTCTCGCTTTTTGCCTACAACACCCAAACCAAGCAGGTCCGGCAGGTGCTCGAGAACAAGGGCCTTGATTTCAAGTCCGCATCGGCCGGTCCAGGCGCCATTGTCTACGAGCAGTTCGGCGCCCTGCATCTTTACGATTTGAAGTCCGGACATCAACATCCTGTAAACATCACCGTGGCAGGAGACCTGCCGCAAACCCGCCCTCACTTCCTGAAGATCACATCGAAGGACATCATCACCTCCGGCATCTCGCCCACCGGCAAGCGCGCCGTATTTGAGGCGCATGGCGAAATCCTCACCGTGCCCGCCAAAAAAGGGGACGTCCGCAACATCACGAGCACGCCCGCCGTGGAGGAACGGTTCCCGTCCTGGTCGCCGGATGGCAAGTGGGTTGCCTATTTCTCCGACGCCACCGGAGAGTACGATCTTGAAATCAAAGGTCAGGATGGATTGGGCGCGCCCCGGCACATTGGCTTGGGGAATCCGCCATCGTATTTTTACAATCCCGCCTGGTCGCCAGACTCCAAGAAAATTGCTTACACCGACAAGCGCCTGAACATGTGGACCGTGGACCTGGATCATCCCACGCCCGTCAAGGTGGACACGGACTTGTACGACTCGCCCGCCCACATCATGGATCCCATGTGGTCGCCGGACAGCCGCTGGATCGCCTATACCAAGCAGCTTCAAAATCATTTGCACGCGGTTTTCGTTTACTCGGTCGAAGATCACAGCATTCATCAGATCACCGACGGCATGAGCGATGCTCTTTTTCCGGCGTTTGACAAGAATGGCAAATATCTTTACTTTACCGCCAGCACGGACATGGGCTTGACCTCCGGGTGGCTTGATATGTCGAGCCTGGAGCATCCGGTGGTGCGCAGCGTTTATGTGGCCGTGCTTCGCAAGGACCTGCCCTCGCCCATCGCTCCGGAGAGCGATGATGAGAAGTCTGCGAAGACCGCCGGGACGTCTTCAAGCTCAGCGCCCCAATCCGGCGCTGGTTCCAGCCAGAATGGAGAGAAGTCCAAAGCAAAATCAGGAGCCGCCAAAAAGCCGGTGAAGGTGCAAATCGATTTTGAAAATATCAGCCAGCGCATTCTGGCCCTACCCATCCCGGCGCGCCGTTACGGGAGACTGTTTGCAGGAAAGACGGGCGAGGTCTACTTGCTGGAAACCCCGATCGTTTTCCTGGCGCAGCCGGGCGCGGACCATTCCATGACGGTCTGGAACTTTGACCTGAAAAAGAGAAAGACCACGAAGCTGGTGGGTGGCGTCAGCTCGTTCAACTTGTCATTTGACGGCACGAAGATGCTCTTTGAGCAGAAGAATAAGTGGTTCATCACCGCCACGGCTAAGCCGCCCAAGCCGGGCGAAGGCGCCTTGAAGATGGCGGATATCGAGGTTTACACCACGCCCCGCGCCGAATGGAAGCAGGAATACGACGAGGTCTGGCGGATCGAGCGCGATTTCTTCTACGACCCCCATTTCCACGGCCTCAACCTGCCGCAGGCGGAGGCTTTTTACAAGCCTTACGTAGCGAATCTGGGCAGCCGCGCTGACCTGACCTACCTCTTCGAAGAGATGACGGGGAACATGACCGTGGGCCACATGTTCGTGCGGGGCGGCACCGACTTCCCGCCGCCCAAACCGGAGAAAGTGGGGCTTCTGGGCGCCGACTATGAGATTGAAAATGGCCGTTACCAGTTCGCCCGCGTCTTTAACGGCGAGAACTGGAATCCACAACTCCATGCGCCGCTCACCCAGCCCGGCGTGAACGTCAAGCAAGGTGAATATCTGCTGGCGGTAAATGGCCGGGAGCTGCACGGCGCGGACAATATCTATAGCTTCTTCCTGGAAACTGCCGGCAAGCAGACGGTTTTGAAGGTTGGCCCCAATCCGGATGGAACCGGATCGCGCCAAGTCACCGTCGTTCCCGTGCCTAATGAATACGCGCTGCGCAACCTGGCCTGGATAGAAGCCAACCGCCGCAAGGTTGACACGATGAGCGGCGGCAAGCTGGCCTACGTCTACCTGCCCAACACCGCCGGCGCGGGTTACAGCAACTTCAACCGCTACTATTTCGCGCAAGTCGGCAAGCAAGGCGCGGTGCTCGACGAGCGCTTCAACACCGGCGGCGACTTGGCGGATTACATCATCGAATACCTGAAGAGACCGCCCATGAGCCGCGTGGCTGGACGGGAAGGCCAGGACTACACCGAGCCGATTGACGCCATCTTCGGGCCGAAGGCGATGATCATCAATCAATTCGCCGGCTCCGGTGGCGACGCCATGCCCTGGTACTTCCGCAAGGCTGGCATTGGACCGCTGGTGGGTATGCGCACGTGGGGCGGATTGGTGGGAATCAGCGGCTATCCGGTGCTGATGGATGGCGGTGGGATCACCGCTCCCCGCTGGGCCATCTATGGATTAAAAGGACATTGGGAAGTGGAGAATCACGGGATTCCCCCCGACGATGAAGTGAATCTCGATCCCAAGCTCGTCCGTGAAGGCCACGATCCGCAGCTTGAGAAGGCCGTCGAGGTGGTGCTGGAGATGCTCAAGAAGAATCCACCCCAGCACTTCCCGCGGCCGCCATATCCGAACTATCATCAGACGCTGCCGGGGCAGTAGGCCTGGAGGGTCACCGTGGCATGATTTTTGTGCGTGGTCGTCCCAAGGGAGCGGAGTCTCTCACTTCGGAGACTCTTCGGCTGGTTGTGGGTCGGGTAGCCACGGTCAGCGTCGTACTGACCGTGGGCCTTTGTCCGTAGGTTTGTCCCTCGCCGAAAAGCCCACGGACAGGAAGGAACTGTCCGTGGCTTGTATCTTGGTTTTTGCCCTTGGTTTTGCTGTTGCTGGTGCCTTTGATTTGGGTTTGTGAGCTGGGCCGCTGCCTTGCGG
>Ga0102924_1001495_pt1 | contig 26937 bp, 27 predicted proteins | sample PaiPotPPM11metaG_FD_80116 | JGI IMG/M metagenome (GOLD analysis project Ga0102924, IMG submission 80116) | Iron sulfur acid spring bacterial and archeal communities from Banff, Canada, to study Microbial Dark Matter (Phase II) - Paint Pots PPM... ... | reverse complement strand
TACCTGTTCTATACGTCGGGCGGCCAGTTCGGGACCGGGCAGCAGCAGGCCCTGGCCGAGGCGGTGGCCGGCGGCAAGGGCATGGTGTCGGTCCACTGCTCGAACATCATGCGCTGGCAGGGCGACGCGCTGGACCCGGCCGACCGGCCGCTGTTCGAGCTGCTCGGCAACCGCTACCTGTCGCACGGGCCGGGTCACCACGAGGGCCGGCACACGATCGAGATCGTGGCCGAGCATCCAGCCACCGCCGGCGTGACGGACTTCGAGCTGTTCGACGAGTACTACGAGTTCGAGCTGGCCGACGAGAAGATCACCGTGCTGGCCCAGCGGCACCGCGCGGACGGGGCGGTCATCCCGGTCATGTACGCCCGCGAGGTGGGCGCGGGCCGGGTGGTCTACCTGGCCCTGGGTCACGACATGCGGGCCTGGGGCGAGCCGCCGTTCCGCGCGCTGGTCCGTCAGGCGCTGGCCTGGGCTTCCGGACGTGAGTCGTGACCCCGCCACCCCTCGGCGTGATGATGTACACGGTCCTGGAGCAGGCCAGGGCCGACCTGGAGGGCACGCTGGCCCGGCTGGCCGCGATCGGCTACCAGGGCATCGAGACCTACGGCCTGGTCGAGCACTTCGGCCCGGTCCGGGTCCGCCGGGCCATCGACGCGGCCGGGCTGGTGCTGACCAGCGCGCACGCCCCGTTCCCCGCCGGTGAGCGTGCCGAGCGGATACTCGACGAGAACGCCGAGCTAGGCGCCGAGGTGCTGGTCTGGTCGATGGAAAAGACCGAGTTCGATAGCCCGGCGGCGATCACCCAGGGCCTCCAGCGGGTCAATGAGGCCGCCGAGCGCGCCGCGGCCCGCGGCATGCGCATCGCCTACCACAACCACTTCGCCGAGTTCTCGCAGTTCTTTGACGGCCGGCAGGCCTATGACCTGCTGCTGGCCGAGCTGGACGACCGGGTGCTGGTCGAGCTGGACGCGTACTGGGCCGTGCTGGGCGGCGCGGACGCGGCCGAGGTGGTGACCCGGCTGGGCGACCGCATCCGGTTCATCCACGTCAAGGACGGATCGGGCGCGACCGCTGGCCGCTTGCCGGCCAGCTATTACGACGACGTGATGGTGCCGGTCGGCGAGGGCAAGATCGACTGGGTCCGGGTACTGACCGCGCCTTCCGGCCTGCGCTGGCACATCGTGGAGCTGGAGAAGCTGGACGTCGACACCTTCGAGGCGCTGGAGCGCAGCTACGCCTACCTGGTTGGCCAGGGCTTGTCCGCTGGGAGTGTTACGGAAACGCCGTCGTGAGGATCCTGTTCCTGGGCGGGGCCGGGATGATCGGCTCGGCCGCCGCGGCCGAGGCGGTGGGCCAGGGCCATCAGCTCACGATCGTGACCAGGGGTGAGCCGCGGCGGCGGGTCCCGCCCGAGGCCCGCCAGCTACGCGCCGACGTGCACGACGCGGCCCGCCTGCGGGACGTGCTGGCCGGCGGGAGCTACGACGCGGTGGTCAACTGGGTCGGATTCACCCCGGCCCAGCTGGACGGCCACCCCGAGCTGTTCGCCGGCCTGGCCGGGCAGTACGTGTTCATCAGCACCTGCTCGGTGTTCGCCCGGCCGGTGCCGCAGCTGCCGATCACCGAGTCCTCGCCGCGCCGCCAGCCGGTGTTCGGCTACGCCCGCGACAAGATCGCCTGCGAGGAGTTCCTGACCGACGCGTACCGGGGCGGTGCTGGCCAGAACAGGGGCCTGCCGCTGACGATCGTGCGGCCGTTCCACACCTACGACGCCACCGTGGTGCCGCTGCTGTCCGGCTGGACGGCGATCGAGCGGATGCGCGCCGGCCGCCCGGTGATCGTCCAGGGCGACGGCACCTCGCTGTGGTCGCTGACCCACGCCAGCGACTTCGCCCGGGCGCTGGTGCCGCTGCTCGGCAACGGGCACGCCATTGGCGAGAGCGTCAACGTGGTCAGCGGGGACATCCTCACCTGGGACCAGATCCACCTCACGCTGGCCGCCGCGGCCGGGGTGACCAAGCCCGTGCTGGCCCACCGGGCCAGCGAGATCATCGCCACCGAGTGGCCGTCCTGGGGCGAGGTGCTGGAGCACGATTTCCGCCACTCGATGCTGTTCGACACCGGGAAGCTGACCCGGCTGGTGCCGGGATTCGCGCCGCGGGTGTCGTTCGCCGAGGGAGCCCGCGGGATCATCGAGTACCACGACGGCGACCCGGCCCGCAGGCGCGTGAGCGCCGACCTCGACGCGGCCTTCGACCGGCTGCTAGCCCGATGACCGCTCGCAAATCTACGATCGGACATCGCCTGTTCCGCCGGGCCGAACCAGGAAAGCGGGGCAGCCGTGATTAATCAGAGTCGGATACTGCCCGGCGATACCCCACCTGAGTCTGAGAGGCCCGAGATCATGGACAATACCCGCGAGGTAGTCGCGATGATCCGGTCCGACTATCCGGAACCGCTGTGGATCCAGGCCGCCACGCTGATCCATGACCAGATCAACGAGGGCGTGCTCAAGGCCGGGGCCCGGCTGCCCCCGGAGCGCGAGCTGTGCCAGCAGCTGGGCATCAGCCGGGTCACGCTGCGCAAGGCGCTCAACCAGCTGGTCGGCGCCGGGGTGCTGAACGCCTCGCACGGCCGGGGCTGGTATGTGGCCAAGAGCGCCAGCCGCCGCGAGTGGCCGAGCACCCTGGAGTCGTTCAGCGAGACGGCGGCCCGGATGGGCCTGGCCCCGCAGTCCGAGGTGCTACGGGCCGAGGCCGCGCCGGCCAGCTTCGACGAGGCCGAGGAGCTGTCCATCGCGCCCGGCACCGACCTGTTCCACCTGGACCGGGTGCGGCTGCTGGACGGCATGCCGATCGCGCTGGACTCAACCCAGATCCCGCTGTCCGTGCTGCCTGAGATCGGCAAGGCCGACTTCACGCGCGACTCCCTGTACACCACGCTGTCCGACGCGGGCATCGAGCCGCTGCGCGCCGACGCCACGATGGAGGCCCGCGAGGCCGACGCCGACGAGGCCCGGTACCTGCGCATCGAGGTCGGCAAGCCGTTGCTGGTCATGCGCCAGCTGGCGGTCGACACGGCCGAGCGGCCGCTGTTCAGCTCGACGATCAAGTACGCGGGGGAGCGCTACCGGCTGCGGACGTCGTTCTCGCGTCCCCAGGCGCTGGGCCGGCCTCGCGTGGGCTGATCGCCCCGCGGCCCGTCCGAACCTGGCCTCCGGGCGGGGCCCGCCCGGAGGCCCCGACCGGCCGCACTTTGTTAACTATGGTCTTAACTGGTCTGCATGGGAATGGAGCTGCCGTGGTCGGGGTCGGGGTCGGACTGATCGGTTCTGGATTCATCGCCAGCACGTACGCCGACGCGCTGCAGGACGTGCGGGATGCGGAGATCACCGCGAACTACTCCCGTGACCCGAATCGAGCCGCGGCCTTCGCCGCCGAATGGGGCCCGATCCCGAGCCAGTACGACGACATCGCGGCGCTGTGCGCGGACCCGGCCGTGGACCTGGTGGTGATCTCGCTGCCCAACGAGGTGCACCTGGAGGCGACCCGCATCGCGGCCGCGGCGGGCAAGGGCATCGTGTGCACCAAGCCGCTGGCCCGGACCGGCGCGGAGGCGGCGCAGATGCTGGCCATCGCGGCGGATGCGGGGGTGTGGCACGGCTACGCGGAGAGCTCAGTGTTCTCGCCCAACGTGGCCAAGGCCTACCAGATGGTCGAGGCCGGGGCCATCGGCGACCTGCTGACCATGCGGGCCAGGGAGGCGCACTCGGGCCCGCACGCCCCGCACTTCTGGGACGCCGGGCCGGCCGGCGGCGGGGCACTGCTGGACATGGGCTGCCACACGATCGAGTCGGCCCGGCACTTCTTCGGCAAGGACAACCGCATCACCGAGGTGTTCGCCTGGGGCGCGACGCTGGTGCACGGGGACAAGACCACCGGCGAGGACAGCGCGGTGGCGCTGCTCAAGTTCGCGGGCGGGCAGCTGGCCACGGTGGAGTCGTCCTGGATCGAGAAGGGCGGCATGCAGCTGCGGCACGAGTTCGTGGGCACGGCCGGGCGGCTGGTCACGGACACCTCGTCCACGCCGGTCTGGGGGTTCATCGAGAACCCGGCCGGCTACCTGGTGGAGAAGGCGGACGCGCAGACGGGCTGGGTGTTCCCGGTCCCAGAAGAAACCAGGGCATACGGGTTCAGCCAGGAGATGCGGCACTTCGTCGACTGCTTCGCGGCGGGCCGGGAGCCGCGGGAGACGTTCGCCGACGGGCACATTGTGAACTGCGTGATCGACGCCTGCTACCGGTCGATGAGGTCGGGCACCTGGGAGCCCGTGCCGACCGCCTGACTGGACCCGCTCTGTTCCATACTGGGCCGTAGTTGGTATTATGTGGTTTGCTATGGTACTTGCCCCTGAGCGACCGGAGTCCTAGTGAGCCACGCGTCGTCGTCAGCGCCCCTCGGCGTCCAGCTCTACAGCGTCCGGGACGACATCGGTCCCGACGACCTCGACCGCACCCTGGACCGGATCGCCGCCATGGGCTTCACCCACGTTGAGCCGTTCAGCATCCTCAAGCAGACCGACCAGCTGGCCGCCGGGCTGGCCCGGACCGGGCTGGGCGCCGTGGCCGCGCACGCCAACGTGGCCACCGGCGACCGCGAGGCGTTCCTGGCCGCGGCGGGCCGGCTGGGCCTGAAGGCGCTGATCGTGCCGTGGACAGACCCGGACGGGCTGCGCGACCGGGCGGGCGTGCTGACGCTGGCCGCGGCGATCAACGAGGCCGCGCGCCGGGCCGCCGACGAGGGCATCGAGGTGGGCTACCACAACCATGACTTCGAGTTCCGGCAGCACTCCGGCGGCCTGCCGGCCTACCAGATCCTGCTCGACGCCCTGGACGACAGCGTGTTCCTGGAGCTGGACACGTACTGGGCCTCGACCGGCGGCGCCGACGTGTTCGAGCTGGTGCCGCGGCTGGGCGGGCGGGTCCGGTTCCTCCACGTGAAGAACGAGCCGCCGGACGACGACGACCCGCCGGTCCTGGGCGTGGACATCACCGGGCGCATGGACGAGGTCGTGGCGCTCGGCGCCTCGATCGGGGCCATGCCGGTGGTGGAGGTGGTCGTGCACGGAGGCGAGCGGGGCGACATCTTCCCGGTGCTGGAGCGCAACGCCCGCTTCTTCCTGGATCAGGTGCGGCCGTGACGGGGTCCGGGCCTGTGGCCGTCGGGATCATCGGGGCGGGCAACGTCACCGGGCAGTACCTGCCCAGCCTGCTCAGCTACCCCGACCTGGAGGTCCGCGGCATCGCCGACCTGGACACCAGCCGCGCAACCGCGGTGGCCGCCGAGTACGGGCTGAAGTTCTCCGGCACCGCCGACGAGCTGCTGGCCATCGACGACATCGAGCTGGTCGTCAACCTGACCACCCCCGCCGCGCACGCCGAGGTGGCGCTGGCGGTGATCGAGTCCGGGCGGCACCTGTGGGGCGAGAAGCCGCTGAGCATGGACCGCGAGTCGGCCCGCGCCGTGCTGGACGCGGCCCGTGCGGCCGGGGTGGCGGTGGGCAACGCCCCGGACACCATCCTCGGCCAGGCCATCCAGAACTCCCAGCGGCTGCTGGCCCGGGGCGTCATCGGCGCCCCGCAGACCTTGCTGACCCTGATGCAGGGCCCGGGCCCGGACCGCTGGCACCCGCGGCCGCAGTTCCTGTTCGCCCGCGGCGCCGGGCCGTTGTTCGACATCGGCCCGTACTACCTGACCACCATGGTCCAGCTGCTCGGGCCGATCGAGCGGGTCGAGGCGGTCGGCCACCGGGCCAGGGCCGACCGCGTCATCGGGGCCGGCCCGGACGCCGGGACCACGTTCCCGGTCGAGGTGGACACGCACGTCAGCGTGCTGACGACGTTCCGGTCCGGGGTCGTTGGCACCTCGGTCTACAGCTTCGACTCCACCGTGAGCCGCCAGGCGTTCGAGATCTCCGGGGCGCACGGGACCATGGAGGTGCCGGTCAGCGGCTTCGACGGGCCTACTCGCCTGCTGCGCTCGCCGGGCGCTGAGGCTGGCTGGGAGACGATCGCTCCGCCCGGCGCCCCGCGCGACCGGGGGGTCGGCGTGCTGGAGATGGCCCGCGCCATCCGGGCCGGCCGCCCGCCGCGGGCCAGCGGCCAGCTGGCCTTCCACGTGCTCGACGTCCTGCTGGCCATCGAGGAGTCGGCCGCTTCCGGACAGCCAGCGGCGGTGACCAGCACGGCGGACGTGGTCCCGCCGCTGGACGAGGACTGGTCGCCGAGCGCCGTTACCCTGCTGGCGGCCCCGTGAACGGCGATCACATCTCGTTTCTGGCCGCGCGCGCCACCCAGGCCGAGCAACTTGGCCGGGCCATCGACGCGGTCATCCGGTCGATCGGCGGCCTGGCCGCGGCCGGGGACCTGTCCCGGCCCGGGCCCATCTTCACCGGCATCGGGGCCAGCCTGGCCGCCGCCTGCGCGCCGGTCTGGGTGCTGCGCAGCCGGGGCATCCACTCCTGGCGGCTGGGCGCCGGCGACTACCCGCTGCCGTTCCCGCGCAGCGGCCACCCCGTGGTCGGGGTCTCGCAGAGCGGCCGCAGCGCCGAGACCCTGGCCGTGCTCGAGTCGGTCCAGGAGGAACTGCGCTACGCCGTGGTCAACACCGCGCCTTCGCCGGTCGCCGACATCGCCCGGACCGTGGTCGAGATCGGCAACATCCCCGACAGCTACGCCTCCACCGTCGGCTACACCGCGACCGTGGCCGCGCTGGGCATCCTGGCCGACGCCTGGGACCACGGCGGCGCCGATCCCGGCTGGCAGACCCTGGCCGCCGCGTTCGCCGAGGCCGAGCAGCGGCTCACCGAGCCGGTGACCGCGCTGGCCCCGGTGTTCGCCGAGGCCCGGTCGGCCGACTTCGTGGGCGCGGGCCCGTCGGTCGGGTCGGCCGAGGCCGGCGCGCTGCTGTTCCGCGAGGTGGCCCGGGTACCCGCCACCGGCATGGGCACCCGCCAGTACCTGCACGGCTCCATGGAGTCGGCCGGCGACACGGTGCACGTGCTGTTCGGCGACGCACGGGAGCCGGCCGTGGCCGACACCCTGGCCCGGGCCGGTCACCAGGTCATCCTGGTCACCACCGAGGACATCGAGTCGCGGCGGAACCTGGCCACGGTCCGGCTGCCCCAGCGGCCGCCCGCGCAGCGGACCATCCTGGAGGCGCTGGTCATGCAGATTCTGGTGGCGGCGGTGGCTGACCTGCTGGCGGTGGACATCGAGGAGTTCGTGTTCCACAACTCCGACACCAAGGTCTCCATCGCCCAGTAGCTGGTCAGGCATCCCGGCGGCCCGCCCTAAGCTGGCTCGGTGACCGCGGGGTACCGGTCCTGGCCCGGGCCGGCCAGGGAGATGGCGCTGGCCGTTGACGCGGCGGTGGCGGCGGCGCGAGCCGGCGACGCACCCGCGTTCACGGCCGCGCTGGGCGACCTGGGCCGCATGGACCGGGAGCAGCTCGCGGTCGTGCTGGGCGCCGTGACCAGGGAACTGCTCGAGCGCTCCCATCCCGACGGGGTGGGCGCCAGCGATGCCGAGCAGGTGCTGGCCAGCTGCATGAGATCCGCCTCGAGCTGGTACGAGGAGCTCGACGCCGACTCGCTGATCCAGGCCCTGACCGGCACCCTGGGCATCCACGATCCGGACGAGTCGGCGCCGCCCGCGGGCCCGGCCGTGGTGGCTCACGGCCTGCTCCTGATCGCCGATCAGCTCACGACCATGGGCGAGGACCTGCCGCCGGTCCTCGCCCGGGCGCTGCAGGAGCTGATGCGCGCGGAGACGATCGAACTTCCATAACCGGTCGAGCCCGCCGGAGGGCGCCCGCTAGCACGGTCAGGGTGGTTACCTGGGCGCCTGATGCTGTCGTGCTTCTTGTTTTGTATGTGGTGCCTGATGTGCTGAGATGAAATGGTGTATTCAGATAATCAGCGCTCCGCTGGCGAACTCAAGGAAGTCGTTTCGGGTCATTTCAGGACACTGTGATCAGTGATCGGGGCCGATACGGCTATCGCCAGACTCGTACGAGCCAACGCGAAACTGCATTTCGGCTGCTCGCAAAGAGCTTTCGGGCTACTATCTGTCTTGACAGCGCCGAGCCGTTTGGATGACACTTCGCGTGAAGGCTTGCACTCACAGAGGCATGGGCGCGAAATGAGGTCTCTGGCCAGGCTAGTTGCCCAACGCCCGGTGTGCTATTGCTGTTACTGCGACCCAGTCAAGGGTAAGCCGTCTGGGGTGCGACGCTTTCGGCGTTCTCTGTCGCCAAAGCGGGAAGACGGCTGGTGGCCCAGGCGGCAGGAGGCGGGGGAGTGACCAAGATCGAATTGGCTGCGGCAATTGTGCTGTATGACGACCGTGTGCTGATCGTGCGCCGAAGCAAGAGGGAGACCTTCCTCCCCCTACGGTGGGGTGTACCTTGCGGCAAGATCGATACGGGACGCGGTGAGGGCGCGCAGACGGCAGTTTTACGTGAGCTTGAGGAAGAGACGGGCCTGAGCGGAACAAATGCGGTTCCGGTCGGTCAGCTCGAGTTCGAGAGCATGTGGCGCGGTGAGCGGGCGCTAAATGTCCAGCATAATTTCCTGGTCGACCTCGTGGCTGGCTTCAGGCTTAACCTGGCTCGTCGGCCCAAGGTAAAGGTGCCCCGACAGGATCAGCGGGCCAGGTGGGTGCGGATAGACAGGATCGAGAGCGTCGGCTTGGACGAGCACAATCTGAAGGCAATCCAGCAGGGCCTGGCGGGGCTCCCCGGCTCGCTAGCTGGTCAACTCGCCCACCAGGGCCGCCAGTTGCCGCCGATAGCTATTTCGGCTCATCTCCCTGGCCGGAATGGATCGTGACACGGCCTGGCCGGGCCGTGCGAAGACTCTGGTGGCAAGATCGGCGGCGTGCGTGGTACGCAGGACCAGCGTTACGCACAGGCTCCCTGGGACGACATCCACCCGGTGAAGGGCACTTGTCGCCAGGCCGTAACTGGCGCCTGGACCCAGGTTGACGCTCGTCAGCTGGCGCAGGCCTGCAGGGCCGACGGGCGTCAGATTCCAGCCGCCGTCCGGGCTGATCATCTCGCGGTACTCCATCATCGGCGCGCCGTCTGGATCCGCCTGAAACAGCTGCATGTTATAGCCTCCGCGGACAATGGCCGAGGCAAGTGCGAATCGGTGATTGTGAATGTGATCCACGCCAGGCTGGCTGTCAGGCCACCATACATGGAGCCTGAGATCAAACAGCGGGGCCGCGTTAACGAGCATGAGCTTGTGGAAGCCAAGCGGGTGGAGATAGGACCAGTTTGCACACCTCTCGGCGGCTTCCGTGTCATCGATCAATGAGCGAAGCAGTTGTGTCAGGTGGGGCGAATGGGCCAGGGAGGACGTGCTCTCTAAGGCAGCAGCGGAATGGCTTCGCCCGGCTACCTGCGCGCGTTCAAGGGCGTCGTACAGCGACCCTGTGACGACCTCCAGCCCTAAGCGCATAGCCGGTACCCCCTCGGATGAAAGCATAACCCAGGGCCGCCGCGCCACACAGAGGCCGAATGACCTCCCAGCCAGTCGACATTGGATAGCGGATCTTTAATCTTGTCCTCGCGAACATCACCGACCTCAAAGGCTATCGGCAGTCCCGGTGCCCGGATCGCGTTGGTGCTAGAGCAAGGTCACCGAGGTGTACATCGCATAGTCGCGTACGACGGACGCGCCCTGATAGCTCATCCACAGCGGACGCTCGCCATCCTCCCATTCCCAAAGCCCGTCGTGGTGCGCCTGCCAGACGCGCAGGACTGCCGCGTCCAGCAGGCTGTCAGCTCCCTCAAGATCGGGGGGCGGCAGGAGCAATAGCGCCCTGGCCACCCAGGCAGCAGTGAAATGGCGGACGGTCAAGGTCTCCCAAGGCTGGCCTTCCCTGACAAATCTCCTGATCTGCTCCGTCTGGTCACTCAGGTCATGCCGTGCTCTCAGCCACTGGACGGCTTCTTCGATCGCTAGGCGCGTCCGGTGATCCTCGCCGAGGACTTGCTCCGCGCGCAGCAGTGCGACTACCGCCTGAGCGGTATGGGCCGTCGATGGGCGAGGCGCCTCACCCGCATCGGTCGTCAGGCGGCTGGACCAGCACCGGAGATTTCCATGGGCGGGATCCTGAATCGCGCCGGCCACCAGCTCGCCGCACAGCTGCTTCAGCTGGGCAGAGTGCGGCAGTGAGCGAATGAGGCCTCGAATAACAGCCCCGACAACATAGGTCCGCTTCATCGCCTCCGGGTCTATGTCGGGCGACATTTCCCTCTCGACGGCGCGGCCGGCATCCGCGATGTGGTCGGCGTCGAAGCCGCTCGACGCCAGGGCGCCCAGGACGAGCGCGCTGACTTCGGGGCGACCGACTCCGGTTCCGGTTCGAGCTGCCCAGCCACCATCTGGTCGTCGCAGCTTCCAGAGAGTCTCGGCCAGCCGGGACCGGTCCGGCCGGTAGTCCTGCCCGCCCAGCACGAGCGCGAGCTTCAGCCCGTAAGCCGTTCCGATCGCGGTCGGCCGCCGGTGCGCTTCAGGCTCATTGAAGAAGTGCGGCCAACCGACCAGCATGCCCAGTTCTGGGTCGTCCACCTCCACCACGCTCTCGCGCAGTTTGCGCAAGCAGGCATTGGACATGGCGAGCGCATTGCCGTGGCCATGAACGGCGCGCGAGTGCTGACCGGCTGCGGCCCGTCGAGCGGCCTGCACTGCCACGCCTACCTCGGGGAGCCGGTCGGCGATGTCATCGATTCGGGTAGCGATAAGCGCTCCGCCGGCCGCAGTTCCGGGAACCAGGCCCCTGGGCGCTGCCCGGATCACGCCTACCGCTACCGGCAGCCGCTCCTCGTCGGCCTGGTACCACTTCAGCACAGGACCACCCGATAGGCCGTGCGGATCCACCGGGCTGGCCGCGGCGAGCGCCGAGACGGAAAGCTTCAGCCCGCGCACCTCTCCCAGTGGCAGGCGCGTGTCGACCACCGTGGCAGAGTTGGAGTCGCTATCGGCGCCGCTTGCGCTGCCTGGAAAGCCCAGAACCTGGACCTGGTCGTTGTCCTGCACGTCGAAAGCCAGCAAGATCGTCATCTGGGCAAGCAGCCCAGAGGCCTGCGTACTCGTAAGGTGAGCCGCAGCAAGTCGCGACACGTCGATGGCGAGAGCGGCTACATCGAATTCGTCGTCGAAATTCGTGAGCCTTAGGGGGATGTACACGTAACTACGGCCCGCAGTGTCGTCTGCGCGCAGGCGGAACCACAGCAAAGATGGTTCGGGATGAATGTCGCGCACGCAATGCCAGGCGGTCAGGACGTGTCGTTCGCTGATCACGAAGGCCGAGCGAAGGACCTCGTCAGGGACAGAATAAGCGGTCTCGCTGGCCATTCTCGCGGCCCGCTCGTCACTTGTGAGGATGCGCCCCACCCGCGGGCCCGCGCGCTGAGTCGTCGGCATGGGACTGCTCAGGTGACTGCCGGGCTGGCACCTGCCTGGCGCCGGCTGAGCGTCACCGTCACCTGCGCGCTGGACTCGGCTTGAGCTGTGAACATGGCCTGAACGCCGACGGTGAGCGTAACTCCAAACGAGATGCTGACGGACTCCAGGTCAAGTGTTGCGTCGTAAGCCGGGTGCGCGGCCATCTGCTCCCCGATCGAGGTCGCGAGCCGCTGCGCCGCTAAGCTTATCTGCCCGGCGATAGCCTCCGTGGCGGTCCGAACGGCGTCTTCGCCCTTTTCGATGAGGAACGGTACCTTTTCGGCGGAATTCCGCCAGGTACCTTTTGTCTCCTCAAATCCGGCAATACCGCCGCCCGGTGGTGGCGGCTGCTCCGATCTAGGTGCGGGCACGACTTCCCTGAGAGGTAATACGGCCACGCCGACGTCAAACTGGCGGCCCGCAGCGGCAGTGAGGAATTCTGGCGCAGTCACTTCTCCCCCAAGCGAATCATCTTGCGCAGTCAGTCCATTCCAGCTTAATCGGCACTGCGGATCCTGTCACCCTGACATCGGCCAGCATAATGGCGCGTCGTAACCGCCCTGGTGATTACAGCCACCATCATGCGGCACCGGCCGGGTCGCTCAAGGCCGTGGCCATATATCAGGTTGCCGGCGGCAACTGTGATCGCCATGATGACGGAGCCTGGTCAGCGAATAGGGCTGACCAGGCTCCGTCATCATGAAGCGCGGGGCGGTCAGGTGTCCAGGACGGCGGCGTCGGTGCCGCCTTCCTCGCCCAGGATCGAGCCGATCTCGGCCACCGAGTCCGGCCGCCGGAACCACAGCCATAGCAGCACCGCCGCGCCCACCACCAGCCAGACGCCCGCCACCAGCGGGGTCCAGGCCAGGATGCTGGGCGGGGTCGGGTGCACCGAGCCGTACAGCGCGGCACCGAAGACGATCGCGCCGATCAGCGGGACCGCGACGTGGACCACCGGGTTCCAGTTCCGCGTCGCGCGGGTCTTCCAGAAGAACACGATGCCGCCGATGCACAGCATGATGTACACCACGATGATCACCAGCGTGCCGACCGTGGCCCAGAAGTAGTAGTTGGAGAACGGCTGGCCGAACTCGCTGCTCGACAGCGGGTAGCCGATCAGCAGGGCCATCACGGTGGCGATGCCGACCACTGCCAGCGTGGCGTTGACCGGGGTCTGGAACCGGGGCGAGGTGCGGCCGAACGCGGTCGGCAGCACGTTCTCGCGGCCCATGGCGAACAGGGTGCGCGAGGCGGCGGTGGCGCAGGCCACGCAGACGATGAACGCGGACAGCAGCCCGCCGATCTCGACCAGCGTGCCCAGCCAGGAGCCGATGAACGTGTTGGCCACCGTCTTCAGCGCCACCGGGTCGGCGCCGATCTTGGACCCGTTCTTGACCCCGAAGCCGATCGTGATGCTGTAGGTGGTCCACAGGTAGAAGATCACCGCGAACAACGTCGCGGCGATGACGGCGATCGGGATGTACTTGCGCGGCTTGGCCGTCTCCTCGCCGAAGTCGGCCGCGGTCTCGAAGCCGATGTAGGAGGTGACGCCGAGGATGATGCCGTAGAACACGCCGTTGAACCCGCCGCTGACGGTATGCCCGAAGGTGAACGCCCCGGCCGCCTGGCCGTGGGCGCCGCCCTTAGCGGTGGTGATGAGGTCGACCAGCACGATGACCGCGACGGTGACGATGCCGACGACCAGCTGGACCCGGGTGGTGACCTTGACCCGGATGGTGGCCAGCGCGACCAGCAGCGCCATCCCGATGAAGAAGAACAGGATCCACAGCTTGGTGCTGACCCCCAGCAGGTCGGTGGCCAGGTAGCCGACCCCGGACATGGTCATCGGGACGAAGCAGATCATGCCGAAGAAGTACAGCCAGCCGGCCATGAAGCCGGCGCCCTTGCCGAGGCTGCGACTGGCGTAGGTGTAGGCATAGCCGGCCGAGGCCATCCGGCGGGTGAAGCCGATGACGACGAACGCCAGCGCCAGGCAGGCGACACCGCCGAGCAGGAACGACAGCGGCGTGGAGCCGCCGCTCACGGCGGCCACGCCGGACACGTTGAGCAGCATCGCCATGCCGGGCGCCAGCACCGACACCGAGATCGCGATGGCGTCCCACAGGCGCAGGGAACCGTGCGCGAGCTCGCCGGAGGCGGCGCCGGGGATCAGGTCGGGGCTGGTCTTGGCCATGGGGTCACTCCCCGCTTATTCGGGCATGAGCACGGTGTGCTCATCCAGGGCGTAGTCGAACGCCAGCGGCTCGCAGCCGAGGCCATCAACGAACTTGAGGAACTCGACGTGCACGGGGTGGGACCGGTAGGCGTTCATGGTGTCGAAGTCGGGGAACTCGGTGTAAAGGAGATGGGAGTAGCCACGGTTGCGGCCGCCGGTGATGTCGGTGCCCAGGCGGACCTTGGTCATCAGGCCGATCTGCTCCGGCCAGGACGCGACCATGGCGCGCAGCTGCGCGTCCTCCTCGGCGGTGAGCTCGCGGGGGAACTTGAACAGGACGATGTGCTGCAGGCTCATCGGGGGTGCCTTCCGTGACCGTGACGGGACCGCGGGGCGGTCAGTAGAACTCGAAGTACTCGCGCATCTCCCAGTCGCTGACGTCCTGCCCGTCCGGCGGCGGGTTCGACGCGATGGCGGCGTCGTACCGGCCCAGCTCGGCGCGCTTCATCTGGACCAGGTAGTCGACCAGCACGTCGCCGAACGCCTTGCGGTAGAAGTCGTCCTCGACCAGCGCGCTGACCGCCTCGTGCAGCGACGCGGGCAGCGGCTGGGCATCGGCCACGTAGGGGTCGGCCTCGACCGGCGGGGGCGGCGCCAGCTCGCGGCGGATGCCGTCCAGGCCGGCCGCGATGTTGGCCGACATGTACAGGTAGGGGTTGGCGGCGGGCTCGCCCATGCGCATCTCGACGTGGCTGTTGGAGTCGCCGGGCGCGCCCTGGACCCGGACCAGCGCGCCGCGGTTCTCCACCGCCCAGCAGATCCGGTCGGGGGCGAAGGAGTAGGGCCGGAAGCGCTTGTAGCCGTTGACGGTCGGGGTGGCGAACACGGCCATGGGCAGGGAGTGCTCCAGCAGCCCGGCCACGAACTGGCGGCCGGTCAGCGACAGGACCTCATCCGAGCTGGCAAAGGCGTTGCTGCCGTCCCGTGAGATAAGCGACTCGTGCAGGTGCCAGCCCGAGGAGAAGAAGTTGGGCAGCGCCGGGCGGCACATGAACGTGGCCAGCAGCCCGCGGCGCTGGCACATCTGCTTGACCGCGGAGCGGAACAGCACCACCGCGTCGGCCGCGGCCAGCCCGCCGATGGGGCTGAAGCTGAACTCCATCTGGCCGGGGCCCCACTCGTCCTCCATGGACCGCGGCAGCAGCCCGACGGCGGCCAGGCCGTCGCGGATCGCCTCCAGCGTGGCCGCCACGCTGTCCAGCCGGACCTCCGACAGGTACTGGTAGCCGCGCTCGAACACGCTGACCGGCGGCACCGGCGGGGTAAACCCGGCGTCCTCGGGGACGATGCGGTCGGAGTCGACCTTGACGATGTAGAACTCGACCTCGATGCCGCCCAGGTAGTCGTAGCCCGCGCTGGCCAGCTCGGCCAGCTGGCGGCGCATCAGGCCGCGGCCGTCCAGGGGCATCGGCGCGCCGCTGGAGAAGTAGACGTCGGTGAGCATCCAGCCGGTCCGGTCGGCCCAGGGCAGGACCTGGAAGGTGGCCGGGTCGGGGACCAGCACGACGTCGGGGAACCCGGTGAACTCGTCGATCCCGAAGCCGCCGCCCGCGGCGAAGGCGGGCACGAACACCTGGTTGCCGGTGTCGAGGCTGTAGATCGCGCCGGAGAAGTCCAGGCCGTTGGACATGGCGGCGATGGCCACGTCCGGCGACAGCGACTTGCTGCGCGGCTGGCCGTGCTGGTCCACGACGGTCAGCCGCACGGTGCGCAGGTCCAGCTCGCGGATGCGGGCCGCGACGGCCTCGGCGGCGGCCGTCTGCTCCGGGGTGTACAGGCCGTGCCGGGCCACGAATCCCGCCTGCCCGACCCCATCGACACGATGTACTGCAGCCACGGTCGTAAAGCCTCCGATCAGTCATTCGCTCCGCTGCTGGCTCATCTGCTCCAGCATCGCAGCGGTGAAGTTTGCGGGCTCGACGTCGGCCAGCGACAGGAACGTCTCGGTGCGCTGGACGCCGTTGATGGTGAAGATCTTGGCCAGCAGGAGCTCGCGCAGGTGCGCGTGATCCCGGACCCGGAGCCGGACCAGCAGGTCCAGGCTGCCGGTGACCACGGTCATGTCCTCGGCCTCGGGCAGGGCGGAGATGGCCCGGATGATCTCGCTCAGGTCCATGCCGGCCCCGGCGGTCACGGCCAGGTAGACCACGACCGGGAAGCCGAGTGCGGCCCAGTCGATGTCCACCCGGTAGCCGCGGATCACTCCGTTGCGCTCCAGCCGGGCCAGCCGGTCGGCCACCGCGGGCGGCGACATCTGGACCTTGCGGGCCAGGGACCGCTGGGACTGGCGCGCGTCCTGAGCCAGGGCGCGCAGCAGGGCCAGGTCCAGCTCGTCCACCTCGGCCCGTGGCCTGGACGGCGAGGCGACCTCCGCCAGCTTGGCCAGCGGTGCGGTTTGGACATGGGCCATGGTCGATGCCATATGCCAGGTAACCCGTCGTGAATCGTAATGATGTGAGGTACGCTTGGATCGCTGGATTATCAATGTAAATCGCAGCGTGGGCCGATTCTTACATTTGTAAGATTCACATGTCAACAGCCGCGCGGGCAGTATCCAGTCGATGCAGTATCCAGTCGATAAGGAGCGGACGGATGACGGCAGCACTGGAGAGACACGACTGGAGCTCGCGCCTGGCGCGGCGCACGCAGAGCCTGGGCGGCGGCGAGATCACCGCGATCCTCGCCCTGGCCGGGGCCACCGACGTCATCACGTTCTCGGGCGGGTTCCCCGATCCCGCCACCTGGCCGGCCGACGTGCTCGCGCCGATCGCCGCCCGGCTGATCACCGAGGACGCCGGCGTGGCGCTGCAGTACGCGGCGACCGAGGGGTTGGCCAGCGTCCGGGACTACGTGTCGGGGCGGCTGGCGGCGAACGAGGGCCAGGCCCCCGGCCCCGGCGAGCTGATGATCACCAGCGGCGGTATCGACTGCATGGAGCTGGTGGCCAAGAGCTATGTGGACCCCGGCGACGTGGTGGTCGTGGAGTCGCCCACCTACCTGGGCGGCATCATGGCCTTCCGGGGCTACGAGGCCGACGTGCGCGGCGTGCCCATGGACGACGACGGCCTGCGCGTGGACGTGCTGGCCGACCAGCTCAAGGACGGCCTGCGGCCCAAGATCCTCTACACCATCCCTGACTACCAGAACCCGAGCGGGCTGTCGCTGTCGGCCGAGCGCCGGGCCGCGCTGGTCGCCCTGGCCCGCCAGTACGGCTTCCTGATCCTGGAGGACGTGGCCTACCGCGAGCTGGGCTTCGGCCAGCCCCCGCCGCCCAGCCTGTGGTCGATGGCCCCGGAGGTGGTGCTCCAGGCCGGCACCTTCTCCAAGATCTTCTCGCCCGGCTTCCGGATGGGCTGGGCGGCCGGCCCGGCCGAGATCATTACCCAGCTTTGTATAGCCAAGCAGAACTCCGACCAGTGCGCGGGCGCGCTGGGCCAGCGGCTGATGGAGGAGTACGGGCGCAGCGGCGAGATGGACCGCCAGATCCTCCGCTCGCGTGAGCTGTACGCTCGGCGGGCCGGGCTGACGACCAAGGCGCTGGCCGTGCACATGCCCGAGGGCACGACGTGGACCACGCCGGACGGCGGGTTCTACGTCTGGGTGACCGCGCCGGACGGAGTCGACACCGTGGCGCTGTCGGCCGCGGCCAGCGAGCGCAAGGTGGCCTACGTGCCCGGCCGGCCGTTCTACCCCGACGACTCGGGGACGAACCAGATCCGGCTGTGCTACAGCCGGGCCCCCGATGACCTGATCGACGAGGGCATCCGCCGGATCGGCGAGGTGTTCAAGACCGCACTGGAGGCAAGATGAGCGAGCTGGGTGACGCCGAGAGCCACTTCAGCACCGAGGCGCAGGGCGAGCCGACGGCCCCCGGCCGGTACGTGAACGTGGACCAGATGACTCCGGTGGAGTTCCTTCCCGGGCTCGGCTTCCGGCCGGTACACGGCGAGAAGGCCATGACCAACTTCGTCTCGTTCGCGCCCGGTGCGACCGCCCCGAAGCACGTGCACGAGGAGGAGCAGATCGTGGTCGTGCTGGAGGGCGAGTTTACGTTCGACCTCGATGGAGACGTGCGGGTCATGCGCAAGGGTGACGTGGCCGTGGTCCCGTCCTGGGTGCCGCACGGGGCCTGGACGACCGACAGCCACTGCATCGAGGTGGACGTGTTCAGCCCGCCCCGCCAGAGCCTGCTCAAGCTGGCCGAGGCTCAGGCCGCCGGCGAGGTCAGCCCGGCCGACCCCGCGGAGGACTAGATGGACCTCGGGCTGGCCGGGCGCCGGGCCATCGTCACCGGCGGGTCCAAGGGGCTCGGCAAGGCCATCACGGCCGAGCTCCTGGGCGAGGGCGCGGCAGTGTTCATTTGCTCGCGAAACGCCGCCGAGCTTGACGAGGCCGTCGCCCAGCTCAGCCAGCAGCTCAGCGAGCAGGCGCCCGGCCCGGCCGCGTCGATCACCGCCATGGTCTGCGACGTGACCGACCCCGATCAGGTCAACGCCTTCGTGGCGGCCGCGGCCCAGGGCATGGGCGGGGTCGACATCCTGGTCAACAACGCCGGCGGCGCCCGGCCGGGCCAGTTCGGCACCCTGACCGATGCCGACTGGCAGGCCGACATCGAGGTCAAGCTGTTCTCGCAGATCCGCTGCATCCGCGCGACCCTGCCCGAGCTGCGCCGCAGCCTCGCCCCGCGGGTAATCAACATCAACGCGCTGTACGGCCACTACCCCGATCCCTCGTTCCTGGCCTCCTCGGTCAACCGGGCCTCGTGCCTGAGCCTGTCCAAGGCCCTGGCCATCGAGCTCGGCGGCGAGGACATCCTGGTCAACAGCGTGAACATCGGCTTCGTGGAGACCCCGCAGTGGCAGAACATCCACCGCCGCCGGGCCCCGGAGATGCCGGCCGACGAGTTCTTCGGCCAGCTGGCTAAGGATGAGGTGCCGCTGCGCCGGTTCGGCCGGCCCGACGAGGTGGCCGGCCTGGTCGCGTTCCTGGCCAGCGACCGGGCCAGCTACATTGCCGGGGCGTCGATCGACGTCGGCGGCGGCATGGGCAAGTATCTCTAGAGGAGGACGACAGACCGTGTGCCGTCTGCTTGGCTACTGCACTCGTGACCGGGCGTCGCTCGGGGACCTGCTGGGCGCGCAGGCCTTCAGTGACTTCACCGCGCTGTCGTCGCTGCACAGCGACGGCTGGGGGATGGCCTGGTACTCCGAGGACGAGCCGGTGATCCGCAAGTCGCCCGGCCGGGCCGACAGCGAGCCCGAGTACGACAAGCTGGCCTGGCAGCCGCTCGGCGACCTCGGCCTGCTGCACCTGCGCTGGGCCACGCCCGGCCTGGGCATCAACGACCGCAACTCGCACCCGTTCCGCTACGGGCCTTATGTGCTCGCCCATAACGGTGCCATCCACCCCCAGGACCGGCTGGGCGAGCTGCTGCCCGCGGACTGGGAGCGCCAGCTCACCGGGACCACCGACAGCGAGCGGTACTTCCTGCACCTGATGTGGCGGCTGGGGGTGCGGGACGGCGACATGGTGGCCGCGATCGCCGACACCACCGCCGACATCGAGGCGCGGTACGCGCCCAACAGCCTGAACGCCATCCTGCTGGCCCCGGACAAGCTCTACGCCATCTCCTGGCACGACCCGGCCAAGGTGCCCGCGCCGCAGCTACGGGCCCGCGGCTACGCCGACCGGCCCGACGACATCGCCTGCTACTTCGACCTGGCCTACCGGGCCACGGCCGACTCGGTCGTGGTGGCCAGCTCCGGCTGGCCGGCGCCGGGCTGGACGCCGGTGCCTCGCCGCCACGTCCTGGTCACCGACCGGGCCACGCTGCATACCTCGGTCCATCCGCTGGCATGACCGAGCAATCGAGGTTCCTGGACCACGCGACCTGGTACGCCAAGCTCCCGCGAGTGGTCGTCGCGGCCGGCGCGCTGATCACTGATGCCGACGGCCAGGTGCTGGTGGTCAAGCCCAACTACCGCCCCGGCTGGAGCCTGCCCGGCGGCGTGTGCGAGCACGGCGAGCCGCCCCACCTCGGCTGCGCCCGCGAGGTCGAGGAGGAGGTCGGGCTGGTCATCACCCCCGGCCCCCTGCTGGTGGTGCACTGGCTGCCGCCCGAGGACGAGCAGGCCGACCCCAACATCGCGTTCGTCTTCGACGGCGGCACCGTGGACGGCCCGGCCGGAATCCGCCTCCAGCTCGAGGAGCTCGACGACTTCGCGTTCATCGACCCCGGCGACTCGGCCGACTACCTGCGCCCCAGGACCGCCGGGCGCATCCAGGCCGCGCTGGCCTCCAGGGCCGGAGAAGGCCCCGTCTACCTGCACGGTTAGAAAACCTGGGCGACCGCGACACCGAAACTGTCAGTACCGGCGTTGTAAAATATCAGGCACGGGTACCCGGTCAGCCGGGTAACCGCCCAGAGGACGGCTGAAGCTTGGCCGCCCCCGCACCGACCCGCGGCGGACAGCGCTAGTCCGCCGGCCCGGACCTGGAGGGGGTCGTCATGACCGTCCCGCGTGCATACCTTGATGCCCTTGATCTGGCTGAGCCCCTGACCGTCGACGCCGCCTACGCGCGCTCGCACGAGGCCGCGCTGACCGATTCCGAGGTCGGTCCGGTCGGGCTTGAGATCGAGACCCACCTGGTTGACCTGGACTCGGTGGCCGAGCGCGTGCCCTGGGAACGGGTCGATCCCATGCTGGGCGTGGTCCGGGCGGCCACCGGGACCAGCTCCGTCACCCTGGAGCCCGGCGCCCAGCTAGAGCTGTCCGGCCGGCCCGCGGCCGACATCGCCACCACCGTCGCCGAGCTGACTCAGGACGAGGAGCGGGCCCGCCAGGCGCTGGCCGGGCTGCGTATGGGCGTGGTCCCGGCCGGCGCCGATCCGCTGCGCCCGTCCCGCCGGGTCAACCCCCGGCCGCGCTACCGGGCCATGGAGCGGCACTTCGCCGCCACCGGCCGGGCCGCGCCGGGGGCGGTGATGATGAATTCCACCGCCGCCATCCAGGTCAACCTCCAGGCCGGGCCGCGCTGCGGCTGGCCCGAGCGGGTCGCTCGCGCCCACCGGCTGGGACCCACGCTGGTCGCCATCTCGGCCAGCTCGCCCTGGCTGCACGGGCGCCCGACCGGCTGGAAGTCGGCCCGCCAGCGGGCCTGGGCCGGGCTGGATACCCGGACCTGCGGCCCGGTGCCCGGCTGCGTGGCCCCGACCCCGTCACTGGACGACACTCTCGACCCGGCCGCCGCCTGGGCCAGGTACGTGCTCAACGCCCCGGTGTCGTTTGTCCAGATTAGGCAGGGTAAGCGGGACGATGCCCTGCCCGTCTGCGTGTCCGTCCCGTTCGAGCGCTGGGTGCGCGGCACCGTCCGGCTGGGTGGCCGGGCCCCCACCGCCGCCGACCTCGACGTGCACATGACCACCCTGTTCCCGCCCGTCCGGCTGAAGGGCTACCTGGAGCTGCGCTACCTGGACATGACCGATGCCCGCTGGTGGCCCGCCATCGCCGCGGTCGTCACCACGCTGATGGACGACCCCGTGGCCGCCGACCTGGCCACCGAGGCCACCGAGCGCAGCGCCGAGCTGTGGACCGAGGCCGCGCGGGACGGCCTGGGCCACGCCGCGCTGGCCGACTCGGCCCGCCGCTGCCTGGACATCGCCGCCCGGCGCGTGCCGGCCGAGCTCGGCCCGGCCGTGGCCAGCCTGGCCGAGCTGGTCGAGTCGGGCCGCTGTCCCGGCGACCTGCTGGCCCAGCGCATTACCGAGATCGGACCCCAAGCCGCGTTCGAGGAGCTGGCTTATGCGTGAGAACGTCGTCCGCGACCTGGAGCGGGCCCGCGCTCGCACCCTGGAGCTGACCGACCTGGACATCCCGACCCTGGTGGCCCAGCACGACCCGCTGATGAGCCCGCTGGTCTGGGACCTGGCCCACATCGGGCAGCAGGAGGAACTGTGGCTGCTGCGCGGCGGCGACCCGGCCCGGCCCGGCATGCTGCCGCCCGACGTGGACTCCCTGTACGACGCGTTCAAGCACCGCCGGGCCGACCGCCCGTCGCTGCCGCTGCTGCCGCCCGTCGAGGCCCGGGCCTACGACCATGAGGTCCGCGGCCGGGTGCTCGACGTGATCGAGCGCACCCCGGAGGAGAACCTGTTTACCGCGGGCATGGTCGTCCAGCATGAAGAGCAGCACGACGAGACCATGTTCGCCACCCTGCAGCTGCGCCAGGGCCCGCCCGTGCTGGCCGCCGCCCGGCCGCTGCCGCCGGGCCGCCCCATCGCCGAGGAGCGCTGCTTCGTCCCCGGCGGCCCGTTCGTGCTCGGCGTGGACGCCGCCGCCGAGCCGTTCTCGCTGGACAACGAGCGGCCCGCGCACGTCGTCGACGTGGGGCCGTTCTGGATCGGCCGGGTCCCGGTGGCCAACCGGCAGTGGCGTGAGTTCATCGCCGACGGCGGCTACCGGCGGCCCGAGCTGTGGTCCGAGCGGGGCTGGGCCCACCGGGTAGAGGCCGGCCTGGAGCGGCCCGAGTTCTGGACCGCCGACGGCACCCGCCGACGGTTCGGGATCGAGGAGGACGTGCCGCCCGACGAGCCCGTGCAGCACATCGGGTACTACGAGGCGCAGGCCTTCGCCCGCTGGTGCGGCGCCCGGCTGCCGACCGAGATCGAGTGGGAGAAGGCCTGCGCCTGGGATCCGGCCGCCGGCGCGCGGCGGACCTGGCCCTGGGGCTCCCTGGCGCCCACTCCCGAGCTGGCCAACCTGGGTGGCGCCGGGCTGCGCCCGGCCCCGGTCGGCGCCTACCCGCAGAGCGCCTCGGCCTACGGCGCCGAGCAGATGATCGGCGACGTGTGGGAGTGGACCTCGTCCGACTTCCGGCCCTGGCCCGGCTTCACGCCGATGATCTACCGCGCCTACAGCGAGCCGTTCTTCGGCCCCGACTACAAGGTGCTGCGCGGCGGCTCCTGGGCCGTGGCCCCGTCCGCCATCCGGCCCTCGTTCCGCAACTGGGACTACCCGATCAGGCGGCAGATCTTCACCGGCGTCCGGCTCGCCTGGGACGTCTGAGTGTGCCGTCACCTGGCCTACCTTGGCCCGCCCCGCGGGCTCGCCGACCTGCTGCTTGAGCCCGAGCACGGGCTGCTACGGCAGTCCTACGCCCCGCGCCGGCAGTGCCACGGAACCATGAACGCCGACGGCTGGGGGGTTGGCTTCTACGCCGCCGCGCGCCCCGATGAGCCCGCCCGGTGGCGGTCCAGCCGGCCGCTGTGGACCGACGCCTCGTTCGCCTCCGTGGCCCCGGTGATCTTCGCCGGGTGCATACTGGCCGCCGTCCGCTCGGCCAGCCCTGGCATGCCCGGCGATGAGACCGCCGCCGCGCCGTTCCGGTCCGGGCGCTGGCTGCTGTCCCACAACGGGACCCTGGACCGCGCCCTGCTCGGCCCGCACCCGGCCGCCGAGTCGGTCTGCGACTCCGCCCAGCTGGCCGCCCACCTGTTTGACTCCGGCCCCGAGCGGGCCGGCCAGTTCGTCGCCGACCTGGGCCGCCGTGACCCCGCCGCCCGGCTGAACCTGCTGCTCACCGACGGCCAGCACATCCTGGCCACCCGGTGGAACGACACGCTCAGCGTGCTGCGCACCGACGACGGCGTCGTGGTCGCCAGCGAGCCCTACGACGACGACCCGCGCTGGGCCGACGTCCCCGACCACCACCTGGTAACCGCAACCGCCGACGCAGTGACCCTCACCGACCTGGAGACCTGACTGATGCCAGCGGAGAATCGCGTCCAGACCCAGCCCGCGGCCTACCTCGAGGCCCTGCGCGCCGACGTGCGCGCCGGCCTGACCGCCAGTCCCAAGACCCTGCCGCCCAAGTACTTCTACGACGCCCGCGGCAGCGAGCTGTTCGACGAGATCACCCGGCTGCCCGAGTACTACCTGACCAGGGCCGAGACTGCCATCCTTGAGCAGCACGCGGCCGACATCGCCGCGCTGTCCCGCTGCGGCCAGCTGGTCGAGCTGGGCAGCGGCACCTCGGCCAAGACCCGGCTGCTGCTGCGGGCCCTGCGCGACAGCGGCACGCTGCGCGAGTTCGTGCCCTTCGACGTCGACCCCGCCGTCCTGGCCGAGGCCAGCGACGCGCTGTCGGCCGAGTACCCAGCCCTTTCAGTAGCGCCGTTCCTGGGCGACTTCACTCGTGACCTGGGCCAGATCCCGGCCGTTGGCCGGCGCATGATCGCGTTCATCGGCTCCACCATCGGGAACCTGGAGCCCGCCGAGCGAGCTACCTTCCTGACGCGGATCAGCGCCGCGCTGCGGCCCGGCGACACCTTTCTGCTCGGCACCGACCTGGTCAAGGACACCGCGCGGCTGCTGCGCGCCTACGACGACTCGGCCGGCGTGACCGCCGAGTTCAACCGCAACGTGCTCCGTGTCATCAACCGCGAGCTCGACGCCGACTTCGCCGTCGAGGAGTTCGAGCACGTCGCGGTCTGGAACGCCGACCGCGAGTGGATCGAGATGTGGCTGCGCTCGGCCCGCGAGCAGCTGGTCACGATCCGGGGTCTGGACCTGGCCGTCCCGTTCGCGGCCGGCGAGCTGATGCGCACCGAGATCTCGGCCAAGTTCCGCCCCGAGAAGATCGAGGCCGAGCTGGCCGCGGTCGGGCTGCGGACGATCCGGTTCTGGACCGACCCGGACGGCGACTTCGGCCTGACCCTGGCCCAGGCCCCCGAGTAGCGCCGATCGCCCCCACCGCCGGCTCCGTGGTGATCACCGCCGAGAGCCGCCACCCCTATTGACACTAAAACAAACGCGACTGATACTCGTCGGTAACATCGGTGTGATGCGGGTGGCCCGATGGCCATCCGCGTCACTTTCTCGTCGCGCCCAGCGGAGTTGCAATGAGAAATCGGCGTGGTTTATTAGGTTTATCAGTCCTGGCCGCCAGCGCGGCCGTCGTCCTGACCGCCGGAGTGGTTCCGGCCCAGGCTGCGACGCTGCCGCTAGGCAATGAGGCGGTGGCCTTCCTGAACTCGGTTAACCCGCTCTACTATCAGGCCTCGCCGCTCGGGGCCAATGTGCCCTGCCATCCGTCGGCCGCCCATCCCTATCCCGTCGTGCTGGTGGAAGGCACCTTCGCCAGCATGTACAACAGCTTCGAGGCGATCTCGCCCGACCTGGTGAACAACGGCTACTGCGTCTACGCCTTTAACTACGGCCAGACAATCCCGTTCTCCGGCTTCTATGCCATGGGCGACATTCCCGCCTCGGCCGGCCAACTGGCCACCGAGGTTAACCACGTCCTGGCCGCGACCGGGGCCAGCAAGGTCGACCTGGTCGGCTGGTCCCAGGGCGGCATGATGCCGCGCTACTACATCAACGACCTGGGCGGCGCGGCCAAGGTCAACACGCTGGTCGGCTTCGCGCCGTCCAACTACGGGACCACCCTGGACGGCCTCCAGGGCCTGATCACCCAGCTCGGGCTGGCCGGGGTGACCACCGCGCTGCTGTCCACCGCGTGCGCGGCCTGCAGCCAGCAGCTTCAGGGCTCGCCGTTCCTGACCGGGCTGAACCAGGCGCCGACCGCCCCCGGAGTGCGGTACGTGGTCATCGAGACCACCGACGACGAGGTGGTCACGCCGTACACCAACGCCTTCCTTCCGGCCGCCGGGAACGTGCAGAACATCACGCTCCAGGACCAGTGCCCGCAGGACGCCAGCGACCACATCTCGATCTCCTACGACTCCAACGCGCTCCAGGACATGATCAACGCCCTGGGCCCTGACAACCCCGGCTTCCAGCCGTCCTGCGCCGCGGTCGGCCCCATCTTCGGCAACGTCTGAGACCAACTCCACTCATCGGCGCCGGTTACAGTCGAAAGTGCGGAGGGGACCCCGCGAAAGGAACTGCTTGAGCACGACGTTCGCCGCCGGCGAGGACAACTGGCGTGCCCGCCTCGGGACGCTGCGCCAGGTCGTACGGCAGGAACTGGTGTCGCGGCAGCTGGCCGAGCAGGTTCCCGGCCAGCCCCGCCGCCGGATCCTGGACGTTGGCTGCGGCCAGGGCACTCAGCTGCTCCGGCTGGCCCGGCGAGGTCACGACCTGACCGGCCTGGACAGCTCGGAGCAGCTCCTGGCCGACCTGGACAAGTCCCTCAGCCAGGAGCCGCCCGCCGTCGCGGCCAGGGTCCGGCTGGTGCACGCCGAAGCCCTGGACGTCACCGCCGAGTTCCAGGCCGGGTCATTCGACGTGGTGCTCTGCCACGGCGTGCTCATGTACTTCGACGACCCCGTGCCCCTGCTGGCCGCCCTGGCCGAGGTGACCGCGCCAGGCGGCCTGGTCTCGCTGCTGGTCCGCAACGGCGACGCGCTGGCCATGCGGCCGGGCCTGCGCGGCGACTGGGCCGCGGCCGCCGACGCCCTGGCCGAGACCGGGACCACCTACCAGAACCGGATCGGCGTCACCGCACGAGCCGACCGGCGGGCCGACCTGATCGCCAGCCTGCGCGCCTGTCATCTGGTCGTGCGGCGCTGGTACGGCGTCCGCGTCTTCACCGACCAGGTCGCCGACGACGCGCCGGTGCCCGAGGACGGGGCGCTGGAGCGGCTGCTGGCCTGCGAGGAGCAGGCCGGGCGCACCGACCCCTACCGCTCGGTGGCCCCGCTGCTGCACGTCATCGCCCAGCGAACCCCGCCCGGCTGAGTTCACGCCAGCAGGGTCAGCACCGTGCAGCCCGACCAGGGCAGGCCCGGATGGGGGTGACCCGAGGCGTCCGGTCCGCCGCGGGCGATCAGACCGTCCACCAGCGCCCCCGTGCTGGCCGCCACGCAGACCGCGGCGTTGACCATCCGCCCGGCCGGCAGGGCGGTATCTACAACGATCACCCACTTGTACTTCGCCGAGCGGGTGGGCTCGCTGGTGATGATCTCCTCGGGCGCGTACCCGAGCCTCGTGTCAGTGACGACAGTCATCCGGAACTGTTTCCCTCCGTACGAAGATTCAGGAGAATGCTAGGAAGTCCTGCGGATCAGTCGCAACTGATCCGTACTTCGTACGGAGGAATGAGGATTATGGCCCGGCTGGACGAACTTGATACGGCCATCTTGCGGGAACTGCAGGCCGACGCACGGCGGACCAACCGCGACATCGCCGCCGTGGTGGGCGTCTCGCCGACCACGGCCCTGG
>Ga0102924_1001493_pt1 | contig 26941 bp, 19 predicted proteins | sample PaiPotPPM11metaG_FD_80116 | JGI IMG/M metagenome (GOLD analysis project Ga0102924, IMG submission 80116) | Iron sulfur acid spring bacterial and archeal communities from Banff, Canada, to study Microbial Dark Matter (Phase II) - Paint Pots PPM... ... | reverse complement strand
CGCAGGGCCGCGTGCATGAAATCCCCGACCGCGACGAGCGGCTAAAGGAAATCGCAAACGACTATGCGACTAAACCCGAAGGCACGCTAGTGGTTTCCCCCGACAATCAATCCCGCCGCGAGATTAACGAAGCGATCCACCGGGCGATGCAGAGCAAGGGCCAGGTGGAGATAAAAGAACACAAGCAGCGAGTGCTTGTGGCTCGGCAAGAGGTTACCGGGGCGGACCGGCAGTGGGCCGCGCAATACCAACCGGGTGACGTTGTGCGCTACACGAGAGGCAGTAAGACACACGGCATCGAGGCGGGAGAGTATGCCCGCGTCGAGCACGCGAACGAGAAAGAAAATCTAGTGACGGTGAAGCGCGGGAACGGTGAACAGGTAAGCTGCGATCCACGACGGTTGCATGGTGTGACGCTGTACCGGGAGACGGAGCGGGCGTTCAGCGAAGGAGACCGCGTACAGTTCACCGCCCCGAATCGGCAGCGACACATTGCCAACCGCGAGTTAGGCACCATCGAAAAGATCGACGGTAGCGGCAACCTGCAACTGCGCCTCGACTCAGGCCGCACGGTCGCATTCAACATCAAAGAGAATTCGCATCTCGACTACGGATATGCGGTGACGAGCCATAGCAGCCAGGGACAAACCGCCGACCGTGTATTAGTGCATGTGGATACCGAACAGGCAGGCGAAAAACTCGTGAATCGCCGGTTGGCGTATGTGGCCGTGTCGCGGGGACGCTATGACGCGCAAATCTACACGAACGACAAGACCAGTCTTGCCGAAGGGCTCGGACGCGACGTGTCGCGCCGAGCCGCAATCGAACCGAGCCGCGAGTCCACACCCTCAGCACAGAAGATCGAGCCGCCATCCGTGCGAAGCCAGGTGCATGAAAACACGCAGGCAGAGGGTCACAGCATCAGCAGATAGGCCCCCGATTCCCTCCGCCCTCGCCGCCGTGAAGGGTCAAGCCCGTTGGCGCGACTCCCTACGGTCACCCTTGACTGAGGTTTCGCTGCGAGAATGGGCGGGACATGGACTGGGGGCAGATCAGGGCTCGGTGGTCCACCGGAGTACTATTGACAATACGTGTTCCAAGCATATAATCCGCCGCATTCTTGCCGCGTGGAGGTCCCCGATGCGAGTGGCGCGGGTTGTCTTCTTGATTGTTTTGCTTTTCCTCCCTTTGGTTCAGCTTAATTCTCAACAAACATCCAGCACAATTCAGCAAGACGCGCAGGCTGTCGCCATTTTGCGACAGTCAATTGCGACGATGGGCACGACCGTTCCTACAGATTCCTCTGCGACCGGGACGGTTACTATTGTCGAAGGCTCGACTACCCAGAGCGGTCCGATCCAAATCCTCACTCGTGGAATCGCACAGACCATCGAAACGCTTTCGCTCCCTGATGGCCAGCGATCCATCATCTATTCGAACGGCGACGCCAAGGAAATCTTCGGGCCGCAATCGGAGAATCCTCCGCTCGAACTTATTGTTACAGAACAATCCGTACTTTTCCCGCTTCCATTTCTGACAGCTCTGGTCAGGAATGCCGATGAGTCCATCCGCTATATCGGCTCGGAAACGCTGAATGAATCGCTTGTACAGCACATCCAGGTTTCGAACACCTTTGCCTCCAAGCCCCGCCTAAAGAAGTTAGCCTCTTTCTCCACCACAGACATTTGGTTCGACTCCGCTTCCGGCCTGCCGCTGAAAATTTCCTACTTCCGTCGAGCCGGCGGTGGCTCAGTGCCCTCAATTCCAGTCGAAGTTCACTTTTCGAATTACACACATGTGTCGGGCGTTCTCTACCCATTTCAGATTCAAAGGTCCTTGAACGGAACTCCTTGGCAAACAATCACCATCCAGAACGTTTCATTCGGCGTTGGCCTTGCAGACGCGCAGTTCCAAACCGAATAGGAGACGCCCAATGAAACGCCACATCCTGTGCTTCGCTCTCTTCTTCACATTCGCGTTCTCCGCTTATGGCCAAGTCACCGGCCTGCCGCCCTTTGGTTCTCTTGACCGCATCGGTGCGGAAACCCGTAACAACCAGGACCTCAACGTCCTAATTGGCATCCCTATCATGTCCAGTCCCGGGCGCGGAGGCAGTTCTCTCGATTTCAGCCTCGTGTATAACTCCGATATATGGTGTCGCTCTTTCGTCATCGAACTGTCCCACCGGGGCTCTGCAGCACAGCGATGCGGGATTCCCATGCACGTTCAACTATCGCGGCAATCCGACAGCGCTGACGACATATCTTGCGCCAGCGACACAGGGCCAACCCATCACGAAAAATTTTACCTACGATTGGTTTGGAAATCTCATAACTTCACAGGTCAATTGCTGCCAGACAAAGTCATGGACCTACTCGACTGCCACGCAATATTCTTTGCCCGATTCCGTGACCAGCGGCACTTCGCCCGGGCCAACGCTGACCACGTCCGCCACCTACAACGCTCATACGGGCCAGCCGCTCACTGTCACGGACGACAATCTGCTGGTAACGAACTTCTCCTATGACACGTTGCGCCGCCCCGCCCAAGTTTGGCAAACCATTGGTTCCACCACGGGCGTCAGTGTTTCCACGAGCTACGACGACGTGAATTTCACTACAACGACCACGGCAACAATCGACGCCTCCAAATCGGTGAAGCAAATCACTGCGTTCGACACTCTCGGGCGGCCCAAACTCACAACCACCGAAGACGCAAGCAGTAATATCTATTCCAAGATTGCGGCGATCTATGATCTTGCCGGGCGACCTTATCAGACAAGTAATCCGTTCACGGGAGCAAGCGGCTCCTACTGGACAACGACGGCATTCGATCTTCTTGGCCGCCCGACCAAGATTACTCTCCCTGACAATTCCTTCACCCAGTATTCCTATTCGCTGAACACCGCCACAGTGACCGACCCCGCCGGTGTTCAGCGCAAATCGCAAAGCGACGCCGCGGGTCGCCTGACCAGCGTCTGGGAGCCGGACCCTACTAACGGCAACAGCCTCACGCTGCAAAGCACATACCTGTACAGCGTTCTCGACGAACTGACCCAAATCACTCAGGGTGTGCAGACCCGGAGCTACGTCTATGACGCAATCGGGCGATTGCTTAGCGCTACGACGCCCGAAGCGGGTCGAGTTTGCTTCGGCTCAGTTACCGGCAGCACCTGCAACGCCGATGGCTACGATACTTTCAACAATCTGCAGAAAAGTACTGACGCCCGCGGCGTGCTCACTTCGTACGGCTACGACTCGCTCAATCGCCTGAACTCGATTAGCTACAACGTCGGAACTTCCGGGGTACCCGCCACCGCGTCGGTTTCCCTGACCTACGGCACCAGCACTTCTCAGTTCAACAACGGCCGCCTGATCACCATGACCGATGGTGTTGGCTCTGAAAACGATTCCTACAACAACCTCGGCCAACTTACGCAACTGCAGAAGGTCATTAACGGCACGACGTACACCACGAACTACACGTACAATGTCTCCGGCGAACTGACCCAAATCACGTATCCTTCAGGCCGTGTCGTTCAGCAAAGCGTTGATCCTATTGGTCGCCTATGCGAAGTTGCACCGTCTACCTCGGGCTGCGGAACAGCCGCGGCTCCATTCGCTACCGGATTCCTCTATAACACCGCCGGAGGGACCATCGGCTTCAAGTACGGAAACAATATTTACGCATCCTTCGGCTTTTCGCCTGATCGCCTTCAGTTGAATTGCCTGGACTATTCCACGACCAACCGCAGTGGCGTGTGCGCTCATGACGGCACAACCAAATTCGGCCTGAATTATTCTTATCCTTCGACGCCAAGCAACAACGGCCTGATTTCCGGCATCTCGGATAGCGTGGACTCCGGTCGCAACGCATCCTACACCTTTGATTCGCTCTATCGGCTTGCCACGGCTCAGACAGCCGGCTCCACGAATTATCCCGCGTGGGGACTTTCGGAAACCTACGACCGCTACGGCAACCGTTCCCAGCAGACCGCTCTTCCCAACACTTGCGTCAACATCGCTTGTCCGCAGCCCTCTTTTGCCGTCAGCGCTTCGACCAACCGCCTTGTTGGTCCCCCCTATTCGTATGATGCCAGCGGCAACCTGACCAATGATGGCATCAATACGCTCGTCTACGATGCTGAAAACCACGTCACCACTGCGACGAACGGAAGCAGCGCGGGCGCTTACGTTTATGATGGGAACGGCTTGCGTGTCCAGAAGTGCGTTCCCAATTGCAGCGGCTCCAATCCAAGAACCGTGTACATCTTCTCCGGCTCGAAAGTAATCGCCGAATACGACAACGGTGCTGCTGTCGGCTCGCCCTCTCGCGAATACATCTACTCTGGCGCTCAACTCATCGCTAAAATCGATTCTTCGGGCACCAAGTATTACCACCAGGACCATCTTTCAAACCGAATCGTGACTGATTCCGGCGGCAATAAGCTCGCCGAGATGGGCACGTTCCCCTATGGCGAATACTGGTACAACGCTTCCAACGACAAGCTACTCTTCACAACTTACGAGCGCGATTCCGAATCCGGCAACGACTACGCCCAGGCTCGTTACAACGTCAGCGGTTTGGCCCGATTTTCGTCGCCTGATCTCATCGCCGGGAGCACGAGCGACCCCCAATCGTTCAATCGCTATTCCTACGTGCGTAATCAGCCAGTTATGCTTTCGGACCCCGCCGGACTCATTCCAAGCTGCACAACTCTCGACAACCGCAGCCCCGATTCTTTTTCCAACGGCCCCACGTGGGGTGGTCCGTCGGATGCGTCGTTCTCCTCCGAGCCAGAAGCTCCGCCACCATCCGGCTGTGGCGGGCCGCCTCCTTGCCAATACACCCTCGCTGGTTGCGGTGGAGGCTTTGGCGGGCCCGGCGGAGCCGCCGGCCTTGATGGCGGTTTCAGCGGCGACGACAGCGGTATGGCACCAACTTTTGGGATTGGCCAAAGCGGCGGCATCGGGGGTTTTGGCTTCATCAGCTCCACGGTGGATGTCCCCAATCCGGACTGGTTCGCCAACAACTGCATGGAATGGGATAGCGATTGCGGAAATATGTCTCCCTGGATGGAGGCTCAAGTTACAGACCTAGTCCTATTCGCCAACAATTGGCAGGTCGCAAGCGAAGGCAGCGCAGGCAATACTGTCCGGCGAGGTAAACCTCACGTTGACCGAAAGGTGCTTGCCGACTGCATAAGTTCGATCTTTTCTGGTGTTAGCTTGGCCGATCTCGAAGAGACTAGCCCGGGCGGTAAGGGTTCCTTCACAGGGTTCGGGCCCGATTTCAAAACGAGGCATGGCGACGTAGTTCCAATCGTCGTAATTAATGATGCGCAAAGCTACAGCGCAGCCCAAATAGCGCAGATTGCTGGTAATCCGCGTGCGATCGGTTATACCGACTCGCGTTTTCCGTACCAAAACTACGGGAACAACAATAACAACGCCATGGGAACTCTTGTCAATCAAATTCACGAATTGGGCCATTCACTCTTTTATATCACGCAAGTTTCGTCCCCGCTTGTTCCTGAACCGCGGGAAATGGGAGCGGCACTTGAAGACTGTGTCCGACAGCACAAGGGGTTTGTCCGGTACTGAGCATCGGGAGGCTGAATGGTAGCACGGCATGAATCTAATCCTGTTAGGCCCACGCTCATAGTTCTTATCGCTAGTTCGCTTGTATTCCCTTTACTCAATCTATCAACGATCGTCACAGCGCGGGAGCAAACGCAACAAGAACAAAGTGTGCCGCCGGACATACTGTTTAGAGAGGAGTCGAGCGGCAGAGAATCGAAGAAAGGTGCCTTAACAGCCTCTTTCAACAACTACAGGTCATCAGACGGAGTTTTCCTTCGGAGACGAATTGAAGAGTTCGAATCCGATCAGCAAGCAGCACGCGAAATCCGAGTGCTACGCGCTCAAGGCGAAACAATACCCGAATCGAAGCAACCGGAAAATAAATCTAAGCCTCTGTCCGACCGAATAGTTCTTCGCTGGACCCACCCAGAAAGGTCAGACACAAAATTCGCTATCTTGTGGAGGGAGGGTCGGAATGTATACGTGCTCGAATCCTCGTCATTGCCCCACTTGAAGGCCTTCGAGCAACAAGTATATGGTCCTGGACACAAATAGCTATTCGCGTTTCGCGGGATGCTGCATTCGTCGGAAACCGCCTGCGTGTGAAGAAACTCTCCGGCAGCAACAAGACCATGTACATCTTTTCTGGCTCCAAGTCATCGCTGAGTACGACACCAGCGCGGCCGTGGGCGCGAAGCGACTCTGCACAGGAGGCGTCTCGTGTACCTCGCGTGTACCTCAATCCGCGAAATTTGGACATTCTGGCGTTTTTGGCGTGTAGTAGAATGAATAAGTTGCGTGGTATCAATGGCGTTTAGGGGTTCGAATCCCACCCGCGCCTCCAAATCCTTTCAACTGACTTCTGAAACTATCGGGCACTGTCCGACTTGCGTAGCGTGGGATATCGCGATTTTCACTGATGCCGAAACGTCTATTTTGCCGGCTCCACGATCTGCACGTGATGATGTTCCAGCAAATCTCCCGTCGCGTGATCCAATTGCGTGACAGCCAGTTGAAAATTCACCTGCGATTGAATCAGGCTCAGTTCCGCTATAGCAAGTTGGGTTTGCGCGTCCAGGACAAAGAAGATTTGTTCCGTCCCCAATTCGTACTTTCGTTCGTCGGCATGCAGCGTCTCTCTCGCGAGATCCACCGCTACTTTGGCCGCTTCCATCCCGAGCTTGGCTGCCTCCAGGGAATGCACCGAAGTCGTTACCTCAAGAGTGATGCTTTGATTCGTCGCTCTCTCCTGATATTGGTCATGGCGGCGGCTTACTAGCGAATCGGCGAGATTGGCCTCCGCACTGTGATTTCTCACCGGCAACGTCAACGAAAGACTCGCGCCATAAGCCGGATAGGCAAATCGGAAGGATTGGCTCAAGGTGTTGCCAAGTCCTGTATTCCCGACGGCAAGGTCGTTCCCGGCCAGTCCGTTCCCAGTATAAAAGCCAGAGAGTTCCAGGTCCGGCTTGAGGCCATTATGCGCAAGGCGAATGCTGAGTTGATCGACCGCGAGCTGTTGGTGCACCGCTTCCAGTTCTGGCCGATTCGCGATGGCGCGCGCCAACGCCGTCGGGATATCCACGTTGGGCAGTGCGCCCACCGGTTCGGGTCCGTCGGTCATCTCCAGGTCCAGCACGCGAATCGCGGGGTCAATATCCGCGCCGATGCCCTCGCGGAACTGATCTTCGGCTCGCTTGACTGCGTATTCCGCTTGAATCACTCCAACTCGCCGCGACGCCACTTGCGATTCGGAGCGATAGATATCCAAAGGCGGCAACGCCCCCAGGCTCAGCGCTTTTTTATCGTGGTCGTAACTCTTCTGAGCTTCATCCAGCGATTTTTGCTGTACCGAGAGATTTTCTCGAGCCAATACGACATTCCAGTAGCTTCCGACGATCACGAGAATAATGTTGTTCACTTCTCCGAGAAATGACGCGTGAGCTTGCTTCAGGTTGCGCTGTGCAATCATGATCGGCGCGCGGTTCGGAAAAAGTCCGCGGTTTCGCAAAAGCGGTTGCGTAACCGTGAACTGCAGTGCCGTCGCGAGCGACGGATTCAGAAAATTGAAAGAACTATTGGTCGAAGCTTTGTCAGCGATGAAGGAACTCTGGAAATTCGTGCCGGTTTGAAACGTTTGCGAGTAGCCGATCTGCGTTTGCTGGGTCAAACTATCGAGAATCGACGCCCCCTGAAGTTGCGTAGACGTCGGCGACTTCGCCCGCTGATCGCTGAAACCCGAAGTCAGTAGCGGATCAAACGGCGCATAAACACGGTGAAGATTGTTCTCCGCGATTTCAATTTGGTAACGGTCCAGGTGAATGTCCGTGTTGTTAGAAAGCGCCAGACGTATGCTGTCGTCCAAGGAAAGCACAAGTTTCCCGTTGACCACGTGGTCCTGAAAGTCCTGCGGCGCAAGCAGCGGCGTAGCCGGTTTTTGCCGGCCGCTGATTCCCATCACCGTCTCCAGACGCGAAGCGTTCTGTGCCCACGAAGAAACTCCCCACAACCTAAGGAAGACGCTGGCAACAACGAACGAGCGCACTACCCTCATCGATCACCCCCGCAGAATTGTTTGATCGTGAACCCCGACTATTCGTACCGAATGGCCTCGACCGGATCGAGCCGCGCTGCCTTCACCGCGGGATAAATCCCGAAAATTAACCCCACGGAAATGGAAACCACGAAAGCCAGAAGGATCGAGCTGATCGTAACCACCGTGGACCACCCCGCGAGCCACGCAATCAGCTCCGACATGGCGAAGCCGAGCACCACGCCGAGCAGACCGCCAGCGAAGGAAATAAGGGTCGCTTCGATCACAAATTGCCGAATGATGTCCCAGCGCCTCGCGCCAATCGCCCGGCGAACTCCAATTTCCCGCGTGCGTTCCAAAATTGCGGCCAGCATGATGTTCATGATTCCGATTCCGCCCACCAATAGCGAAATGGACGCGATAGCTACCATCACGGTGTTGAAAAGTTGCTCGGTGCGTTTCTGCTGCGCCAGCAACTCGGCTGGCACGATGACGCTAAAGTCCCCCGCATCGTGATGCGAAGAATTAAGAATTCCACGCACGACTTCCGCATCCGTCACGCTCGTATCCACCGATGCCAGATGCAAATAAAGACCGTCGATCTCGTCCTTCAGCCAGCTTTGCGAGTCCTCCAGACGGTACAGCACCGAATTCAACGGCGCATACACCAGGTTGTTCAGGTCTTCGGTGCGTACGCCGGACACGTCGGACTCGGGAGCAAGTTGTGGACCGGCAATCCCAATCACATGGCACCACATTTCGTTGAGCTTGATGTACTCTCCGACTGCCTGAGACGCGCCAAACAGACTGTCTTTCGCGGCCGCCCCCAGAACGCACACGGGCGCGGAAGCCGCATTGTCCGAAGCGTCGAAGAATCGCCCCTCCGTCACACGCAGATGCCCGATCTCCAAATAGCTCGGCTCCACGCCGTAAACGACGGGCGTGTCCTGCTGAGGCTTCGGCAGGATCTTCGTCGGCGTGAAGCGCTTCCGCGGAGTTCCTTCCTCTATGTTCGGAACATTCTGGCGAATAATCTGGTAGTCGCTTAACGTAAGCCCCGGCGAATTTTTCCGGACCTTCTGAAGCTCCTGCTCGTTGCGCGCTTCTTTGGCTTCCACAATCAGGTTGCGCACGCCAAGCTGCTCGATGAACGCCATCACCTTCTGCTGCGCTCCCGCTCCGATCGAGAGCATCGCCACCACCGCCGCCACCCCGAAAATCATTCCCAGCATGGTCAGCAAGGAGCGCAGCTTGTGACTGGCCAGGTTTTCCAAACCAAACGCAAGATCGGGGAGCCATTGTTCCAGAGATCTCGGTTGAGCCATCGAGCCAGGTTTCATCGCCGCCCTATCCGTTTCAATTGAAGCTCGAACCCAGGTTCGGAGCTGCGCTGCCGCCTTCTTTGGGTTTTCCGGAGTGTTTCTTCTCCGGATTCACCAGCGCCACAACTGTTCCGACCGGGATGCCTTCGAGGATCGCTTGCCCTTCGCTGAGTGCGCGGACTTTGACTTCCTGCATTTCGAACCCTCCGCCTCGCTCGCAATACACGACCTTTTTCCCGTCATGCTCGAAGATTGCTTCCGCCGGAAGGGACACGGCACGGGTAAGTCGATCGCCAAGGATGTTAAGTTTCGCCTCGAATCCCGGACGCAGGCGCGGATCCGCGCGGTCCAGTTGGACGGCCACGTCGAATTTGTGCTTCGAGTTGTCGTCCCAGAATTCGCGGGCCGTGGCTCCCCCAACCGTTCGCACCTTCCCTGTGAAAGACTCGCCGGGCAGCGCATCTATCGTTATGTCCACGGCCTGTCCCGTCTTGAGGTTGGTGCGGTCGGTCTCGCCGACCTGAGCGCTAATCTCCAGGTGAGAGCTGTCGATCACTTCCGCGATCGAGCTGCCGGGGTTTACTTGATCCCCGACGTGGTAATCCGGAAGCGTCATCCCATCCATGAAGAAACCCCCGGTGGAATCGCGATTGCCGTGGATGACCATCAGTCCATCGATGGGAGAGGTTATCCGCATGTTCTTTATGTTCCGCTCCGCCTGATCCATTGCCAGCTGAGCCTTGTGATGCTTTTCCTGGCTGATCGCAAGCGCCGCTTGATTGGACGCGCTGTGCGACCGGATGTCTTGTTCGAGCTGCGTCAAGGCGCGCTTGGCTTCATCGAGTGCGAGGACGTTCTTCTGTCCGTCGATCTGGCTCAATATTTCGTTCTTGCTGACCTCGAGTTCTGCTTTCCGGACCGCGAACTTAGCTTTTAGCAGCGCCGTTTGGTCTTCCGCTGTCTGGACCGCCGCGTCTGCCTTGGCTTTGACGATCTCCTGATCGGCTTGTTCGAGGTCGCTTCGGTTTTGCGCCAGGTTGTATTCTTGCTGGCTCGGATCGAACTCCAGCACCACGTCTCCCGTGTGCACCTGCGTTCCCGCGGCGGCTAGCTCGATGATCTGCAACGTACCTCCGGCGATCGGCGGCGCCGAAATGACTCTCGATTGCTCCGTGTGCAGCGCGCCTTTGGTGAACACCTTGAGTTGGAGATTGACTTCCTTCACCTTAGCTGTCGGAATTTCCGCATCGCCGGCCAGCACCGTGGTTTGTCGGCAAGCAATGCTGCCTCCACCTAACGACAGGGCAAGCAGGAATATTGCTCTTGGCGTTCTTCCGTGCTTCAACAAATGTGTCCTATTGTCCAAGCGTAGGATCCTTCAGGGCTAACTTCTCGCCCGGCTGCAATCCCTTCGTAATCAAGGTTTCATCGCCGCTCTGCCGCGCTACTTCCACGACAGTTTCTTCGAACTTCGATCCCTGCCGCAGGTAGACAACCGTGCGCCCCGCTTTTCGGAAGAGAGCGGTTGTCGGAATCACAATGCCATCAGCCACGCGATCCACCGCGATGCGAACTGTGGCTCCCATCCCTGGCGTGAGCCGCGAATCGCTTCCCGCCAAGCCCAGTTCCACCGAGAAATTTCGCGGCACCGGCCACCCCGCCGTGAAATCCAGGCTGGCCGTGGGGCTGATCGCGTTGACATGCCCGTCGAAGCTCCGATCCGGAAGCGCATCGAGCTGTACCGTGGCGGATTGGCCCAATTTCAGTTGGCCCCTTTCCGCTTCTTCCACGCGTGCGACGATCTTGAGCGCCGAAGAATCGGGTAGTTCCGCGATGTCCGCGCCGGGCCACGCCCGGTCCCCGGGTTTGAACGTTGTGGGACTGCCTTGCGGTTGCCAGTGATTCTGCAGCGCCACCACGCCATCTAACGGCGCTCGCAGAGTCAGTGATTCCAGACTGCGCTCGTCTAGCGCCACTTGGTAGACGGCCTGGTCTCGCTTCTGCTTTTTGCTGGTGAGCTCAGAGACGCCTGCCGCGCGGTCCGCTTTCAGCTTCGCTTCGGTCTCTTTCTGTTTCTGCTCCGCATCCGCAAGCTTCAGCTTGGCCTGCTCGCCTTCGATGGCCGAGAGGATTTCCTGCTTGCTGGCATCCATGCGCGCTTTCTCGGTGTCGAATTTTGCGGTCATGACGTCCGTTAAATCCTGCTCTTCCTTCAACCGTGCCGCCGCGCGCGACTGCTGGATTTCCGCTTCCGCCGATTTGACGGCGGACTGATCCTCCGCCAGCTTTTCCTTTACCGTGGTCGCGTCAAACTCCACCAGAAAATCGCCCTTTTTGACCCTCGTTGCATTGGCAACAAGTTTCAATATCTGCAGATCCCCCGCACCGTAGGGTGCCGCGATCACCGCCGAGCGAATGGCTTTGACCTCGCCCTTGATTTGCAGATAATCCACGAATTCCTTCCGCTTCACTTCGATTGTCGGCAGGTTCACCGCCGAGCTCGCCATCCGGAAGGCCCCAAAGACGAGCCCGCCAATCACCAGGACGGCAGCCCCGGCGAGCGCCTTATTTCTGGGCATCCATTTCTGGCTTCCGCCCTTCATGGTTGCTCCGCGGCCCCAGGATTCTTGTCCGCATCCCGCCGGATCACATCACCCTCGGCCAATCCCGATTCCACCACGGCATCCAGATCGTTTCTTGGCCCAATCGCCACTGTGCGCTTCTCAAAACTGCCCCCGTTTTTCAGCCACACAAACGCGTGTCCCGATGCAAACCCGACACTCTGGTACGGAACTACCAACACGTTGTTTTCCGAGCCCAGATCGAGGTCCATCGCCGCCGAAAGATCGGGCAAGAGCCTTGGGTCAGTTCCTTGCACGGAGAAACGCGCCGTGAACGAACGCACCATTTCCGTAAATTGTCCCGTGTGGCCAAGGGGCGAGAGTTCATTAAGGACGGCCGGGAGAGTCAACCCTGGATATGCATCCAAATGCATCTCCGCTTTCTGGCCTGCGTGGACTTTCAACAGATCCACTTGATTCAGTTCGACGCGCACTTCCATCCGCGAAGGATCGACCACCTGAAGGAATGGCACTCCAGGCCGCACCTGGTCTCCTTGCTGCACCGTGCCCATCCGTCCGCCGAGCCAAATCGTGTTGTAGACCACGATTCCCGCCATGGGCGAATGCACCGTCATCTTTGCGGCGTTCGCTTGAGCGTAGCGCATCGCTTCCTTCGCGCGATCCCGCTGAATCTCCAGAATGCGTATCCCCGCCAGCGCGGCCGCACGCTTCAACTGGTAGGTTTCCTTCAATTGCTTCAGAGTGGCTTTCGCTTCATCCACGGCTTCCTGATTCTTTTCGGCATCGATGCGCGAAACCACTTCATTTCTCTGAATCTCGAGTTGCGCGCGCTTCAATTCGTCTTCCGCTTGCTTCATCGCCGTATCGTCCTTGGCACGGGCAATGGCTTCGTCCGATTGCTTCTGAGCCACCTGGCTCACCAGGTTGTCGAAAGTGCCCTTTTTATCAAGGTAGTCTTTCATCTGCGCCTGAGGATCGAATTGGACCAAAATGTCGCCGCTTTTGACGTGCATACCCGCGGGCGCCAGCTTGGTAACCACCATCGACCCGACCTGCGCGCCTTCGAGCCTCGGCGCCAGGACAATGAAGGACCTCGACGCCTCCGTCGTTCCATTCAGCCGAAGCGTCTGCGAAAGGTTCCTTCGCTCTACTTTGACGCTTGCTTCCAACCGGTCTGCCGAGGACCGTCCTTGTCGGAAATGCACAAAAAGAAAGGGGATAGCCACAAGAAGTAATAGCGAAGAGACACGAAGAACCAGGGTCTTGGGCCGGTTGCCGTGATGAGTTATTTGGCCCATAACCTCTACTGACTCTGAAAGCGTTCGAATGTTAGCCCGTCAAACTAAGGTGTTGGAACTCGAATCCACCGAATTGGTTGTTTCTGTAAATGAGCCTGTAGGTTATCAACTCGCCACAACCAAGTCTATCCCACCGCCATGCAGAACTGCACTTCCAAATTCGCAATTTGCTCCCACCTTGAAGGTGTTCACACGCAATCCGCATGGTCCGTTCGCTCCCCCTTTCCATGTGCTTGTTTCAAATTCTAAAGATTTCGAAACCAGGAGCGGGCCTGAAAACTTCTAAGTTGCGAGGGGTCTAACGGAGTCGCGCACTGTTCGCGCGTTGGAAGGAAACGAGTTGCATTCGTTATGTTTCGTTGAATATTATCTTCAATTCTTACCGTTTGACACCTTGGCGAACTGTTTGTAGTCTGCGACACTCAGGACTCGGGGAAGGGCTGCTGTGCGATTCCAATGCCGAGGCATCGTACCAACCGGATTCACAACGCCCGTCCACCACGCACGATGTGTGGCCACGGCTGGATAATTATGTCCAAGAGCAGCAAGGGCTGGTGCAAGGCATGAAAACTGTTTTTCCGAAATCAACGGGCCGCGCTCCAGCCTCCCGCGATGGCGACCTACTCACAGCAGGACAGATTTTTTCAGCGGTGGAGGAGGTGCTCGCCGCCACGCCGTTTGTCGACATTCACACGCACTTGTATTCTCCCGCATTTGGCAAGCTTGGGCTGTGGGGCATCGACGAACTGCTCACCTACCACTATCTTGAAGCTGAACTTTTCCGTTCCTCCGTCATAAGTCCGGATCAATATTGGGCGCTTTCCAAGCGCGACCAAGCCGATGCCATCTGGCGGGCTCTCTTCGTCGAGAATACTCCCGTTTCAGAAGCGACTCGCGGTGTAATTGCCGTTCTCCATGCTTTCCAATTGTCCACCGATCGCCCGGACCTGGCCGAAGCAAGGGCCTTTTTCAAAGCGCAAACCATCGAACCGCACCTTCAAAAAGTGCTTCAGATGGCAGGCGTGAGCCTAGTGGTGATGACCAATGATCCTCTCGATCCAGAGGAAGCCCCGGTCTGGTTGAACGGAGTGGCGAACCACACGCAATTTCGCGCCGTGTTGCGGCTGGATCGAATTTTGTGCACCTGGTCCGCGCACTGGCAGGTGTTGGCCAGTCAAGGGTATCGCGTTGACGAGCAGGCCTCGGGCAAGTCCGCGTCCGAAGTGCGCCGGTTCTTGATGGACTGGCAAGCGCGCATGCATCCGGTGTATATGGCGGTCTCGCTTCCGGATACTTTCGCATATCCACAGGAGACGGTGGGCAATCGATTGCTGAAAGAAGCGGTGCTTCCCGCCTGCCGCGATCTAGGAATTCCTCTTTCGCTCATGATGGGCGTTCGCAAACAAGTCAATCCCGCGATCCGTTTGGCGGGCGACGCCGTCGGCAAATCAGACCTGAAAGCTCTGGAAAATCTATGCCGCGAGTTTCCAGGAAATCGTTTCCTCGTGAGCGTGCTCAGCCGCGAGAACCAGCACGAACTCTGCGTTTACGCGCGCAAGTTCTGCAACTTGATGCCCTTCGGTTGCTGGTGGTTTATGAACAATCCTTCGATCGTCGAGGAGATCACCCGCGAGCGCATCGAGATGCTGGGTACAAGTTTCATACCACAACATTCCGATGCCCGAGTTCTCGAGCAAGTGATCTACAAATGGCACAACACTCGCAGGACCATGTCGCGTATCCTCTCGGAATCCTATCGTCTTCTCTCCCAGGATGGCCGCGGAGTCACTCGCGGTGACATTCAGCGCGATGTTAATCGCCTCTTTCGTTCGAACGCCGAAGCTTGGACCGGCTTGCGCACGCCCGTTTCCGATTCGCCAGCGCAAACATAGCGCGCACGGCCTCATCTGTTGCGCACCCGCACCTGCCGACCCAAGTCTTGGTGCCCGATTCGCGCCTGCCCTCGGAAAGTACCCACGCTTCGGATGCCAGGTCCCAGGGCAATAACTGCATCGGATTTTTGCCGGTTAGTATCCCAGTTTCTTGTCCACGACATTGAGCAACGCCTCGCCCTTCCGGAATCGCTCATACTGCTCGATGAAAAACTTCATCGCGTTGTCCAGCCAATCGGGCGTATGGTCCGCGCAATGCGGTGAAAGCAAAACGTTCTCCAGCTTGTAGAACGAATGACCCGCCGGCAACGGCTCATGATCGAACACGTCCAGCGCCGCGCCTCGAATCCGTCCACTGGAAAGCGCTCTGACCATCGCCTCCTCGTTGATCACCGGCCCTCGCCCGACATTGATCACCACCGCCGTCGGCTTCATCGCCGCAAACTCCGCCTCGCCGATCATCCCCCGTGTTTCTGAAGTTAGCGGTGCGGCCACAACCACATAATCGCAGCGCGAGATCATCTCCAGCCGACGCTCCGGCGCGTAGATCTGCGCAACCAGCGGGTCCGCGCCCTGCAAAGTCGTAGCATGCCGCCTCACAGCGAGCACTGTCATTCCCAGCGCACGCGCTCTCTCAGCGATCGCCCGCCCGATGTCCCCATATCCAATAATTCCGACGGTCTGCCCCGATGCCCACGAAACGTCAAACGCCTCCCATACGCCAACCATCTGATTCCGAATCATGCGCCGGAAATCCTTCGCGAAATACAAAATCGCGCCAATCGCAAACTCCCCCAACGATGCGCTAAACACTCCGGCTCCATTGGTGAGCGGCACGGTACTCTCTTTAAGCTCCGGAAACAGCGTTCTCTCCAAACCCACGGAGCGCGAATGTACCCAAAGCAAGTTTGGGCACATCGCAAACACCTCCTTAAACAACGCAAGTGGGGCCGACCAATTGAAAAGCACGCTAGCGTCGGCGGCTGCCCCTTCAAACACTTCGGCGGAATTTCCGAAGATGATTGTCACGCCCGCGAGCTTCTGCTTCAGCATCGCAAGCTGCGCCTCAGCCGGCTCAGCCGTACTGACAAGGACTAGAATCGTGTCGTTTCTCATAGTCGTGGCAGGAACAGCGCCAAAGATTACACCACAATTCGCGCAAGCCGTATCCAGCAAACGCAGTTTAGAAGAATCAAACTCGTTGCTTAACGCTTGGAATTTGACACCGCAAATTTCAGCCTCCTCCAATACCCCGTTTTTCCGGGATGATTCGGAGTTGACCGAACGTTTTCAAAGTTCTACGGTTAAACGCGTCAAGTTACGATGTCTCGGAAGGAATCTCATGCCGCCAAAAGATTCTAAGTCTTTGAGAAGTTATCGCTGGTACGGCCCGGACGATCTTCGTTCGTTCGGCCATCGTTCGCGCGCCGCTTCCATGGGCTGCACGCAAGCCGATTACGCCGGCAAACCGGTGATCGCCATCATCAACACCTGGGGCGACATCAACCCGTGCCACAGCCACCTTCGCGAGCGCGCCGAAGACGTCAAGAAAGGCGTCTGGCAGGCCGGCGGTTTCCCCGTCGAAATGCCCGCATTTACCCTCGGTGAAACCTTCCAGAAACCGACCACCATGATGTATCGCAACTTGCTCGCGATGGAAACCGAGGAACTGTTGCGCTCCTACCCAGCCGATGGCTGCGTGCTGATGGGCGGTTGCGACAAAACTACTCCCGCACTCTTGATGGGCGCTATCAGCATGAATCTACCCGCGATTTACGTTCCCGCAGGACCGATGCTTCGCGGCAACTGGCGCGGCCAAATCCTCGGCAGCGGCTCCGATGTTTCCAAGTACTGGGCAGAACGCCGCGCCGGAAACATCGATCTGCAAGCCTGGACCGAAATCGAAAACGGCATCGCGCGTTCCGCCGGAACTTGCATGACCATGGGTACCGCCTCCACCATGACCAGCCTTACCGAGGTTCTCGGCTTCACGCTCCCCGGCGCGACCTCCATCCCCGCGGTCGATGCCAACCATCCCAAAATGGCCAATCGTTCCGGCCGCCGCATTGTTGAAATGGTCTGGGAAGATTTGAAGCCGCGCGATATTTTGCGCGAGGCGTCCTTCAACAATACGATCGTCGCGGTGTTTGCCCTCGGTGGCTCGACGAACGCCGTCATTCACTTGATTGCTATGGCCGGCCGTGCTGGCATAGAGATATCGCTCGACCGTTTCGATCAATATTCAAAGAAGACCCCCATGCTCGCGAATATTCGTCCAAGCGGCAAATACCTCATGGAAGATTTCTACTATGCAGGTGGTTTGCCCGCCTTGCTGCGAGTGCTGGCACCCCACTTGGACCTGACTTGCCTGACCATCACCGGAAAAACGCTTGGCGAAAATACTTCCGCCGCCGAAATTTACAATTCAGACGTCATCCGCTCTCTCGACAATCCCGTTCTCGCCTCCGGCGGCTTGGCCATTCTCTACGGAAATCTCGCCCCCAACGGCGCCGTCATCAAAGCCTCCGCCGCCGAACCGCGACTCTTAAAGCACACGGGCCGCGCCGTAGTCTTTGACAGTTTCGACGAAATGAACGCCCGCCTCGATGATCCTGCCCTCGACGTGGACGAGAACAGCGTCCTTGTGCTGCGCAACGCCGGCCCCAAAGGCGCGCCGGGAATGCCCGAATGGGGCAATCTTCAGCTTCCGCAAAAACTCCTTAAAGCCGGCATCCGCGACATGGTCCGCATTTCCGACGCCCGCATGAGCGGCACGAGTTACGGCGCCTGCGTCCTCCACGTTTCCCCCGAATCCTTTGTCGGTGGCCCGCTTGCTTTGCTCAAGGAAGGAGACCTCGTCGAACTCGACGTTCCCGCCCGCCAACTGAACATGCGCGTGAATGAAGATGAGCTGGCCCGTCGTCGTGCAGCCTGGCGCCCGAAAGAAGGAATTTATCCTCGCGGATACGGCAAACTATTCATGCAACACATCAAGCAGGCGCACGAAGGCTGCGACTTCGATTTTCTGGAAGGCACCGCCCCCATCCCCGAGCCCGAGATCCACTAATCGGTGAAGGCGCATCTCTCAAAGAAATCTCGCAAGTCCACGGGCACAGTAGGGTCCATCATCTGAGGTGGACCGCTCTTGCTCTTAACTGGCGGCAATCGCATTCCGCTGGAGCACAGTCTGCCGTCCCGCCCCGACGGCAAGCATCAATATCCCCGAAAGGCACAGGCTCCCCACCAAGTACAGCAGTCCAGCCTGGAACGACCGCGTCCGGTTGACCAGATAACCCATCATCATCGGCCCGAAAAATCCCCCGAGATTTCCCACAGAATTAATCAATCCAATTGATGCCGCCGCAGCCGATTCGCTCAAGAACGCACTCGGCACCGCCCAGAAGCAAGGGTGGAATGCGTAATAGCTCGCTCCCACCAAGGTGAACAGCGTCACCGCTGTTAGGAGATTCGAACCAAAAATCACCGCCAGCAATAAAATCACTCCGCAAAGAAAAATCGGAACCGCGGCATGCCAGCGCCGCTCCCAAGTCCGGTCAGAGTGCCATCCGTTCAGTTGCTGCACCAAAAACCCGGCAACGTATGGCAGCGCAGCGAACAGCGTAACCCGAATATCGCTCTGCCCGGAAAGCCGCTTCAGAATCGTCGGCAGCCAAAACGCAATCCCGTACCCTCCGGTAGTTGCAAAAAAATAACATAACGTCAGCAGGATCACGTCGCGCTGGGCGAATGCTTGCCAAATGGTGTAAGACCGAACTTTCTGCTTCGCCAGTTTTTCTCGCTCCAACTCCTCGTTGATCCAGTCGCGTTCATCCGGACGCAGCCAACTCGCCCCTCGCGGCCAATCCGTCAGATAAAAAACTGTGATCACGCCGACCACGACCGCTGGAATGCCTTCCAAAATGAACAACCATCGCCAGCCCCGCAGACCAAGCCAAGTGATTCCCAGCAACATACCCGCAAGAGGTGAGCCGATCACATAAGAAAGCGGATTGGCCGCGTAAAACACAGCGATTGCTTTTGCCCGGTCCTGATATCGGAACCAATGAGAAACGTAAACGATTATTGCAGGGAAGAAGCCCGCTTCCGCAGCCCCCACAAAAAACCGCACCAAATAAAATTCCCTTGATGTGTGGATAAACGCCATCAGCGCGGTTATGATTCCCCAGGAAATCATGATGCGGGCAATCCAGCGGCGTGCGCTCCATCGTTCGGCGATCAAGGCGCCGGGAATTTCCAGCACGGTGTATCCGATAAAGAACATCCCGGCTCCCAGGCCGACCACCTTGTCGTTGAAGCCCAGGTCGTGCGGCATTTCCAAAGCCGCGGCGCTGATGTTCATGCGGTCCAGGAAGGCGATGATGTAAAGCAAGAAGAGAAAGGGGAGCAGCCGCCACGCTATCCGTTTTCGTGCGCGTTGTGCTACGGCCGAGTCCGGCGTTGTAACGGCCATCTTCCCTCGATTCGCAAGCTCTCGCAGTTTGGCGGAGCTATCCTGCACTATTTTTGTTTTTCGCGGGGTAAATTTTGCGCCGCGCAGTATACACATAAAAGGAACTGAGCCTTCGTCCATGGAAAATCATCGCGCTTGTGATACGCCATGATCACGGCACGTGGCTCCTCAATGACACCACATCAATTAATCTATTCCAGGAGTTGAAATGCGCGAGTATGCGATTGCCGCCATCCCTGCCGATGGCATCGGCCCCGAAGTGATAGCTGCCGGTCTCGAAGTGTTGCAGGTCCTCACACAAAAGATCGGCGGTTTTCAGCTGAGGGTGGAAAAGTTTCCCTGGGGCTCGGACTACTACAAAAAACACGGCCTGATGATGCCGCCAAACGGCCTCGAACTCCTCCGCCCCTTTAGCGCCATCTATTTTGGCGCCGTAGGCGCTCCCGATATTCCGGACCACATCACGCTTTGGGGCTTGCGGCTGGCGATTTGCCAGGGCTTTGATCAGTACGTCAATCTTCGCCCCACGCGCATCCTGCAAGGCTTGTCATCGCCCCTCCGCGACTGCAAGCCAGGCGATCTGGATTGGGCCATCGTCCGCGAAAATACCGAGGGTGAATACTCCGGACAAGGAGGGCGCGCCCACCGCGGTTTTCCGGAGGAAGTTGCCACCGAGACTTCCATCTTCACCCGCCGCGGCATCACGCGCATCATGCAATTCGCGTTCAAGCTCGCACAAGACCGGCCTCGAAAACTGCTCACCGTCGTCACCAAATCCAACGCCCAGCGCCACGGCATGGTCCTGTGGGACGAAGTCGCAGCGGAAGTATCAAAAAATTATCCGGACGTCACCTGGGACAAAATGCTCGTTGATGCCATAACCACGCGCATGGTCGCCAAACCCGCCAGCCTCGACACCATCGTCGCTACAAATCTCCACGCCGACATCCTCTCCGATCTCGCCGCGGCCCTCGCCGGCAGCCTCGGAATAGCGCCCACTGCCAACTTGGATCCAGAACGCCGCTTTCCTTCCATGTTCGAGCCCATTCACGGCGCTGCCTTCGACATCACGGGCAAGGGCATCGCCAATCCCATCGGCGCTTTGTGGACCGCCGCGCTGATGCTGGCACATTTGGGCGAATCTGATGCGGCCCAGCACTTGATGCTAGCCGTGGAACGCGTGACAGCTTCCGGCCTTCACACCCCAGACCTCGGCGGCAAAGCCACGACACGAGAAGTCACCTCCGCAGTCTGCGACGCGATTCACAGTTCGAACATTTAAGTTAAGCGGGAAACGCAGGAACGCCGCACTGCCCGCTTTGCCTTCAGGCATAACCTATTCGACGCGTTTCAGGTTCAGAAAAAATCCGCGCGCTGATTCCGGCCGGCGCTCCGATTTGTGTTGGAGGAATTATCTGCCAGGCTGCCGTCCTCAGCCGACATGTTCGAAGACGATCTCAGTCTCGCAGGCAAACTCTGACTGTGTGACAAGCTGCTTCACAATGTGTGATGATCTCTTCCTTCCCGCCGCTTGGCCCGATGGCCGCTGCTGGGAATGCTCCGAAAATGTCTCGAGGTGACAAAGAATGAAAAAGCTCTGGTTACTCTCGCTAATTGCTGTTCCGTTCCTCACGGTAAGATCGCAAGAGCCAGTTCCCGCGGGCCTGGCGCATTGGTCGGCCGCCGCCGCGCAGACCATCGTTCATACGCTGGCTGCCGACGCGGCCAAAGATCCCCATCACCTCGCTGTTAAGCAGCTCGCCGATTTTCCCAACGAGTCGTTTCTATTGGTTCGTCGGGAAGCCGACGGTTCGCCCGAGTTGCACGAAACTCAAGTGGACGTGATGTTCGTGCAATCCGGGTCCGCCACACTCGTCGTGGGCGGCACGCTCGTAAATGGGGAAACCATCGCGCCCCATGAAAAGCGCAACGGCACTATCCAAGGCGGCACCCGGCAGAAACTCGCGGCGGGAGACGTCGTCCGAATTCCACCAAACACGCCTCACCAAGTCTTGCTCGATGGCGCCCCCGAATTTACTTATTTCGTCGTCAAGGTTAAAGGCTATTAGTCCGCATTCTTCATAACCAACCATTGCGCCGCCGGTATCTTGCCGGTCCCGCTTTCTGAAGCGGGCTGCTCTTGGCACGGTTTGTATAAGTTACCAGTTACTTAATATAGTTACTCGACAATTTCGGAATTCATGTTTAGTGAGCCTCGCCAAATATAGAGTCGTGCGAGTTGCCGAGAAAGGCGGCAGCAGGGCTGCCGCACTCCACATCGCTATTTCGCAACATTAGGCGGGACTCACTAGGGATGAATCCTTGCGGCCCACCCTCCCCCTGGCGCCAGATGGATTTTCAGTTTAGTCGTCCTGTTGACTTGCGTCTTCAGCAGCTTGTAGTCGCTTGCGAAGCGGTCGGCATTCACGCCATCCTGGTAAGCGTCCATTTGGAAATTTCCTTCCAGCAAAAACGAGAAGTCAATCGCCAGGTCGCGCGCGGTCCAGTTCGTCATCGCTCCCACATACCAGTCCGCGCCATTCCGGCGAGCTACAGCCACATACTCCGCGATTTGTGCGTCGAGCACCTTCGTCTCGTCCCATTCCGTGGGTACTGCAGCCAGAAATTCCATCGCTTCCGGCTCGCGCAGGTAATTTGACGGGCTGTCCGCCAGCATCTCCAGGGGGCTTTCATATACGACGTACATCGCTAGTTGCTGGCATCGCGTGCCCAGGCTCATCGGGCGTTTGAAGGTCGGGGCAAAGCTGTCCTTCTGTGCGTTCAGCATTGCGCCGGGTGTGTAGTCCATCGGGCCCAAAAACATTCGCGTAAATGGCAGCGTCACGTTGTGCTCGGGTTCCGTTTCCGCGCTCCATTTGCTCCACTCGAGGCCGCGCACTCCTTCCGCGCTGATCAGATTCGGCCAGGTGCGCGTCATCGAAGCCGGCTTTTGGTCTCCGTGAAAATCCACCAGCATTTTGCGCTTCGCCGTTTCCCGGGCCACTTTATAATAGTAATTAATCAGCAGTTGGTCGCTCCGCTGCATGAAATCCACTTTAATTCCCTTGATGCCCCATTTTGCATACAGATCCAGAGCAGGAATCAACTGATCGTCGAGCGTCTTCCACGCCACCCATAAAATAATTCCAACGTTTTTCTGCCGCGCGTAAGCGGTCAACTCCTCCATGTTGATTTCAGGAACGACCTCCAGCACATTTCGAGGCTTGTACCATCCTGCGTCCAAGAGGATGTAGGGAATCCCGTACTTGGCCGCAAAATCGACGTAGTACTTGTACGTCTGCGTGTTGATGCCCGCTTTGAAGTCCACTCCATAAATGTTGTTGTAGTTCCACCAATCCCACGCGACCTTGCCGGGCTTGATCCACGAGGCGTCCTGCAGCTGCGACGGTTTCTCAAGGAGCCACACCAGCTGATTCGTCAGCAGATCCCCGTCTTTCTCCGCGATTCCCATCACGCGCCACGGAAACGTCCTCGTTCCATTCGTCACCGCGATGTAGTCCGCGCTTTCCACCATTCGAAAATCAAGTTCGTTCTCCAATATCTCCTTCAACGGATAGGGAGGAAAAGTTCCGTCTAGCCCGTTTCCACCCGTTCCGCGCAGCCACAATCCCGGATAATCTTCCACGTTCGATTCTGCGATGGCCACTTTCACGCCGTTCCCAGCATCTACAACCGCCGGCAGCGTGGCCAGGAACGCGGGAGCAATTTCGCTCAATTTCTGAGGAACATATCTCCGCTCGTTGTGTGAGAAAAAACTATCTTCCTGCGGATAGTACGCGACGAAATTACTCGGAAATCGGAAGTTTACCTCTTCCCCATAAATCTTCACCTGCTGCTGCGGAAGCGAAGTCTCTAGCCGGTACGCCGCGCCTTCGTTGTACGCGCGAAACACAACCGCGTACTCGCCATCCATTTCGAGGCGAATCTCGTTGAAGTTTTCGCGAATCTTCGCGAACTTTTGCCGTACCACTGGTTCCAACACATCGTTGACGCTGCGTTCCTTGGACTGCATTACTTTCGCTTCCCGCCCCAGCGTCTTGTGGTCGACGTCGAGAGAAAGCGTGCAATGCTCGAGCAGGGCCTGGCCATTCAAAAGCACGTCGTAGCGGATGCCATGCGCGGTGCGGATTCTTATTTCAATTTTGTTGTTCGGTGAGCGCAGATCGTAGCTGGATTGAGCAAGCAAGCCGCTCGCGGCACCGAGTATCGCGATTGCGAGCAAAGAAACTTTCCATGCCGGATTTTTCATGGAACTCCTTTGGCATTGCGCGGCCATCGGTGCTCGATCATACCGCGCTAAGTTCAATGCCCGGCGGAAGAAAAAAGTGTTCAGCTGTGCTGTCACGCATCGGCGCCGGGGCCGATCGCCACCACAAAATAATTAGCCGCTGTCGCGCCCACATTCTTGATTCCGTGCTCGTCGTTCGAGCGCACAAATCCAACGCCGCCCGGTCCGAGCTGGTAACTCGTCCCGTTCACAGTGATTTCGACGGTCCCTTCGCGGATCAGCCACATTTCAGAGTGCACGTGATGGTGCGGCGGATGGGGCGCCCCTCCGGACGGCAGCGTCGTCTCATGCACTTCCAGCGCTTCGCCCGTCGCGAGCTTGCCCTTCAGCACGTGGCGGCTCTGCACGCCGTTCGATGTTCGGACGGAAAGCTTCTCGAAGGGAAACATCGCCGAGGGCATGGCCTTGTCTTCCGGCGCGGCCGCCTCCAATGGGAGCAATGCGGGAATCAGCGCTGCGGGAAGCATGGAACACAAGTCACGCCGCGAGATGGACATGATTCCTCCTTGGAAAATTCACAGCCAGCTCTCCAGCCAATTCAACTGCAGCGGCGGGAAAGGCCGTTGGAGCCGGGGACAAAGAATCCTTACCGCGGCGCCGTTTGTCAATACGGGAAATTGCCGAAAACTTTCTGGCCCGGTAAGGAAATGGCGTGACGATTCCAGGCGTTGGAAAACCACGAGGGAGAAAACGCCGATCGCACGGGGAAACTCCGGAATGAGCCGAGTCAAGTGCTCCGCTCTGGACAAATGGGGCGCCCGGCCGCGCTGGAAGTTCACCATGGAAATTCTTAGTCGGGTAGCTGATCGACAATTTCGCCACTCCCCACCCCCGGTTTTTTTGGAAGTGTTCATTCTAAAGGGTTTTAAGTCCTGTGTTTTGGAAGTGCGGATTCTAAAGGGGTTAGGGGCGTGTTTTTTGGAAGTGCGGATTCTACAAGACTTAGTGACTGGTGAATTGTGACTAGTGGAGAGAAAGGAGTCGATTCTGCCGAAAGGTTGAAGGCGCAGTAGAAGCGCGAGCGGGCGGGAGGGGCGACCGGGGATTTCAACGTACCGATAAGATCGGGGCGGGCGCCGGGCACGGGGTTCACGGAGAAGAAGCCGCGGAGCGAGAAACGGCGGCAGCTTGAGGACGGCTCGGAGGGTGGCAGAGTGGCTGGCGAGGAAAGCATGGGGAATGATAGCACGGGTTCTTATTACTGTCAAGGACTATTATTGGTGAGTATCGTTCGAATGAGACGGGCGGAAGTCGAGAGGTTTGAAGGAGTTGGCGGGAATTTGGAAGTTTGGTGAGACTGTGAAAGTATGTGGAAAAGGTAATGGCCGGAATGAGAGAGAAGAGTGACCCACCGTTTGCAAGAAACAAAACCGCAAACGGTAGGCCACCCCGGAAAAAGTCAAAGTCAAAATCGTCTCGGCGCGTTAAGGGGCGGCCACCCGCCAATCTGAACGATAAACGCTCCGATTGGAAAAACTGGAAAACGTCCCGTCTGTCCCCAGGTTTCCCGGAAAAAGTCAAAGTCAAAATCGTCTCGGCGCGTTAAGGGGCGGCCACCCGCCAATCTGAACGATAAACGCTCCGATTGGAAAAACTGGAAAACGTCCCGTCTGTCCCCAGGTTTCCCAGGTTTCGAATGGCCATCCACCGACGCGCTCATCTTGTCAGCCCAGGGTGCTCGTCGAATTGCCGCTGATGAGCCACGATCGCGTCGCTCAGGCTTTCAAACGTCGCAGCCCGTTCGTCCGGCGAGGACTCTGCGAGCAGCTCTAGGAATTGGTGCTCTAGGAACGTGACTCGCTTACTGTCAATCGGGAGGCTGTACCGGTCGGAACTTTGAACAGCATACCTGTTGGTCTCCAGGTTCCGAAAACACCGGTAGCGTATCAATTGCTTGTCCGAAACCCGCTTCCAGATATCGAACGCCTCGTACATCGTCATTGGGGTATCCATTTACCGCTCTGAATTCGTTGCTGCGTGTTGGCCGCGGAATTCTCAAACATCGTGACTGGCTCGTCGCCGTTGTTCGGGTCTGTTATCACGACACGGTTGCCGTCCACATGGACAGTATAGCCCGACTCTGAGTCTTTGAACTTTCGGCCTTCTTGGATTACCCGATTCGGGTCCCAGCCTGCTCGCGTTCGTGCCTTCTTAAAATGCTCGTTCCCACCTCCGCCTCCGCCGCTGCCTGTGCCGGTACGACAGGCGATTTGGCCGACCATGAAGCCCGCTGAGCCTCCGCCGAGTCCTCCGGCGAGGCCACCCAGGGCGGCTCCTCCAAGAGGTCCGCCGAGAAATTCGGAGCCGCCTCCAGTTAGCGGCGCCAAGGCTAACTGGGCGGCGGGCCCGTATTCTATCCCCGCACTAGCACCGGCTGTGGCTCCGGCCACTGTGCTTGCAAGGAGACATGTCGTATCGAGCCTGGAAGTTCTGTACCAATCCCAAGCGGCGTGGAGCAGGTCGTTCGCACGCTGGGCGGCGTTAGAAAGCTGCCTCAACATGATGCGTTTATAGCTGTAGGAAAAGAGGATCTCATCGTCGGGACCATTGGCGGTGACCTCGATGCAGCCGCCCGGGTCCCTACCGTCGCACCCTCCTCGTCCGTCCGGATCGGTCATGTTTAGGGGATTGTCGCTGACGTAGGCGTAGGCATTCCAGGATTGGGGATCGTCGTCGGACGCGCCGGCGTTGTCGGGATCGGGGGACAGGAAGCGGCCGAAGTCGGAGGAGGTGTAACGGGCGCCGAAGTTGTCGAGGCCGGATTCGGAGTCGCGTTCTTTGCCGGTGAACTTGAAGGGGACGTTGACGCCGCCGTTGGTGATGGGGCGCTCGCCGCCGAAGGGGTAGTAATCGGAGCAACCGCCGTCGGGGTCGCTATCGCCATAGACACAACGCGTGTTGCCGAGGGCGTCGGCGAAGAAATGGTCGACCCAATTGTCCGATTCCGAGCGG
>Ga0102924_1001491_pt1 | contig 26952 bp, 23 predicted proteins | sample PaiPotPPM11metaG_FD_80116 | JGI IMG/M metagenome (GOLD analysis project Ga0102924, IMG submission 80116) | Iron sulfur acid spring bacterial and archeal communities from Banff, Canada, to study Microbial Dark Matter (Phase II) - Paint Pots PPM... ... | reverse complement strand
GGGCGGTGCCGGGGGAGGGGGCGGCTCGACGCGGGCAGCTGGCGCCGGCGCTGCGTCATGCACGACGACCACGCGATCGACGTAGACCGTTTCGGGTGCGGGGCGTTCTGTCGCCCGCGCGATCGCCCAACCGGCGAGGACGCCCGCGCCGATGGCCGCGCCCGCATGCCTGCACGACGTCGTCAGGAGGAGAAGCGGTAGGACCCAGGCCACGCGTTTCGCAAGCATGGCGGAGGCACCTTTCAAGGCACGTGCCGGCGTGGCGCGTGTCAGGGTCCACCTGCATGCGCGCCGCCGGAGACCCGGAATTCCTCAGTCAATTCCGCTCCCGCGCGCGAGACGCGCACGCGGCAGCCGCCGCCGACGAGACCCCGGCGTCGGGGCCGCCCCGTACGGTCGTTCACAGGTCGCGCGAGATCCAAAGAGTATTGGATCGACGACCATGGACGAGACCACGTTGTAGGCCGCCGTGATCGTCGAGATCCTCGGACCGAGCGAAGTCGCTGCCATGCGCAAAGCCGGCGTAGCTGCGGCGAGAACCCTGGCGCACGTCGGGCACCGGCTGCGCGCCGGCGTGTCCACGGCGGAGAAGATCGACGCATGGGTCCGCGATCACACCCGGCGCCTGGGTGGGACGCCGAGTCAGCTCCAGTACGACGGCTTCCCCGCGGCCGTCTGCACGAGCAGGAACGACGTCGTGTGCCACGGCATCCCGTGCGCTCGCGACGTGCTCCGGCGGGGGGACATCGTCAATGTCGACGTGACGACATGCCTGCAGGGTTTCCACGGCGACACGTCGTCGACGTTCGTCGTGGGCGGTGCGTCGCCCGAGGCGCTTCACGTCGTGGACGTGGCTCGTCGCTGCAGAGAAGCGGGCATCGGAGCGGTGCGCCAAGGGGTCCGCCTCGGCGACATCGGCGCGGTGATCGAGGAGCTTGCCACCCGCGAGGGCTGCTCGGTCTTCCGCGAATTCGGCGGCCACGGCATCGGTCGCAAGATGCACATGGACCCGCATGTGCCCCACTTCGGCTCCCGCGGCGCCGGCCTTCGGCTCCGCAGCGGGATGGCGATCACCATCGAGCCCATGGTGAACCTCGGGTCGGCCGAGGTGCGCTTGCTCGACGACGGGTGGACCGTGGTGACCGCCGACGGGTCGCTGTCTGCGCAGTTCGAGCACACGGTACTGGTCACCAAGGACGGCGGCGAGGTCCTGACGCGCGAACCTTAGCGTTCGGCACCTGCCTCGACCCCGCGTGCGGAAGCTAAATCAGGCACAAATACGACCTGGTTGCATGATGACCCTCGCGAGCGAGGATCGCGCAGCATCCAGCGTGCCGACGGCGTCGCTCGAGCGGCTCGAGCGACGGACTCGATCGACAGGACTCGGCAAGCAGCGGGCGAGATACGTCCCGCCGTCGGGTCGAAGCTCGCGTACGACCTGGCCTTCGGCGCGTCACCCCGGCGGAGCTCCACTCGTTGGCCAGCCGCAGGGGCACACCGGAGGGGGCCCATTCGCGGGCGCCGAAGGGCACGTCGGCGCCGTCCCGTTCCCGCTGCTCGTGAAGGTGCCGCTCCACCCCTGTGCCTGGAGCGCCTCCACGAAGCACGTGATCGGACAGACGCATAGGTCCACGTTGTCCGTCAGCGTGACGGGAGCCGTCGCGGTGATGTTCGGCGTGGCGGCGAAGGGGAATCGGGTGTTCGTGCTGCCTTCGAAGGTGATTCCGCTCGATCCGATCTGAAGAGGCGTCGTACCGATTCGGCCGAGGATAGGGGCAAGTGGCGACGGCGGTGCGGGGCTCAGGGTGAGGCCACCGATCTGCACGAGCTGTGGGAACAGCGGGCCAGAGTACTCGACGTTCAGCGTGAGGACGCCGGTCACCTGCGTGAGTCCGCGGAGGATATTGCTAGTCTGAATCCCGCTCCCCACGTTCAACGTGAGATCGCCGCCGACCCTGCCCAGGTTCGGAAATAGCGCACCCAGGTTGGCACCCGGGTATCTGAAATCGAAGGCGCCGTCGATGAGCGCGAGGCTGGTCAGGAAGTCCTCGCCGTCGCCAGGCATTCCCGTCTGGTCGAGGTGCACCTCCCCCGTATCCCACGTGATGTCGACGTTCCCCGTGATCTCCACGACCTTGCCGAGACCGCCCGCATACCGGTTCTCGAAAGGCTGATGGAAGACGAGATTGTTGAGCGTCATCAAATGGGGCATCAGGCCGAAGGAGTACTCCAGACCATCCGGGAGCACGTCCTCGTCGCCGGGGGCCAGCGGCTGCTCCTGCGTGACGAGGGTCAGGGTGCCAGTTATCGTGGCGAGGAGCGGGGTGTCGAGCGAGTTGGTGACCCAGTCGGGATTGTTGGGGCGCTGCGGCTCGGCGATCTCGAAGTTGGCGAGCGTCACCGTGGTGTCGCCGTTGACGGTCACGAGGTTCGGGAGCGACAGCGTGTTCTGGAGGTGCGCGTTCGTCCCGAGAGGGTGATCGGGGGCAGGGCCGGCGTGGCGCCGACCAGCGAGTCGTCCCCCGCGAGCGTGAGGTTCCCGTCGACCGTCGAGATGCACGAGTAAAGGTCGGCCTGAGACTGCCCGACGATCGTGAGGTTCCCGGGGAAGGTGGCCCCCGTCACCGGCGAGCCGGCCTTGTGCACGACAAGCGTCGTGGTCGCGCAGGCGGCGAGTGCCTGGTCGTACGCCGTCGGGTCCACGCCGATCGGGGGGGCGGTCCGAGGGCGGCCGCGCAGGGGCCGTCGAGGCCGTTGAGCGGGAGGTTCTGCACACCGCCCCTCTGGTCGAGCACGGCCTGGAAGACGGCGATGCCGCACACGGCCGACCAGTCCTCGCCCGGCACGTCGGCGGCTACCGTCCACTGCCCATTTGCCGGCACGGGCGCAGAGCCGACGGTGACCCAGCTGCCATCCGGACGGCGCACCTGCACGCTCACCGTTCCGCCCCGGTTCCCGGGCGCCACGCCGGTGAAGGTCACGCTGGTGCCTGCGGCGCCCGTCGTGTCGAGTGGCTGCGCGGGCTGGTCACGCACCGCGTGCAGCCGAGCACGAGTAGGATCGCGGCCGCTTGGCCGATCGCTCGCGCTGCTCGATTGGATGCTCTTGCTCGCCAGCTCTTCGGCGTCTTCATGACCCTTTCCTCCCTTGGCCCGCCCCGTCGACGCCAGGCATCCATGTGCGCGAGGCTAGCGTTCCGCGTCGGCCAGCGTGCGTCGCCCGAAGTGGTTACACCGAACATGCCGCGCGCCGAAGTCGACGAGACGCTTTGTCGATAGGAGAGCGCCTTTTCACCAGGCAACCGTCGACGCAGCTGCAACACTCCGCAATCCGTTACTGTGGAACAGCTCCGTAACGGGGTTGCACGTCTCGGGTCGCGGTTCGACGACCTCTGACGCCGCCCGCTGGCATCTTGCGATCAGTGTCTCGAAAGGCCTGTCCTCCGCGCGCTTCGGAGTCGAAGCCGTCGTGCCGCGCCGTGCATGACCGTTGTCGGCCGGCCTTCCGCTTTCACCCGGAAGGAGAACTTCATGAAAGACGGGACGGTATCCGGTTTGACGGGTGCGGTGCCAAGCCTCTACATCCCCACGGGGACAACGTCGCTGACGTTGAATGTGACGGAGAACGGCCTCTCTCGTTCAACGTCCTCGATGCCTCTTAACAATATCTATATTTCTTCGCAGCCCACCAACCAAGCGTGCGTCGTCTCGAACGGAACCGGTTCCGGTCCCGGGGTTCGTTCTCCATCGTTTGCGGGCAGCCCTTCACGGTCGGAGGAACCGTTTCGGGGCTCCAGGAGGGACCGCCGCTACCAACGGCCTCTCCCTCTTGCTTTTGGACCAACGTCGTCTCGGTCTCCGTCATGTCGCCAGGATGCGGATCGCCTCAGCGCGACGAAAGAACGGCGCTCGTGCAGGCGATACAGTCACCCGTTTGGTCCGTTGCGGGTGCGTGGAAAGCAGCTACCGTAAGCGCCATCGTGGGTCAGACGATGGCGCGGCTTGATCGCAGAATTGGGGCTTCATGAGGTTTTACGGTTGGCAGGAAAAGGGTCTCGCCGCGGCAGTCGTCGCGGTCCTTTGCAGCGCATGCAGCGCGATCATCGGGCTTTCGGACGTCCCCACGCCCGGCGGGGGCGATGACGGCAGCATGGACTCGAGTGTCGGAGACGCGCCGGGCGGTGACGTTGCCGCGGATTCGACCATCGTGCCGGATGGGGCGCCCGAGACGGGGCTCGGGCCCGACGCGACGGACGCGACGGACGCGACCCCGGACGCCACGACGAGGGATGCCGGCGACGCCGGTGAGTTCGCCGATGCCGGCGAAGGCTCGATCATCTCGTCGAATCCATGCGCCCAGGGCAACGGAGGATGCTCGGCCAACGCGAGCTGCACGCCGACGGACGGCGGAGCGCGGGCGTGCATGTGCAACACGGGGTATTCCGGCGACGGCCTGACGTGCACGGCGGTCAACGCGTGCCTGATGAACAACGGCGGCTGCGACCCGAACGCGACGTGCACCAGCAGCGGGCCGGGCACCAACACCTGCGCGTGCAACTCCGGGTACACCGGCGACGGAAAGACGTGCACCGGCATCGCCGCCTGCGCGACGAACAACGGCGGCTGCGCGGCCACGGCGAAGTGCACGAGCACCGGTCCCAACATGCGGACGTGCACGTGCAACACCGGGTACAGCGGCGACGGCATGACGTGCACGCCGGTCAACTCCTGCAGCACCAACAACGGCGGCTGCTCGAGCAACGCGACGTGCACCAGCACCGGGCCGGGCACCAACACGTGCGCCTGCAACAGCGGCTACACGGGCGACGGAATGACTTGCACGCTCGCGTGCGGCCCGAGCAGCTGCCTCGGCTGCTGCTCGAACGCCGTCACCTGCGTGGCCGGCACGGCGACGAACGCGTGCGGTAACGGAGGCAATCCGTGCGCTTCGTGCGCCGGCCAGTCGCTCGTGTGCAACGCGGCGGGCAACGCCGGGCAGTGCGGATGCCCGGCGGGCCAGTGCGCCGCCGGGGCCACGCAATGCAGCGCGGGCAAGCTGCAGACATGCACGGCCGGGGCTAACGGTTGCACCTCCTGGAGCGCGGGGAGCACGTGCCCGGGGGCGCACCAGAGCTGCCCCAATGGCTCGTCCCAGTGCACGTGCAACACGGACGCGCACTGCAGCGGCCTCGGCACGGTCTGCGTAGGCTCGTCGAGCTACGCGAGCTGCAATCAGGACGGACAGGGTTGCTACTACACTTCGGCACTCAACCCGTGCCAGATCAACACGACGTGCGTAGGAGGCCAGTGCCTTCTCGACGACGCCCAGCCGTGCACCAGCGCGTCCCAGTGCGCGAACGGCGCGTGCACCACGTTCTACCAGGACCTCGACGGCGACATGGCGACGACGAACGTGTCCGTGAGCGAGTGCGGAATGACGGCTCCCGCCAACTACAGAAACGGCCCGGCGAGCAACCCGCCCGATTGTTGCGATCAGGACCCGCTGACGAAGCCGGGGCAGGGCGAATACTTCACGAACCCATCGTCCGCCGCGACGCAGTACTGCCCGGGTCACGATCCATGGGACTACAACTGCAACAACAACGAAGACAAAGAGGTACAAAAAAACCAGGCGGTGGACTGCGTGCCCAACAGCCAAGCCTGTAGCGGAAGCCCGCCCTCGTGCACCTGCCCCACCGACTTCGTGTGGGCCGGGTCTGAGGCTGTGCCCAACTGCGGCGTGGCCGGTGACGAGAGCCAGTGCGCCAACCCCCCGTTTTCGGCGCCCGACGGCTGGCACTGCCCCACCCAGAACGACGGCGGCGCCACCATCTGGCCGGCCACGCAGGCCTGCCACTGACCGGCGCGACGCGCTACGGATGCGGTCCGCTGCCAGTTTGGTCCACGCTTCTCAATCTCAGCGGACGGCCTCGAGGGAAGAATGCGTTAGCCGCGCGGTTCTCCCTGCTCGTCTCGCTCGCCCCCTCACCAGTTCCTGCCCGCCACCGAAAGAACGTCGACCGCCGGGGGCCCCTTCCGGGCCGCCGGCGATACGACCTATCCGTGGCGTCTCGCGACGCTCACGCTACGCGCCGGGTAGCTCAGGGAACTGCGAGCGACACCGGCGAGCTCCAGTCCGGCTCGCCCGCCTTGGTGACTATCGGCCGCTATGGCAAGGGTGACGAAAAGGCCGAGGCGTGACGGCGTCTCATCTACGTTGGGCTATGGCGATGCCAGCCACGCGAGCATCGTCTCGTCGTTCCGCCAGAACAACGCGCTTTCGGACCGCCCAAGCCCGGCGGTGGAGCGCACTGCCGAAGGCATGAGGGATCGGGGCGAGTCCCCCCGCCTTCATGACGCCACCTCGGGGATCGCGCCTTGCCTCACGTCCCGCTGTGCTGACTCGCCGACGCGTACAGAGACTCCGGCGGCGCCCGCTCCGCGGTAGCGCTCTCGCCCTCGCCCGCGTCGACGCCCATCCCCGCGCCCACTCGCGCCGCGCCGTCCGCGCCCCTCCGCAGCAGCGCGCGCCAGCGCTCCGGGTCGTGCGCCGCCGGCGCCGTCGTCGCGAGAAACTCCCGTAGCACCGCCGCGAATCGCTCGACGTGGCTGCGATGCGGAAAGTGCCCGGCCCCCTCGATCGCCTCGAGCCGGCTCGACGGCAGCGCCTCGTGCGCGAGGCGCGCGTGCCCGAAGGGGAGGACGCCATCGCGGGTCCCCCACACGATCAGCGTGGGGACGTGCCGGATGAGGTAGCAGCGGTCGCGCATCGTGACGACCTGGCCGCGCCAGTCGACGACGGCGCGGAGCGTGCGCACGAACGCGCGCCGCGACGCCGCGTCGGGCAGGGCGTCGCAGACGCGCAGCAAGTCGCGTCCGTCGTAGGCGATGTCCATGTCGAGCAGGCGCATCGCCCGGAACGCGGCGCGCACGGAGTACCGGGTGGCGCCGGCGTTGAGGAGCGGCAGCAGCAGGTCGGCGTAGGGGGCCGCGGCGAGGCGCAGCAGGGGGTGCACCTCGCGCGAGATGCCGCCGGTGCTGACGAGCACGAGCCGCTCGCACCGCTCGGGGAACTGATACGCGAACTGCATCGCGACGCCGCCGCCGAGCGAGTGGCCGACGACGGTCGCGCGGTCGAAGCCGGTCACCGCGAGCAGGTCGCGCATCGCGTTCGCGTACGCGGCGACCGAGTAGTCCGCGCGCGGCTTGCTCGACGCGCCGTGCCCCAGGAGGTCCGGCGCGAGGACGGTGTACGCGTCGGCCAGCCGCGGCAGGAGCGGCGCCCAGGTCGCCGAGCTGTCGCCGATGCCGTGCACGAAGAGCAGCGCCGGACCGCGGCCCATGCGGACGAACGCGCGGCGATACCCGTGGACGGTGCGAAACTCCATCCCCGGCTGAGTCGAGCACGCGGGCGGCGGCGCGGATGTTTCGTGCGTGTCATCGCGACGTTTCGGCGGCGAGGAGCGCCGCCAGGTGCGCGCGTCGGCAACCGTCGACGCAGACGCAACACTCCGCCACCCGTGCGAGCTCGGGCAAGCGTCCGTGCAGGACAACGTGACCTTCACGCCCGGTTCTTTCCCGACCGGCCAGCGAGTAGTCGTCTACAACTATGGGTACGGGTTCGGACCGGATGACATCGGGGGCGCGAAGACGCCGAGCGACGTTCTCTCCGGCAACTTTCCGTGCGTCGATACTCGTTACGTCTCGGCGGGAGCTCCGGCCGGTCAAACCTCGTCGTCGGCCCTGAGCTCGCTGCAGGTGGGGGCGGGGCACGCCGTCCGGTACGTTGACGGAACCTGTCGGGTCAGCGTTCCGTACTTGCCACTCTTCCGCGAGTTCGTGGGTCAGATACCCGTGCTGCTCAACCAGGTACCCAAATGGCGCTCCACGGACCACTTCCAGTCCATCCAGCCCCAATTCCTGAGCGACGGATCCAATCTGAAGATGGGGCTCACGTACGAAGCCCTCTTGAAAGCGAGCATTGGAGGGGTGGGGGCAACGGCGTCGTTCGACCCGCCCCTGAGCGTTGGCCTTCGATCCACGACGGCCTGTTCCAGATGGCTGTCTTGGCCAACAACTTTACTCTCACGAATTTCGGCAGCGGCAGCATTACCAACCAGGTCCACTCGGTGGTGGCGACCGAGGTGTCGTCCCTCCAAGAACCAGTGCCGGTTCCATCCGGTATCGCAGGCGGTCAACGTCCTTCCCGACCGACTCGAAGTCGTGCTCGCGCCGGATCTGCGCAACGCAACCGACCCGATCAACGACTTGTTGACCCAGTTCTTTTCGCTCGTCGGGCCGCAGAGCTTGACCGTCCCGGTGACGCTCGGGGGCAGTTCGGTGCCGGTCACCCTGGATTGCTCCATTCCGGCCGCCGGCGCTCAGACCGTCGCGATCACGACCGTGTTCGAGGGCGATTCCAACCTCGCGACTGGGATCGCCTGCGGCGCCATCGCCCAGCAATAGGCACGCTACGGCGGATCCTCCAGCTCGCTGTCGGTGGACGGCGCGGGCGGCGCCACCGTGTCGTGGTCGACGTCTTCCTCGTACTCGCCGGCCGCAGCCTCCACGTCGCGCGGGACGGGGGCCTGCCCTTCTTCTCCCTCGGGTTGGCCCTCCGCTCGGGCCGGCGGCTCGCCTTCCGCGGCCGCCGGCGCGGGCGCAGCGCCGGGGAGCACCTCGCCCAGCTCGGCCTCGGCCACGAGGCGCGAGTCTGCCGTGAGCTCGGTGAACTCCTTCAGCGTCGGGAGATCCTTCAGCGACTTGAGGCCGAAGAGCTCGAGGAACGCCGTGGTGGTCCCGTAAAGGATCGGGCGGCCGGGCTCGTCCTTCTTTCCCAGAATGCGCACGAGGTCGCGCTCGAGGAGAAGCTTCATCGTCGCGCCGCTGTCGACGCCGCGAATGTCGTCCACCTCCGGGCGCGTGATGGGCTGCCGGTACGCGACGATCGCGAGCGTCTCCACCTGCGCTCGCGTGAGCCGTACCGGCCGCTCGCTGGCGAGCTCGCGTACGAACGGCGCGTACTGCACGCCGGTCCGGAAGAGCCATCCGCCGGCGACCTCGTCGAGAACGATGCCGCGCGTCGCGTAACCCTGCCTCAGCTCGTCGAGCACCGCGCGCACCTGCTTCACCGGCGCCGACGCGAGGCGCGCGAGCTCGTTGGACTTGAGGGGCTTGTCGCTCGCGAACACGAGAGCCTCGATGAGCCCGGAAAGGTGCGCCTGCGAGAGGTCGCGCGCAGGCTCGATCTCCGGCGGCGGCTCGGTGGGCATCGTCTCGAGGTCGCCGCCCGCCAGCAAGGCTTCGTCGGTGAGGACGGCTGCGTCGTCCGGACCGTCCGACGACGGTTCCTCCTCACCGGCGTCGCACCCCCGGCCGTCGTCGCGAACGCGCCCCAGGTGGCCGGCGGCGCCCGCGATGTCCGCTCCCGTGAGGTCTACGGTTGCCTCGGCGTCCCATGCCTCTGCCCGCGGCTCGTCGTGGGCCTCGCCGCGCGACGAGTCGATGGTGTCAGGGGGCGGCACCGTATCCAGCGGCGCCGCCGCCTCCGGGGGCGGGACCGGCGTCGTCTGCGCCGTATCTCTCGGGCGCCCCGAGCGAGACTTCTTTCGCGTCACGAGGGGGGCTCCTGATCGTGTCGTTTGCCCCCCTCCGGCGTATCCGGAGGCGTGCCGTCAGGCGCTGCTTCAGCGGCCACTTCGACGTACAGCGGGCCGAGCGACTCGGACTGGAAGAGGCGGGTCATCTTCAAGCGCGTCATCTCCAGCAGGGCCAGGAAGGTGATGACGAGGTCGAACTTGCTCGCCAGCCCTTCGAAGAGCTCCTCGAACGCCATGCGCCTGCGCACCGCGAGCACGTCCGAAAGCTCGCCGATGCGGTCCGAGAGACTGACGCGATCGGCGACGACATCGTGCGACAGCCGCACCTTGCTGCGGTCGAGCACGCGCTGGAACGCCTCGACCAGCGCAAAGAGCGGCATTTCCGCCAGGGGCGGCAAGCCCTGGGTCACGGCCTCTTCGACGGGCATTCCTCGCGGGAAGACGTCGCGCCCTGCGACGCCGCGCGACGCGAGCTGCTCTCCAGCGTGCTTGTACTTCTGGTACTCGAGGAGGCGCCGGATGAGCGCCTCGCGCGGGTCGATGTCCTCCTCTTCGAGCGCGTCGTCCTCCTGACCGGGCGGCGGCGCGGGCAAGAGCATCTTGCTCTTGATGTGCGCAAGGGTCGCCGCCATCACCAGGTACTCGGCGGCGAGGTCCAGCTGCATGAGCTGCATCACAGCGAGATACTCGAGGTATTTCTCGGTGATAAACCCGATCGGGATCTCGAGGATGTTCAGCTCGTGCTTCTGGCAGAGGTGCAAAAGCAGGTCGAGAGGCCCCTCGAAGTGCGGCAATTGCACCGACCAGGTTGCCCCGCCGGTATCGAAGGTTTCGCCGTCTGCCACGCGCACCTTTAAGCAAAGGCGGGCACAGGAGGCAACGGCGCCGGCACAGGATTGTTGCTTGGTCCGCGCGGGGGGTGCCGCCCGCCGAGCGCACTGTCGGAGGGGCGCCGCCGGGCAAAGTCGCCGGAGAACCTTCGGGGGACCGGCGGGACGAAGAGGGCGGGATCGTCTATTGCTTCCCCTGCCTGTCGCTCTCGGCGGACGAATCCGGCACCGGCCCTTTTTTCCTGGGGCTTCGCAATCGGGCGGAACTAGCGGGATCCCGAGTCTCGGCCCATGAATGCCGGCGGGGCGAAATGGCGAGAGCGTGCGCACGAGGGGGGCGAAGGGATACCATGAACGCTGTGAATCCGGCCGCGGAGGCATCGACGCCGAAGGCGTGCCCGACGTGCGGGACACGGTACACCGCCGACGCCCTTTTCTGCCCGCTGGACGGCTCTCCGCTCACCACGTCGCCCGGCGCCATCGCCGCTGCCGCCGCCACGGATCCCTACGTCGGCCGAGAGATCCTCGGCCACATCGAGATCCGCCAGCTCGTCGGCATCGGTGCCATGGGGCGCGTCTACCGCGCCTTTCAGAAGGGGATCGACCGCGACGTCGCCGTGAAGATCCTGCACAGGGAGCTCTCGGCGAACCAAATGCTCGTCGCGCGCTTTCACCGCGAGGCGAAGGTCGCGTCGCGCCTGGCGCACCCGCACGTGGTGCACGTCCTCCTCGTCGGCCAGCTGCCCGACGGCGCGATGTACATCGTCATGGAGTACCTCGACGGGATGTCGCTCCAGAGCGCCCTCGCCGGCGTCGGGGGCGCAATGCCCCTGCCGCGCGCCCTGCACATCGCGTTGCAGCTGTGCGACGCGGCCGGCGAGGCGCACGCGCAGGGGATCGTGCACCGCGACCTCAAGCCCGAGAACGTCATGCTCGTGAAGCGCGCGGACGATCCGGACTTCGTGAAGGTGCTCGATTTCGGCATCGCCCGCCTAAACTGGGGGGAGCAGTCGATGGCGACCGCGGCGGGTCTCATCTTCGGGACGGCGCGTTACATCTCGCCCGAGGGCGCGCAGGGCGAGAAGGTGGGGCCGCAAGGGGACGTCTATTCGATCGCGACGATGGTCTACCAGTGCCTGGCAGGGCGAACGCCGTTCGACGGGGAGCAGGCGGTCGCCCTCCTCGTCCAGCAGATTCACGATCCGCCCTCCTATCTCAAGAGCATCCCTCGAGCGGCGTACGTGCCCGACCCTCTGGCCGACGTCATCATGAAGAACCTCGCGAAGAGCCCGGACCACCGCGCGGACAGCGCGCGAACGCTGGGGAAGGCGCTCCTCGACGCGGCCGTGGCGAGCGGGCTGTCGGCGCAGGACATCCTGGCGCGCCCGATGATGAGCGGCGGCCGCTCGCAGCAGTCGAGCATCGTCCAGATGCCGCCGCTGAACCGCACCCGCGCGCACCCGTTCGATCCGGACGTCGCGGCGCGGATCGAGGCCTCGTCGCACGCAAGCAGCCCCGGGCACCGCACGCCGGTGCGTACCGAGATCGCCGAGCCGGCCGATCTCGCCCCCGGCACCGCGACGACCAAGTGGACGCCGCCCGCGGATTTCGAGACGAAGCTCGTTCCAATGCAGTCCGGCAGCGTCGATCTCACCATGGACGATCAGCAGCTGTCGACGCGATCGCCGGCGGTCGCCACGTCGCCGCCGAGCTCCACGACGACCGCTCCGCCCAGCATGCAGCGGTACGCGACGCCATTGCCGAGCAGCCCGTCCTTGATCCACGAGGTGCCGTCGCTATGGCCGGGAGCCCGCGGCCGCGCGCTCGGGCTCGTGGTCCTCTGCTTCCTCGTGGGCGCCGTGATCACGGGCGCTTTCGCGTACCGCGCGGGCTTCTTCGGGTCGCACGGGCGAAGCGCGCAGCTCGCGGCGGCAATCGGGCGCGCGAACGATGCCCTGTCGCACGAACGGTGGGACACGCCGCCGGGCGACAACGTGCGCGACATCCTCGCCGACGCTCTTCAGCGATGGCCGGGGGACTCCGAGCTTCTGCGCCTGCGCAACCTGGCCACCGATCGGATCGTGTCGGCCGCGAGCGCGCGGTCCGACCACGGCGAGGAGGCCGAAGCCGTGCATCTGGTCGCTCTGGCGCAGCAAATGGACCCCTCCAGCGAGCGAGCGAAGAAGCTCTCCGCGGATCTCGCGGCGGCGCACGACGCCGCGGCGCCTTCGGGGACGGTGCCGCCGCTCGCGAGCACGCGCGCGTCGGGAGCGACCGCCGCTTCGACGGGGGCCGTCCGCGTCGCGATCGATGCGTCGAGCTCGAAGCCGGTGCCCGGGCAGCCGGTGGACTTCACGGCGCGCGTCGTGGGGGCGCCCGGCGCTCACCCGAAAGTGGAAGGCGGTGCGTTCCGCATCTCGGGTCCGGGCGTCGCGCCGGGCACGCAGCTCGCCGGATCCGACGACGGCTCGGGCGCGTATCGCACGACGTTCGCGTTTCTGCAGGCGGGCCGGTTCGACGTGGGCTTTTCGGCGCGCGTCGACGGCGTCGCCGTCCGCGGGTCTCGCGTCGTGGTCGTGGGGCAGGGGAACGCGGCGCTACCCGCCGGCCCCGCGGCCGCTGAAGCGGCGCCGGCCGAGCCGGCTCTTCCTCCGGTCACTGCGCCGACGGGCAGCGTCAAATGGCTCTGAGCACCGTGCGCGGCGGTCTTCTGCTGGCAGCGCTCGGGCTCCTCACCCCGGCGACGGCGGGCGCGCAGTCCGCGCCGGAGCCGGTTCCCGAGCATCCCTCGCTTCTCGATCGTCCGCATACGGTCGCCGAATTCGAGGCTGGCATCATCGCGCTCCCCGGCGCGCCGATCTCGGCGGCCAATCAAGGCGGGGCGACGCCGATCGGCCGAGTAGGCAACGGAGACGCCACGCTGCAGACCGGCATACACGTCCTCTACCGTGCGACGCGCGACTGGGCGATCGGCGCCGGCGCACTCTTTGCGCCTCGCCCCACGAGCGACCCGAACTACGGTGGCGCGAGCACACTGCCGCGCACGCACTCGCGGAGCTACCTCTTCCTTGGTGGCGAGGGACGGTATTTCCCTATTCACACTCGCTGGTTCGAAGGCTGGGTTGGGCTTACCGCGGGGGCGGTGGTCGTGGGCGATCGGTTCTCGACCGATAGCGCTCCGGCCGTGCCTGCCATCCTCGGTACCAACACCGTGACGACGAGCAGCGAGGGATTTGCGGTGGGCCTGCAACTGGGCGCAGATTACTTGATTACGGATCAGTGGGTGCTGGGGCTGACGATCCGCGGAGACGGGTGGATCCTGCCCAATCAGATGGTGTTCTCTCCGTCCTGCGACCCTATCGGGGACTGCCCCACGCTCAGCGGAACCGTCGCAGCGGTCGAGTTTGGCCTTGGGGTCGGATACCGCATTCCGTTGTGAGCGCTTCGCGCTGCGTCACCCCGAGGGCGCGCGAAAACGCCGGCGCGGACGTGCGCGTCGTCTCGGTGAGGGTTACCTTTGCCGTGGCGCGCGGATAGGGACGTAGTCAGCGCGGGCGCCTTTCTTTTCTTGGCAAAACGAAACCGCCGAATCCGGAGGGCTGCCATGTCGCGATGGCCATTGCTCACGGCGTTCTCGATGGTCTGGTGTGTCGCTGGTTGCGCAGCGTCCGTTACCCCCGGGCTGGCCAACGTGCCTCGCGTGGATGGGTTGGGCGCCTACGAGGAAGGGGTTCGCGACGTCGTCGCCAACGGCGACGACTCGTGCAGCCGTTACGCCGAGGGAAGTCCCCTGAGGGGGCGCTGGCCGCCGTGCCGGACGGCCACTCGCTCCACGGCAAGCACCGAACTCCTACCCGGCTACCCGACGGGAGAGCCGAGCCTCGTCTTGCCGTGGCTCGAACACTTCTACGTCGGATGGCCCTGCGCGCATGCAACCGCGAAGCGCACGACCAAATCGGTCGCCTGGACGACGGTCTCGGCTCCGCGGGCCACGTCCTGCAGCGAGCGGTGAGCGGCGGGTGGAACGTTCCACGAACGCCACGAAGCTGTAACGGGCCGCGGTAGCGCTCGCATGCTTGGCTGGCGCGCCAAGCACGCGCATGCACCTCTTCGACACCCCGATATCGACCGGTTCTCTGGTCCTCCTCGTCGTCGCACTCCTCATCGCCCGCGGCTTCGAGTTCGTGAACGCCTTCCACGACACCGCGAACGCCGTCGCGACGGTGATCTACACGCGATCGCTGCGGCCGTGGATCGCCGTCATCCTCTCCGGGTGCCTGAACCTGCTCGGCGTGTACCTCGGGGGTATTGTCGTCGCGATGAGCATCATCAAGCTCCTGCCCGTCGAGCTCCTTTCCGCAAGCGGCGCGGGAGAGGCCTTGCCATGGTGCTCGCGCTGCTCGTCGCCGCCATCCTGTGGAACGAACCTGGGCACGTGGTGGCTCGGCCTGCCGGCGTCGAGCTCGCATACCCTCATCGGAGCGATCGTCGGCGTGGGCCTCGCGAACTCGCTCATGCCCGGCCACGTGTTCGGCAGCGGCGTGAACTGGCACAAGGTGCGGGAGATCGGCATGTCGCTCCTCGTGTCGCCGATCTTCGGACTGGGGGCGGCGGCGCTCCTTCTCCTCCTCGCACGCAACATCCTCCTGAAGTCGCCCGCGCTGCACCAGCCCGCCGACCCCAACAAGACACCACCTCTCTGGATCCGCGGGATCCTCGTGACGACCTGCAGCGGCGTCAGCTTCGCGCACGGCTCCAACGACGGACAAAAGGGCGTCGGGCTCGTGATGCTGATCCTGATCGGCCTTCTGCCCGCGGACTTCGCGCTCAACGCGTCGCTCAGCAAGTCGCAGATCCAGGACACGGTCGCGGTCGCCGAACGGCTGGAGACGCACACGCGCGAGGTGTTCGGCGGCCAAAGCGAGCGCGTGGCTTCCAACGAGCCAGGCGTGCCCCAGCGGACGCCGGCCGGCGACGTCATCACCGATCTCGGTGAGATCCGGGCCGCGCTCAACGGCAAGGAGTCGGTCCAGTCGATCCCCGCCGACTCGCGCTTCGATCTGCGCACGCGGATCATGCGCGTCGTCAACCAGCTTGCGGCTCTCGAGAAGACCGTGAAGGCGGTGCCCGCGCGGCTCGCCGACATCAAGAAAGGAGCTGGCGGCTCTCCGTCCTCGATCGACTACGCGCCAGGTTGGGTCATCGGGCTCATCGCGCTCGCGCTCGGGATCGGCACGATGATCGGCTGGAAGCGCATCGTCGTTACGGTTGGCGAGAACATCGGGAAGACGCACCTCACCTGCGCCCAGGGGGCGTCTGCCGAGATCGTCGCGATGACGACGATCGGCCTGTCCGGGTGGTTCGGTCTGCCGGTCAGCACGACGCACGTCAGTCGTCGGGCATCGCCGGGACGATGATCGCGCAGAAGTCCGGGCTGCAGAGGTCGACCATCCGGAATATCGCGCTCGCCTGGGTGCTGACGTTGCCGGCCGCGATGCTCCTGGCCGGGGGACTCTTCCTCCTTTTCCGCGCGATCATCCCGGACGCGCACGCGGCGACGCCGACGCCCGCCGTACACTTCGATCCGGCGGGTGAGGAAGCGGCGCTGATGCCCATCTCCGATCGACCGCCGCGCGTCCAGGGCTCGAATACGATCGGCGCACGCCTCGCGCCGGCGCTCGCCGAGGGGCTGCCGCGCAAGCTCGACGCCCGCGACGTCTGGACGAGAAAGGACGAGGGCGGTCACGCGTCTGATCGTGAGCGGGCGGGTGCCGGGACAGTCCCAGCCCGTCGAGGTCGACATCGACGCGGCGGGCTCCGCGACGGCCTTCGAGGGGATCGCCAGGGGCGAATGCGATGTGGGCATGGCGTCGCGCATCGTCACGGACGCCGAGGCAGCGCGTATCCGCGCGGCGGGTCACGGCGACGTGCGCGCTCCGGGGTCCGAGAACTTCATCGGCCTCGACGGCATCGCCGTCGTCGTGAACGCGAGCAACCCGTTGAAGGCGCTCTCAGCAGAGGATCTGGCGAGGATCTTCGACGGCGACACGACGAGCTGGGCCGCGTTCGGCGGGAGCGGCGCGATCGACGTTCTCGCCCGCGACGATCGCTCCGGAACGTACGATACGTTCAAGGCGCTCGTCCTCGGAGACCACTCCCTCGCCGCGAGCGCGCGGCGCTTCGCCGACAACGACGCGCTCTCCGCCGCCGTCGCGGGGACCCGCAGGCCATCGGATTCGCGGGGATGTCGCACGTGGGGAAGGCCAGGGCGCTGGCGGTCTCGGAGGCGCGCTGCGGCCATCGCGCCGTCGAGGTTCAGCGTTGCGACCGAGGATTACTCGCTTTCGCGCCGACTGTACCTCTACACGCCCTCACCCGCGACGCATCCGCTGGCCGTAGAGTTCGTAGCTTTTGCCCAGTCGAGCGAGGGGCAAGGAATCGTGGACGCGGAGGGGTTCGTCGATCTCGCTGCGTCGGCGGCGAAGGACGACGAAGGCTGCTCGGCGTGCCCCCCGGCGTATACGGCGCTGATGCGCGGGGCGAAGCGCCTGCCTTACGACCTCCGGTTCCTCTCGGGGAGCTCGGAGCTCGACAGCAAGGCGCAACGGGACGTGGGACGAGTGGCCGCCGCCGTTCACGCGCAGCGCGGCGCGCAGGTCGTCCTCCTCGGCTTTGCCGACAACCAAGGGGGGAGCGACGCCAACCTTCAAGTCTCTCGCGACCGCGCGAAGGGAGTCGCGGATCGCCTGGAGGCGTACGGCGTGCATCCGACGGTCGTCGACGGACTGGGCGACCAGATGCCCGTCGCAACAAACGACAACCTCGCCGGTAGGCAGCGCAAATCGGCGCGTCGAGGTGTGGATCAAACAGGGCGGTGAGTAGCCGTGGAATCCGCGCGCTTCCTCAACCGCGAGCTCTCCTGGCTCGAGTTCAACCAGCGCGTCCTCGACGAGGCGCGCGATCCGTCCGTCCCGCTCCTCGAGCGCCTGAAGTTTCTGGCCATCGTGAGCACCCGTTCCCGCACCTCGCGAACCGGTCGCTGTGCCTCGTGGCGTCCATCCGTCCCGCCGTCCGTCCTTCCCGGCGCGCAGCTCGTGGTGGTGCACCTCCCCAGCCAGGTGATCCCGCGCTTCGTCCGCTTGCCCGGGGAGGCCGGACGCCACGAGTTCATGCTCCTCGAGGACGGCATCCGTCTGCACTTGCCGTTGCTCTACAACGGTTACGAGGCGATCTCGTGCCACGCCATACGCGTCACGCGAGACGCGGAGTTCGAGCTCGACGGCACCGGCGCGCCGGACCTGCTGACGGAGGTGGAGAAGGGGCTGCGCGGACGCCGGATGGGTGCGGCCGTCCGTCTGCAGTTCGACGCCGATCTCGACCCGGACGTGCTCGCGACGCTCGTGGCGGAGCTCGAGCTCGACACCAATGATCTCTATCCGGGCGCCGCGTTCACCGCGTTCGCGGACCTGTTCCAGCTGTACGCCGCCGTCGACGAAACCCGTCTGAAGGAGGCGCCGCGGGCCCCGTTGCCCGTGCCGGCGTTCGAGGCGGCGCCGGACGTCTGGAGCGCGATCCGCGCCGGCGACGTCCTGGTCCACCACCCGTACCAGTCGTTCGACGTCGTGACGCGCTTCGTCCCGGAGGCTGCGGGCGATCCGCGGGTCCTCGCCATCAAGATGACGCTCTATCGCGTCAGCCCGACCTCGCCCATCGCCCAGGCGCTGACGATGGCTGCGGAACAAGGCAAGGAGGTCGCGGTTCTCGTCGCCTCCTCGCTTCCGCGGACTGGATGCCGCGCAACCTCGACCATCGCATCGAGGTCGCCTTTCCGCTACTCGAGCCCTCCCTCAAAGCCACGGTGCGGCAAATCCTCGACATCCAGCGGGCGGACACGGCGAAGGCCCGTCGCGTGGGGCCCGATGGCCGATCCCGGCGCCCCGAATCGGGCAACGGCCACTCCATACGCGCGCAGGATGCGCTCTACGAGCTGGTCCTCGCGCAGTCGATGGGGACCCGTACCGTCGCACCCGAAGCGCGCGACCCCGCGACGTAGCGTCCCGAGTCGCGGTTCCGTCGGAAAGCGGCCCCTCAACCGGGCGGGCTCGCGGCAACCGACGAGTCGCCGATACGCAACTCCACGGCGGATCGATCGCCCCGAGTGAGGGCGAAGGCAAAGGTCGACCCTTGCGGTGATCCTTCATCCGCGTGAGTCGAGTCCGGCCACGTGAGGTCAACGGGAAGAGGAAGAGGCCGTGGAGGGGCAGGTCCAGGTGAATCGCGAGTTGCTTATGCCTTGGAACCCGTTCGCATCGTGCCCCGTTTGCCCAGCATGAACATGCTCCATTCGTTCGTTCGCTGGGTCTTCGTTCCCCGTCTCACGGCTCCTCGCGCCACCTGGTTGATCCGGCTCATGACCGGCGCGGTCTTCCTCTCCGAGGGGATCATCAAATTCCTTTACGCGAACCAGGGGGTCGGCCGTTTCACCAAGCTCGGGATGCCGGTGCCCGCGTTCACCGCGACCTTCGTCGGTACGCTCGAGATCGTCGGCGGGCTCATGCTCATTCTTGGGCTGCTCACCCGGGCCTTCGCCATTGCCTTCACCATCGAGATGGTCGTGGCCATCCTCTCCACCAAGATCTCGCTGTATCTCGGGACGTCCCCTTTGCCGGCTCCGCTGGCGCCGCCCACGTCCGGGTTCTGGGCCGTCATGCACGAGACTCGCTCGGACTGGGCTCAGCTCCTCACGGCCTCCTACCTGCTGGTGGCGGGCCCCGGCCCGTGCTCGCTCGATGCGCTGACCCAGAAGCGATGGGGCAGGCTCGCCCGATCGCGGGCGAAAGGTACGGAGCCCCTCTCAGGGATCGGCGTCGGGACACACGTCCCAGTGGCGAGATGACCAGCAGGGCGCTGCGAGGCATCCCCCTTGCCCCCTTCCTGTCGTCGCGATCGGAGGAGCCGATGCGCTCCTGCATGCAAAGCACGGCTCGCGGGCACGACTGGCGGGCAGACGCGTTCAGGCGGATATCTCGGCTGCTGTTGATCGTCGCGGTGCCGGCAGGGATTATCGCGTCGCCGTGGCGGGGCTGAACGATCCCCTCGCGTTCCGGGTGGCTATGCTCTGCCTTCTCGCGGTGATCGTCGGTGTGGCGATTCTCCGCCACGCCGCTACCGCGCCCTGGCCTCGGCGTTGGTTGCCGCTCTGATCGCGCTCTGCCTGACGTCGCTCGTGAAATACGGCCTCTTGCCCGGCGCGGCGGTGGGTCTCTCCTCGGCCGTCGTTCTGGTCGCCGTCTTCCTGGGCAGTCGTGCCGTCTGGGGAGTCTCTGCCGTCTCGACGCTGATTGTTCTTGCCATTGGAGCCGGCGTCCAGGCGGGACTGCTCCACCCGGCTCCTTCCAGCTCGGGCTCGGAGGCGACGAGCGGGATGGCCGCATGGCTGCGCTTCGCTGCCGTCTACTTCGCGACGACGTCCTTCGTCTCCGCGACGGTGTCCAAGCTCATCGCGCCTCGAACGGGGGCTCGTCGCCGAGCACGAAGCGCGGGCGACGGCGGACGCGGCTCGCCGTCGCAGCGAGTTCCTCGCCGAAGCGAGCCGTGTCCTCGCGTCGTCGCTCGACTACGAAGCGACGGTGCGACGCGTGGCGCAGCTCGCGACTCCGCTGCTCGCCGACTACTGCGCCGCAGAAGTGCTCATGACGGACGGGACGATCCGGCGCGTTGTCGCCGGGAAGCGAGAGGATCCTACCAAGGCGGCGCTCCTGCAACAGATCGAGCGCTTCACGCCGAGGCTCGAGGCGCGCCGAGGAGCACCCGAGATGCTGGCTCTCACCCGCGAGCTCGGCATGCGAAGCTACATCTACGTGCCGCTCATCGCGCGCGAACGCACGGTCGGCGCGATGACGTTCGTCCGTGAGGACGACGAGGCCCAGGCGAGCGACGTCGCGACGGCCGAAGAGCTGGGGCGGAGGGCTGCGGTCGCGATTGACAACGGGCGCCTCTTCGAGGCGGCCCAGCAGGCGGTCGGCTTGCGCGAGGAGTTCCTGAAGATCGCCGCGCACGAGCTTCGGACGCCGGCCACCTCATTGCAGTTCGCCCTGCAGGCGCTCTCGCGCCGGGCAAAGCAGGAAAGGGTCGGGGAAGGGGTCAAGCCCCTGGAGCGGATGCCCGATATCCCGCAGCGCCAGGCCTCCAGCCACAATGTCTTGGTCGATACGCTCCTCGATGTCTCGAACCTTCCCCAGGGTTCGCTGCCCGTCGCCCTCTCGGAGGTCGATCTAACGGACGCCGTGCGGAGCGCCGTCGCGCACCTGAGCGAACCGCTGAGGGCCTCCGGATCCGAGCTAGCGCTCGACGTTGGAGACCCGGTCGTTGGCCGATGGGATCCTTCGTTATCGTTGACAACGTGTCTCTAATGCTGAAGAGTACCCCTTGTGCAGGGTACAGGTGAGCACGCAGCGAAGGTGGTCGACCTCGCTGCCTTCCGGCGAAGGCGAGCGCAGGCGCCCCAGGCGCCGATTTTGACGTTGTCGCCGTTGATGTACGGCGCCCCGCTCGCGTGGACGCCGGTCATCGTCTGGGTGCCCGTCTGGCCGACCCGCTGAAGGGCTCGCCGGTACTTCGGCGAGAGGCTTCGCCGTCGTCGGGCCGAAAGTCGTCCTAAGTGGATGTGTCCACCGGTGGATCGCGATCGCGTGCCTGGAGCCAGGTCGTGGTGGGTTCGCTACGGACGTCGGCAGACCGCGCTCACTTCGTCATCATTCCCATCATCACCGGCATGCTCCCGCACATCATCGTGCAGGGCATCCCCATTGCCATCATCGACATCATCGCGTTCATGCGATCGCGCATCATCTCCATGTTCGCGGCATCCATCGGCATGAACTTACAGGTCATGCCGTCCTTGCTCATCTCGCAGGCCACCCTGCACATGATGGGCGCGGGGCTCGCCATGCCCATCATCATGGGGCTCATCCCCGGCATCTGAGACGGCATCACGCCCATCATCGGCATCATCATCGGCATGCCCATCGGCATCTGCATGCCCACTGGCATCGGCATGCCCATTGGCATCTGCATGGGCATGCTCATCTGCGTCGGCATCTGCGACATCGGCATTGCGGCCATCATGTTTTTCGTCTCCTTCGTCGTGGAGGCAGCACCAACCCCGCACGATGATAGTGACGCGGCGCCGTGGCTCAAGCGGTGGGCGCGGACTCGTCCGCAATTTTCCCGAGCTGCTGAGCGGCTCGCCAAGCACCCCGATGGCGTCGGGGACGAGCACGACAGCCACCGTCCTGAGGGCTCTTCAAGGTCGCAGCCGGGCACCTCATCGTCCTGCCGAAGCCACGACGATCGGCGGAGGTAGTGTCCCGAGTATCGCGCCCAATACAACCGCGCCTCGGGACATTACGGCGCGGCCCGTACGGCGCGCGCGAGCGCGGTCGCGATGCGCTCGAGGACGACCGCCATCACCGCGAGCGTCGCGATCGCACGCAGCGGTGCCAGGAGCGCATGCACCTGCGCTGGCGACGCGGCTCGCGCGACCAGCGCGGCGCCGAGCTCGACGACCACGGCTGCCGCGAGCAGCGGTCCGCCGAGGGCGACCGCCATCGCGATCCCGGACACGATGTCGGTCGCGGCTGCCTGCAGCGGGTGGGGTCCCACCGGTGCGAGCGCGAGCGCCTTGACGACGCGCGCCGGTCCGCCGGTGGCCAGGAAAATCGAGGACGCCAGGAGGGAGAGCGGTACGCCCATCGGGGTGGCGCGTCCCTCGACTGTGGGTGCGCTGGGCTGATCCTGCGCGCCCCGCAACGCATCGGCGACGCCGCCAGCCATCGTCGCTGCCCAGAGGGGGACGGCCGCGCTGAGCGCGACGGGCAGGCCGCGCATGATCTCGAGCGCGGCGAGGAGCGGCCACGGGCCCGAGGCCGCAGCGGGCGCGGGCGTGAGCGCCGGAAAAATGCTCGCGGCAAACGCGAGCCCCATCACGGCGCGAGCGGGGGCCGGGAGCGCACGCAGCCCGAACGCCGGCACCAGGGTGACCGCCGGCATGGCGCGAGCCCAGGCAAGGCCTAGCGGTCCCAGATCCGTGCCCGAGCGTGCGAAAGCTTCTGCGACCGTGGCAACGACGGACGGAGCCATCACCGGGCGGGATTCTCGTCGCGAGGCATCTATGCGCTGATTTAGCCTACGCCGCAGTGAACGTCATAGGGTTCGACGACGGCCCGTTCGAGCGTACCCACCGCGGGGACGTGCTCCTCGTCGGAGCCGTTTGCTCGCGCACTCGGCTGGACGGCGTCGTGAGCGATCGGGTCCGCCGCGATGGCGCGGACGCGACCCGCCGGATGGCGGCTCTCGTGCAGGCGGGTCCCTTCCGCGCGCACGTGCGCGCCGTAATGCTCCAGGGAATCGCGGTCGGGGGGTTCAACGTGGTCGACATCCACGAGCTGTCGCGCCTCCTCGGCCTTCCGGTCCTCGTCGTGACGCGACGGCCGCCGGACATGGACGCCGTGCGCCAGGCGCTCTTCAGCGACGCACCGGCCCTGCGACCTAGCGTGCGAGGCGCAGCGCGCAAATGGGCCCTCATCGAGCGTGCGGGCGCGATCGAGCCCCTGGGGGTGTCGCATCGCGCCATGCGCCGCGGTGCTCGAGGTTTCGGCCACGCTCCGGCAAAGCCGGAGACGCGCCGTCCGCGCGGCCCGACGGGCCTGCGCGGGGGAGGGCCGCGCCTCTGGGTGCAGCGCGCCGGCCTTTCCCTGCCTGAGGCACGCGCCCTCGTCGCCGCCACGACGCTTCACGGCAATGTGCCCGAGCCGTTGCGGCTTGCTCATATCATCGCAGGCGGGGTCGCGACGGGGTGGAGCCGCGGGCGGGCGTGAGGCTATTCTCGCCGCCTCATGACCCTGGACCTATCCCTCTCAGGAAAGCCCGGTCCGCCGAGCGTTCTACGGTACACGTGGAAGGACGTCGTGCTCTACGCTCTCGGAGTCGGAGCGAAGAAGACGGAGCTCGACCTCCTCTACGAGGAGCGCGGACCAAAGGTCCTCCCGAGCTTCGCCGTCGTGCCCAAGTTCCAGCCCATGCTCGATCTCCTCGCGAAGACGGGCGGCAACCTCGCCATGATCGTGCACGGCGGAGAGCGCGTCGTCGTTCACGCGCCGCTCGCGGCGAGCGGGGAGTTGACGACCACCGCCGGGATCCGCGGTGTTTACGACATGAAGCGTCTGGCGCAGGTGCTCGTCGACACGCGGTCCGTCGACGCGCAAGGGACGCTCGTCGCGGAGACGACTTCGGCGATTCTCTTTCGCGGCGAAGGCGGCTTCGGCGGCGATCCGCCCCCCAGGGAGGCGCCGCCCGTCGAGAAGCCGCGCGAGACCCCGCCGACGTTCTCCGTCGAGGAGGCGACGTCGCCGGAGCAAGCGCTCCTCTATCGCCTCTCCGGCGACCTGAATCCCCTCCACGCCGACCCGGAGTTCGCGCGCGCGGTGGGCTTCGAGCGCGGCCCCATCCTTCATGGTCTCTGCACGTTCGGCTTCATGGTGCGGCACGTCGCGCAGGCGCTCTGCGGAGGGGATGCCTCGCGCCTGCGCGCATTCGAAGGTCAGTTCCGGCGTCCTGTATGGCCGGGCGACACTCTCGTCACCGAGGGCTGGCACGTGCGGCCGGACGCCGTGGCCCTCCAGGTGAAGGTGAAAGAGCGCGACGAGGTCGTCATCGCCGGGGCCTGGGCCACGCTCGCGTCGTGACGCGCCGCGACCGGCGAGCGGCGCCCCGACGTCGCGTCCTCACCCTGCGGTCTCGTAGGCCGTCGCGTCGAACTTGCGGGTGCGCATGCGAAACTCGAAGGTGAAGCCCGGCCAGAGCGTGGTGTTCCTCCCCGTCCGCGTCTGGTACCAGCTCGTGCACCCGCTCGACCAGACGGTGCGCTTCAGTCGGTCGCGGACTCGCTCGTTGTAGGTTGTCTGCACGTCGCGGCGCACGTCCACCATCTTCAGCCCCCGGTCGCGCATCGTCTCTATCGCGCTCGTCACGTACGCCACCTGTGACTCGATCATGAAGACCATCGAGCCGTGGCCCAGGCCCGTGTTCGGGCCGACGAGAACGAAGAGGTTCGGGAATCCCGAGACGCTGGTGCCCAGATAAGCCTCGGCCCCATCGCGCCATGCGTCGTTCAGATCGCGCCCGCCACGGCCGCGCACGTCGAAGGGCGCCATCTGTTCGGCCGCCTCGAAGCCGGTGGCCAGGACGATCGCGTCGACGGGCCGCTCGCGGCCGTCTCCGCTCACGATGGCGCTCGGCCGGACCTGTGCGATCGGCTGGGTGACGACCTCCACGTTGTCGCGCTGAAGCGTCCGGTACCAGTCGTTGGTAGGGAGGATGCGCTTGCAGCCCATCGCGTAGCTCGGCGTGAGCTTTGCGCGCAGCGCCGAGTCCGCCACGCTGCGATTCAGGTACCGCAACGCGACATGCGACAGGGCCTTGAGGATCCGCGGCTCGACTACGAAGCCCACCGCCAGCGCCTCCCGTTGCCAGTAGATCGCACTCCGGGAGAGGCGTTGCAGGGGAGGGGCGAGTGCGAACAGCGCGCGCTCGACCTCGCCGAAGGCCCGGTCGCGCTTGGGGACGACCCACGGGGGTGTGCGCTGGAAGACGTGGAGGCTCGCGACGCGCGGCGCGATCGACGGGACAATCTGGATCGCGCTCGCGCCCGTGCCGATGACCGCGACGCGTTTGCGGTCGAGCGAGAACGCGTGGTCCCAACGCGCCGAGTGGAAGGTCTTGCCCTGGAAAGTCTCGAGGCCACGGATGTCGGGCAGGGAGGGTTTGCTCAGAGGGCCGCAAGCGGAGACGAGGACGCGGGTCCGCAGCGCCTGTCCGCTCTGGGTCTCGACTTCCCAGGTCGCGGTTTGCTCATCGAACCGCGCCCGCACGACGGCCGTTCCAAAGCGGATGTGCGGTCGCACGCCGTACTTGTCCGTGCACCGGACCAGGTAATCGAGAATCTCCTTCTGCGGCGCGAACGCCCTGGTCCAGGCGCGATTCGGCTCGAACGAATACGAATAAAGGTGCGACTCGACGTCGCAAGCCGCGCCCGGATAGTGGTTGTCCCGCCAAGTACCTCCCACTTCCTCGGCCCTCTCGAGGACGACGAAATCGTCGAAGCGGCGGCGCTTGAGGCCAATGGCCATTCCGAGGCCGGCGAAACCTGCGCCGATGATGACGACCTGGTGCATTCTGCTCACCAGTCTACCGCGCTACCGCGGCTTGCGGACGGTACGGGTCAGCCGGAGCAGGGGGGGGGAGCCGCAGAGGTCAGAATGGCTGGGATCAATGGCCGTCTTCGCGCCCAGGCGAGTGCACGCACGGTTCCCGAGGGTCCACGCGTCGTCGCGCGGGGTCCTTCGCAGCGGACTGAACGACCACGATGCCGCGGCGTCGATTTCGAGCGCGTCGTTGGTCGTGGCGATAGTTCGAATGGCAAATATCCCAGCGCGTCCCCTTTCCCCGTACGAAGGTGCCTGAGTCGACGACGTGTTCCGAGAGCGGGCCCTCGACGCGCTCGCGCGGGACGTCTCCGTCAGACCGTCACGAGCTCCCGCCTTCGATCTCGCGGCCCTCGCGCTCCTCTTCTGACCCGGCAGACACAAGTGCCCCGCTCGAGGTTTGCGCTCGAACGACAGCGGCTGAATCGACCGTCCGTGCTTCCGCTGGCGGCGCGTCAGCCGCGCGGATCGACGAACGCTAAGCGGAGAAGCTTCGAACCTCTCACGCATGGGCAGCCGATCGCACCGTCGATCCGTTGAGGGCGCTTCATCCGTCTGGCTCGCTCGTTGCGAGGGTGCTCGCCCCGGCGGCTCGACGATAAACGACGAGCCATCCAATCGAGCATTCAAAAGAATCTCTAGGAGGACAGTCATGTATCGAAATCATGTCGCAAAGGCTGGCGCGATCGGCACCGTGTCGCTCGGTCTCCTGGCGGCGGCGCTGGGCGCCGGCTGCGGAGCCAGCGCGAGCAGCCCGGCGGGGTCCGGGTCGAGCGTGGGCTCGAACGAAGGCTCGGGCGAGGGGACCGCCACCATCACGGAGAAGCAGCTCGCCGTGAACGGGTGCGGCGCCACGGGCACGTTCCTCATCACCTCGCCCCAGATCATCAATTTCATCGCTACGAACCAGAACGCTTTCCAGAGCGCGCAATTTCAGCTCGCGGCGGTGACCAACAACAATCAGGTCGTCCAGGTCAATCAGCAGGCGCAGCAAGCGAGCGCGCAGCTCCAGTCTGCGATCAACAGCGCCACGAACACCTTCAACCTCGCGCAGCAAAGCACGAACACGGCGGCGTCGCAGAACGCTGCGAACTCCACGGTGACGCAGCAGAACGTGAACGAGGTGGCGACCGCGACTCAGCAGAACAGCGGTTCGGCCGTGAGCACGCTCGACCAGGCCGACACGCATAGCGACGCGCACCAGGCCAGCCAGGCGGCTCAGGCGGCGAACTTCGCGGCGAACGCCTCGAGCCAGTTCGCC
>Ga0102924_1001489_pt1 | contig 26960 bp, 33 predicted proteins | sample PaiPotPPM11metaG_FD_80116 | JGI IMG/M metagenome (GOLD analysis project Ga0102924, IMG submission 80116) | Iron sulfur acid spring bacterial and archeal communities from Banff, Canada, to study Microbial Dark Matter (Phase II) - Paint Pots PPM... ... | reverse complement strand
GCAATCTCCGTCGACCGGCAAGAACTTCAAGTTCTTTACCCTCGCCGACGAGTTCGGGCACGTCGACGTGATCCTGCGGCCACCGATCTACCTGCGCTACCGCCAGGTGGCGAACCTGGAGCCTATCCTGATCATGGACGGCACCCTGCAGAAGCAGGACGGCGTGCAGAGCGTGCTCGTCGACCACATCGAGGCTGCGCCATCACTTCCCGATGAAGATGTCTTCCCGACCTCGCGCAACTATCGTTAGGGTCCTGGCCGAATGAATACGCTCGAGAAGACGCTGCGCGCTTACGCCCTCCGCTATCCAGAGGCGTACGAGGACTTCCCCTGGGACGAGCGAGTTATCAAGGTGCGCGGAAAGATCTTCGCCTTCCTGGGCATGGTCGATGACAGGTTCCGGCTGGGCGTGAAGCTGACGCGCTCCAATGAAGCCGCACTTGGGATGCCGTCTGTAGAGCCCAGTAAATACGGGCTCGGCCGCGCGGGATGGGTCACGGTCTGGGTCAAGAAGCCGGGCCAGCCGCCGGTCGACCTGCTGAAAGCCTGGATCGACGAGAGCTACCGGACCGTCGCGCCCAGGAGGCTGGTGGCACACCATTGGCTGGCCCCTGGGGACCGTTTCCAGCAACGCCGGGCAGGCGAGGTTTTACATACGCGATCCCAGGGGCGTCATGGGCGGCGCGTATCAGAAAGCGCTTGATAAGGACGCCCATCTGCCAGCGGATGCTCGACCGACTGGCTACAGGTTCGGTTCAATCGAGCTCTATTTGAGCCCGTCGGACGAGGACAGAGCGGCTTACCTGGTCGCGCCCTCAGGCGCCGAGCGCTGGCCACGCGCCGACCCATTCATGGCCTGCCACTAACCTTATTCGTACCCGGGGGCGAGCGAAAAAAGGTACTCGGTGAGCCACATTTTCAGCTGCTCTCTCGTCGTCTGGACCAGCTGCCCCCCGGTGAAGCGGACGTCGTGGGTGACTTCGGCGACTACGTAGCTCGGCGGGACGAAGGTGTTCATCGCCTCGTCAGTCTCGAACTCGGCCTCCCCCAGAACGAGTCCGTGCAAGGGGGGATCAAAGACATCAATGCCCATCGGCGGGAGGCTGTACCGCGTCTTGTTGAGGGGGCGGCCTGGAAGCTCGCGGAGTAACTCGTACTCCGTTTCGGAGAGATACGTGTTCGTATTGAGCCTTTGTCCCGGGACGGCGACATTCGTCACGATCTTCTGCGTCAGCTTGTAAATATGAGCCTCATGGCCCGCGCGGAGTTCGGTCATTTTGCGAAGCCGCAAGGTAGTTCCGAGGAAGTACGTGTCCTGGATGTGGTGCGTGCGAACGGAATCTGGAGTCACGGGCAGGGCCGAAAGCAGAAACCGGCGCTCGCGCTCCACGCGTGCGTACTTGCGCCGGTGAACGTGGACCTCCGGTTCATCGGGTGCTTCTCTCATGCGATTCGGCGGCGCAGCGTGGCGGCAGCGGCGAGGATCATCAGGATGCCGAAGCCCAAAATCACGGCGAAATCGAGCTGCAGGGCCGACCAGCCGAGGTCGGCGCCCTTGATCATGATGTCCCTCATCCCGTTGACGGCATAAGTCAGCGGCAATACGTGAGAAAGGACCTGTAAGGCGCCGGGTTCCGTGCTGATCGGGAAGATGATGCCCGCCAGCAGGACCTGGGGCAGGATCACCAGCGGGATGAACTGCACCGCCTGGAACTCGGTGCGGGCGAACATGCTGAGGAAGATGCCGAGGTTGACCGCGGCGATGGCCATCAATACCTCTAGCAGGAAGATCAGCGCGATGTTGCCTGCGTTGTGGACATGAAGCACCAGCAGGCTGAAGGCGAGCACCTCGATCGCCTGCACGACGGCGAGGACGGTGAAGCCGAGCATGTAACCGACGACGATCTCGGCGCGCCGGAGCGGACTAGCCATCAGGCGCTCAAGCGTTCCCTGGCCGCGCTCGCGCAGGAATGCGACGGCTGTGATCACGAACACCAGGAAGAACACGACCAGGCCGATGAAGGCAGCGCCGAAGTAGTCGAGAGTATCGAGGCTCGGGCCGCCGTAGCGGAACGTGACCTGGGGTTGAATACGGATCGCGCTGCCGCCGGGGGCCTGGCTGGCGAGCGCGGCAAAGGACTGACTGAGCGCCTGGAGCACCGACTGGGAGACCTGTGGCTGGCTGCCCTCGAGCTGGACCTCCGGGGAAACCGCGTGGGTCTGGGCGGCCCCGCTGGTGAAGTCCGAGGGAAAGAGGACGTAGCCGGCCAGCGACCCATCTTTGATGCCCGAATCGGCATCACCCGCGGACAGCAGCTTGGTTGAAACGGATTTCGACTGCTGCAGCTGAGTGGTCACCAGCTGGCCCAGTTGCCCGCTGTCCTGGTTGACGATGCCCATCGTCGGTACCGAGCCGCCGCCGCGCAGCAGGTAGCCGAGCAGCGAGAGGATGAGCAGCGGCGCGCCGAAGAGCAGCGCAAGCGTCCTGCGGTCCCGCCGGAACTGCTGGAGCAACCGCAGCGTGACCGCCAGAACACGGCGGCGGCTCACGACGCCTTCTCCTCGGAGAGCTTGATGAACGCGTCTTCGAGTCGGTTGACGTGAGCCATTTCCTTGAGTTCCTCGACGCTCCCCTCGGCCAGCAGGCGGCCGAACCGGATGAGACCAAGGCGGCGGCAGCGCTCAGCCTCATCCATCACATGGCTCGAGACCAGGATCGAGGTCCCCTCGTCCGCCATCCGTTGAAACCGGTCCCAGAGCTGGATCCGCAGCTGCGGATCGACACCAACTGTTGGCTCGTCGAGCAGCAATAACTCGGGGCCGTGAACCAGCGCGCAGGCCAGCGAGCATCGAGTGCGCATGCCGCCGCTCAGGGTGCTCACCACGGAGGCGCGACGGGGCCAGAGGTCGACGAAGTCGAGCACCTCGCGCACGCGGCTTTCGCCCCCGTTGATGGCGGCAAAGAACCTGACGTTTTCCTCAACCGACAGGTCCGGGTAAAGCGCCGCCTGCTGGGTCATGTATCCAACGTGACCGAGGACGCCGAGGTCCGGCATCCGCCTGCCCAGGACGTTTACGGTGCCTGCATCCGGCGCTACCAGGCCGACCAGGGCACGGATCAGCGTTGTTTTCCCGGACCCATTGGGTCCGAGGAGACCGTAAACCTCACCACGCGGCACCCGGAGCGTCACCGAGTCGAGTGCGGTCAGGCCGCCGAATCGCTTGGTCACTTTTGCAACATCGATCGCCATCTCTGCCACCGTGTCCTCCTTACCGGTCGGGCCGCATGGCGCGGAGCCAGTTCTCCGCGAGCTGGGTGACTGCCTGTTCGCCGTTGATTTCCGCCATTCCTGCGAAGAGCGGCTCGCTCAGAAGGTGGAACATGACCCCGCCAATCAATGCCTGCAACGCGATCAGCGGTGATATTCGCCTCAGCCTTCCCGCCTCCATCTGGCTCGAGAGATACATCGCCAGCGTCCCAAACGCCCGTAGCCCTGTCTCACTGAAGGCCTGCTGGGTCTCCGGTGTCATCGAGGTGGCTTCGAAGACGAGCGTGCGCACGATGCCGTTGCGGCCCGACATCGCCCGGTAGGCGGTCCGGACCAACTCCGGGATCAGCTCGTCGGGAGGACGGTCGCCGGTGCGCTCGAAGAGGGCCATCACCGGCTCGAAAGGGGAGTAGGCGAGCACTATTGCCTTGAAGAGCGCTGCCTTTCCCGGAAACAGTCGATAGAGGTTGGCCCGCGAAACGCATGCCGTGCCGGCCAGTTCATCCATCGAGAGTGTCGCCAGCGACTGCGTACGAAGCATCCGCAAGGCCGCCTCCAGAACGCGGCTTGCGGTGTCGGGTTCGGGGTCCAGGCGGAGAGCCTTCAGCAGGTCCGCTCTCGATGAAAAGCTCCGATAGAAGGTGGCGCGAGAGACATGGGCGGCCGCCGCGATCTGCCCGAGCGACGCCTGCGCGTTCTGCGCCAGGATCTTCGATGCCTCCTTCAAGATCCGCTCCCTGGGCGCCGGGGCAGTTGCCATGGAGACGATACTAGATTAGACGTCCAGTCCAGTCAAGTAACAGGCCATACGGAGTTCGGGCGGCTCGGGTAGCCTGAAGCGATGCCCGAATTGCCCGAGCTGGAGGTGTTGCGCGAGTACCTCGCGCCCCGGCTCGAAGGGCGGACGATCTCGCAGGTCTGGACCTCCCCGAAGCTCGCCTTTTTACTCCGGACGCCCCCGGAGGAGTTCGCCCGGCAGCTGACCGGCGGCTCGTTCGAAAGGGCCTGGCGGCGCGGAAAGTTCATGATCTTCGATATCGCCGGGCAGCAACTAGTGATCAACCCTATGCTTGGCGGCCGGTTCCAATGGACGACGGCGTCTGAGAAGGTACCGGCGGCAACCGTCTTCCGGCTTACGCTCGACGACGGTAACGAGCTGCGTTTTCTCGACACGGTCAAGATGGGCCGCGTCTACTGGGTTTCGCCCGGGGCGCTGCCAACCATCCCCGGATGGGCCGAGCTGGGTCCGGACGCACTGACGGTCGAGCTGCCCGAGTTTGCGCAGCGGATCCGCCGGCACCCCGGTGAGGTCAAGAACCTGCTGCGCAACCAGGCATTCATCTCGGGAGTCGGCAATGCCTATTCGGACGAGATCCTGCACGAGGCAGGGATCCTGCCATTGCGCAAACGCCCGACGCTGAAGCCCGACGACGTCGCCCGGCTGCACGCAGCAACCCGCAAAGTGTTGCAATCGGCGATCGACTCGATCCGGGCCCAGCCTAAATACGAGTCGCACAAGCAGGATCGGAGCTTCATGGCGGTACACGGAAAAGCGAAGGAGAAATGTCCGCGCTGCGGTCACCGGATCTCGGAACTGACGGCGCGCGGCGAGAACACGGACTTCTGTCGAGGCTGCCAGCACTGAAGCTGCAGGGCGCCAACGTAATAGTCACCGGCCCATCGAGTGGCATCGGACGCGCGATCGCAATCGAGTTCGCGCATCGCGGCGCTCGCGTGGCACTCGCCTCGCGGAACGGGCAGGCGCTCGAGGAGCTGGCCGGCCTGATTCGGTCGGATGGGGGCCATGCGGTTGTGATTCCCACCGACGTCACTGCCGATGGAGCGCTCCAGCACCTTGCGCAGGAAACGATCAGCCAGCTGGGTAGCATCGACATCCTCGTAAACAACGCGGGGGTTGGCTTTCACGGCTCCATCACAGACTCCACCCATGCCGATGTTGAGGCAGTCTTCAGGCTGAATGTCCTGGCGGCGGCGGAAGCGATCCGCGCCGTCGTCCCGGCGATGCGCGTACAGGGGTCGGGGATGATCATCAACATCTCATCGGTGGCGGGGCGGATCGTGGTGCCACGTATCGGGTATTACTCGGCGACGAAGTTCGCGCTGACCGTGATTGGCGACGCCCTGCGCATGGAAGAGGCCCACCGAGGAATCAAGGTGATGAATGTGTTTCCCGGGACGACCAGCTCCGACTTCTCGAAGAACAGGCTGGGGCTGCCGGGTCGCGCGTCGCATCAGCGTCTGCCGCCCGTGCCTGCGGAGAAGGTCGCCCGGCGCGTCGCCGACGCTGTCGGCCGGAACCGGCAAAACGTTTATGTGTCGGTATTTCCGGACAGGCTCGGGGTCGGCCTGAACCACGTCGCGCCGTGGCCGGTCAGGGCCGTCCTCCGTCGCTGGGCCCGTCGTGACTCGGGCTAAACCACCGGCCGCACTGGAGACGGGGGGCAGGGTCTTCTTGCGGGAGCCTACTTCGGGAGACCGCGAAGAATTGATGGAATGCGCGCGCGCCAGTCGAAGCCTTCATCGCCACTGGGTTACCGCTCCGGCCACCCATGAGGAGTTTGACGAGTGGTTGGAACGGATCCGCCAACCGACGGTAAAGTCATTTCTTGCCTGCCGAATGGAGGACGGCGCGATCGTTGGGGTCTTCACCTTGAGCCAGATCTTCCGCAGGGGATTTCAGAGTGCCTACCTGGGTTACTACGCCTTTGAGCCTTTCGCCGGCCAGGGTTACATGCGCGAGGGGATGCGACTGGTGCTGCGCCACATTTTCCGTGTGATGAAGCTCCACCGAGTAGAAGCCAACGTCCAGCCCGGCAATGACCGCTCGGTCGCACTGGCAAAAAAATCGGGTTTTCGCAAGGAGGGTTTCTCGCCGCGGTATCTGAAGATCGCGGGGAGATGGCGTGACCACGAGCGCTGGGCGATGACTCTCGAAGACTGGCGGGACAACCTGCTGAGGTGAGGCTGCGACTCGGCCTCTTCTGCGCGGGCGCGGCCGCCGCGATTGCGTCACTAGTTCTGGCTCGCAGTGCGGCCGAACAGGCCTTCACGCACACCTGGCAACCGTTCGTGTTGGTCGCGGGCCTGCTGCTGATTGGGGTCGTGGCCAACGCCGACGGGGTGTTCGGGAGGGCGGCGTCGTGGCTCGCACGCGTGACTCGCCATGATTTCCTCCTTTACCTTGCGGCGATGCTCCTCGTGGCGCTGGTAACGGTATTTCTGAACCTGGATACATCAGTCGCCTTTCTCACGCCGGTCCTGGTTCTCGTGGGTCGTCAGCGCGCGGCTGGCGAACAGCGCCTTCTATACGGTTGCGTCTTCATGTCCAATGCCGCCTCGCTGCTCCTGCCTGGTAGCAACTTGACCAACCTCTTAATCCTCCAGGACGAGCACGTGAGCGGAACTGTCTTTCTGGCCCGAATGCTCGCCCCGTGGGTCGCATCCGTAGCTGTCACCGCGCTGGTTGTAGCCGTCGCCTTCAGGCGCAAAACCGCCGGCGGCGGCAATGGCGTAACGCGGGCGCTGGAAGGCCAGGTCAGGCCGTTGAGCGTTGCGGGAATCTGCCTGGCAATACTGCTCATGCTCGCGCTACCCGATGCGGCTCTTCCGATATTGGCACTCGGCATCATCCTGACGACGGTTCGACTCAGCCAGCGGAGTATCGACCTGAGACCAATTCGGGAAAGCGTCGACGTTATCAGCCTCTCTGGGATATTCCTGCTCGCCGTGACCCTCGGAGCCCTCGCCCGCACGTGGTCGTACCCGGCCGGGTTGATGGATCACACAGGGAGCGTGGCGACGGCAGCGATCGGGGCTGTCGCGGCTGTCCTTCTGAACAATCTTCCGGCAGCGGTGCTGCTGGGTTCGCAATCGCCCGCGCATGCTCGGAGCCTGCTGCTTGGGCTGAACATAGGCCCCAACCTCGCGCTGAGCGGCTCCCTTTCCGCACTCATATGGTGGCAGGCGGCCCGGTCCGTGGGATCGAGGCCGTCGGCTCGCCGCTACTCGGCGGTAGGGATAGTGCTGGTCCCACTCACGCTCGCCGCAGCCCTTACCGCCGCACACGTTTTTGGCGCCCAATAGCGAGAATTTTGTTAGGCTTTCGGCGGGATCGTTCAAATCGGTCCGGCCATGAGTCTGGCCTCCGTGCCGAAAGGCTAATAGGCTCTACCACCAAATAAACGGAGGTAGGGCCATGCTCACCACAACGCTCGCCGCAGCCGCGGGTAACACTTACGCGATTGCAGCGGTCTGGATGCTTCTCGCACTGGGCGCAAGCATCCTCTCCATCCGCATCGGTGTTTCGGTCGCGCTTCTCGAGATGGCGATGGGCGTCCTCGCCGGCAACCTGTTCCATTTGCCTAACAGCTCAGAATGGCTGACCTTCCTGGCAGGCTTCGGGTCGGTATTGCTGACCTTCCTCGCCGGTGCTGAGATCGACCCGGAATCGCTGCGACGGCAGTGGAAAGCCGCCATCGCCATTGGATTGGTCTCCTTCGCCCTACCGTTTGCCGCGATCTGGCTGATGTGCCTTCACCTTCTCCACTGGAGCATGCAGGGGGCGGAGATCGGCGGGATCGCATTATCGACGACATCGGTCGCGGTCGTCTACGCCGTGATGGTGGAAACGGGACTGAACCGAACACAGTTGGGCAAGCTGATCCTCGCCGCCTGCTTTGTCACCGACATGGGAACCGTCCTCGCTCTCGGAGCCCTTTTTGCGAACTACAACGCGGTGCTTCTGGTCTTTGCTGGCGTCCTCGTCATCGTGGCCGCGATCCTCCCTCGAGGCTTTCGCTGGTTCATTGCCACCGTCGGCCGTTCCGTCTCGGAGCCTGAGATCAAGCTGCTCTTCATTCTACTCTTTGGGTTGGGAGCGCTGGCGCAGCTGGCGAAATCCGAGGCGGTATTGCCTGCCTACGTCCTCGGGATCACGGCTGCGGTCATCTTCCACCGCGATCGGCAACTGACCGATCGTCTGCGGTCGACCGCCTTCGCTTTGCTCACGCCCTTCTTTTTCCTGCGCGCCGGCAGCCTGCTGTCTCTGGGCGTGATCGTGCCGTCGCTTGGCGTTGTCGCACTCTTATTCGGCGCCAAAATGGTTACCAAAATCGTCGGGGTCTTCCCGGTGGCGCGGCTGGCGGGGCTGCGGGGCCGCAGCGCCCCCTATGCCACCCTGATGATGGCCACTGGTTTGACCTTCGGCTCGATCTCAGCCCTGTATGGGCTAACGCACCGTTACATCGACAAGGCGCAGTACAGCTGGCTGCTCACGGCGGTTATCGGATCAGCGCTCCTGCCGACATTGCTTGCGCAGGCTGTCTTCTCACCTGGCGCGATCAAGCTTCACCTGCGTGGAGACCAGCGCGAGGAGGGCGCCTTCGACCAGGAACTGGACCTCAACCTGGAACAGGAACACCTCGAACGTCTCGAAGGGGCCTCAGAAGAATCCGGCTGAGCGGGGGGCGTCGGAGGGGAGGACAACAGCCCTCCCCTCCCGGCTCAGGCGACGCCGGCCGGCTGAGCAGCCTTTCTCGGTACGTCGACAAGTCCCTTGTCGGTGTGCTCGACCAGCGCGATCGAACTGTGTGTCTTCTTGTGATCGAAGGCGATCGTACCTTTCGCTTTTAGGATGCCGGTCTGGGCGACCTCCATCTCCTTGTATTCCATGCCGGTCGGTAAACGGACGACCACGCGTTGCTCGTCCCCCGTCGCCGGCACGATCAGCGGCTCGGACGTGGTCTCGAAGTGGTCGGCGACGGCCAGCTTCGCCCGCCGCTTATCCTGGTCGAACTCGAACTGGATGTCCACCAGGTGTGGTCCCTCGATCTTGGTGACGATCGATTTCAGCACCTCGAACCAGGGACCGCCCGCCTGCCCGGTCAGGATCGTGGCGATCGCATTGACCTGGTCGGGATTCGCTCTCTTGTCGATATAGGCAACCACGGTACCGTTGCCCTCATGTAGGGCGCCCGGCCAGTGATAAATGCAGGCAAACTTAAGGCCGCTCAACTCGATGTCGTTGAAGTTTCCCTCCTGGATGTTCATCCCGAGAACGCCCTCGCACCCCTTGAATGGTTTGGGCACGCCGATCGTGTCGCAGGTACAGGTCGCCCAGCAGTTGCAGTTCTTCAGGTATTCGCCCTTCATTCGCCACGCCATCGCAATCCCACCTCCATCTACATATGCCCGCCCATCGCGGAGGGCGGTGTGCCGCCGGACAGCCAGGTCAGCAAGCCCGGATAGATCAGGACGGCGAAACCCAAAGCGGTCACCGCCGTCCCGGCCAGCCTGGTTAACGCCACGCCATAGCGCCAGTTCTTTTCCGCCAGGAAGATCAACGCGATCGCCGCCATCCACGCCAGGTTCATGAGTCCAACGACGATGAGGACCAGCATCAGCGCCCAGCAGCAGCCAAGGCAGTACGCTCCGTGGCTGATCCCCGCTCGCAAGGCAGACTTGTTCCCGCCGCCGAAATCGTGATCGATGACGAAGGCAAACGGAGTGCGGCAGGCCCTGAGGCACAAGCGCTTCCAGGGCGTGAACTGGTACAGGCCCGCCGCGACAAGGGCCGCAGCCGAGCCGATGACCAGCCAGTTAGGCGTTCCCGTCCCGCGGAGGTTGCGGAGAGCGACAAATGCCGCGAGAGGAAGCAGGCCGATGGCGGTCCAAACCAGGAGGTAGCCGACGATGAAGGTGGCGGTCGGCGCCCAACCCTCGCCGCGGCGCTGTACCACCGCGCGGTGAACGAGGACCATCGGCGCGACGGTCGGAAACATCATCGCGACCATCATGGTCAGCCACATCGCCATGAATATGATCGGCGCTATGTCGGCCGGCGCGCGGGTCCCGACCTGGCTCAGGCCGGTGACCATTCCGGTCATCGCAGCAGCCTGGCGCACGGTCAGATACCAGGCAAGGGCCGCAAGGCCCACGAGGATACCCACGGTTGATAGCGTGACGCGGCGCTCGAGGAGGCTCATGGCTGAGCCGGGGGTGTCGCGCACCGGATCGGCTTGGACCACCGTTGGTGTCGTCACGCGGAAATCCTCAGGGCTCGCGCTTGGCGATCAAGGCGAAACGCCATCCCATCCCTCACCAGAACTGCTGAGCCAGCTTACACCCGGATTGCCGGCGATGTCGAGGGCAGGCGACAGGCGGGGCCACGGCCCCGCCTGTGCGACGCTATTTCCGGGCCTGTCCCGCCGTGGCCGCGCCGACGGCAGTGCGCGCCCTCTCGATGTCTTTCGCGCCAATCACGATGCGAGTCCTGGTCGCCAGATATACCGAATTTACGCTGACGCCGGCCTGCGCGATCTTCCGCGTGATGTTGCCGAGCGAGCCCGGTTTGTCCTCGATCTCGAGGACGATCACCTGTTGCTCGCCGGTGACTCGCGCGCCCGAGCTTTCCAACGCCTGGCGCGCCTTCGAGGCATCCTCGACAAGGACGTGGCCGATGCCCTTGCCGCCGACCTCGAACCCGGCAAAGCCCTCGATGTTCACCCCGGCCTTGCCCAGTGCCTCGGCGGCCGCCGCCACCGTTCCAGGTTTGTCCTGCAACTCGATTTGAAGGTCAGTCAGATGATGTGCCATCGTGCACCTCCTGTGCGAGAGCCCCTGCCCAGAGGCCAGACGCTGATTATCCCAGCAGGCGTGGGGCGATCGTACGTTCGTCGACGCGGCTGTCCTTGAGCGTCAATTGGTAGGCGCTCCCCTGCGGCCGCGAGCTGACGGCTTCCGTGAAAACGGTGCCACTGAAATGGAGCCCGACGCCCTCGTCGGCAGCGTACCCGCTCGGAAATCCCTCCGCCACCAGTCGCTGATAGACGGGCCGCCGCCGCTCTTCGCTGTCGTAGTGGGGGCAGGCGCTTCCGGGGAGGAGACCCAGCCCGTCATTCAAGGCTGCAAGTTGCAGGCCGAACGAATCGGTGACCGCCGCCTCGAACCAGCAGATCGCGCCGGCGCTTATCCCTGCCAGTACGATGCCAGCCTCCCAGCACTCACGAAGGATGCTGTCGACGTCGTGCCGGCGCCAGATGGCAAGCATGTTGGCGGTATTGCCGCCGCCGACATAGATCACGTCCTGGCTCATCAGGAATTGGTGCAGGTCGACAATCGTGCGACGGAAAAGCGCGAGGTCGCTGGGGTGGCATGCCCGCAACGCGAAGGCGCGGTAGAAGTTGGCGACATAGGTATCGCTGTCGCCGCTCGCCGTCGGTACAAAGCAGATCTTCGGATCGGAGCGGCGCGCCAGAGCGAGGATGAAGTCGTCGAGCGAGGAGCCCGGCCCATCCGAGGAAAAGCCCCCGCCGCCTAGAGCAACGATGTGCCGTTCAGGCATCGACTCCCAGGCCTCAACTCGGGATGGTGAGGCAAAACTCGTTGCCTTCGGGATCGGCCATGACCTTCCAACGCCGTCCCCGCTCATCATGCGTGGCCAGCTCTTCGCCTCCGAGGCTCATGACCTTGCGGGCGGAATGATCGAGGTCGCCGACACGGAGCTCCAGATGCAAACGATTCTTCACGACCTTGCCTTCGGGCACCTGTTGAAAACCGATGATCGGCCCACCCGGACAAATCGGAAGCAGCGCGACAAACCAGACATGGCCTTCCCGCACGCGCCCCTTGATATCGATGCCGAGAAGTGCGCTCCAGAATGTCGCAAGTCGCTCGGGATCGTCGCAATCGACGACGATTTCGATGACCTGTGCCTCCACCGCCGCGGGACTCTCATGCTCTGGCACCGGTCAGATCACCCGATTAGGATCATAGAGCCAGTTGATGAAGAGGCCGAGCAGCGCGAAGGCGAATGCCATGATCGCGACCAGGATCACCACCCTTGCCGCCAGGCGCAAGGCTGGGGGCCATGATTCGAGCGGCCGCGATCGGTCGACCCACAGCGTCCAGATTGCGGCCGGAAGCGCAGGCGCCGTACGCAGGATGATCCGGACTACCGGATTCGGATGGACGAAGGAATCGATCACGTAAAGCCCCGCGATCGGCGCGGCCACGATTGCCAGGACGACGAGTTGTGTCCGGGTCAGCGAGCGAAGCCGGCTAATAGGTCTCCAGGTAGGCTTCCAGCTCCCAGGCGCTGACCTGCTTCTCGTAGCTCTGCCACTCCATCTCCTTGACCTCGATGAAGCGCTCGAGCAGGTGATCGCCGAGTGCCTCGCGCATGACGGCATCCTGTCGCAGCTCGCGAAGCGCCTCGTTCAAAGAGCCGGGCAGCAGGCCCATCTGGTAGCGCGCCAGGCGATCGGGATCGAAGGCATAGAGGTTCTCCTCGACCGGTGGAGGCAGCGGTAGTTTCTGGCGGATGCCCGACAGGCCGGCATGCAACATGACCGCGAAGGCGAGGTACGGGTTGCAGGAAGGATCGGGCGCGCGGAACTCGACTCGGATTGCCTCCCGGTCGCCACTACCGGCCCGCGGGACACGGATCAGCGCGGAGCGGTTGGTCTGCGCCCAGCTGATCGCGACCGGCGCCTCGAAACCGGGCACGAAGCGCTTGTAGGAGTTGACCAGCGGTGCGACCACCGCGCAGAGGGCGGAGGCGTGCGCCAGTTGACCGGCGATGAAGTGGCGCGCGATCGGCGAGAGATGGTACTGGTCCGCACGATCGTAGAAGGCGTTTGTATCCTTGCCTGCTTCGGTCAGCGTCTGGTGCGTGTGCATCCCTGAGCCTGCCGCGCCGAAGATCGGCTTGGGCATGAAGGTCGCGCGAAGACCTCGTCGCTGGGCCACGGACTTGACCGCGTACTTGAGCGTCACCAGTTGGTCGGCGCTTCGAAGCGCATTTCCGAGCGCGAGGTCGAGCTCGTACTGGCCGGCCCCCACCTCGTGGTGGCTGGTCTCCACCAGGATGCCGCGATCGTCGAGGGCGGCCACGATCTCCTGCCGGACCTCGCTGCCGAGGTCGAGGGGATGGTCGAAGTACCCGGCGCTGTCGTGGCGCACCGGCTGCGGCCGACCGTCGGGCCGGTCGAGCCGGAGCAGGAAGAACTCGAGCTCGGCCGCGACGCCGTAGTCATAGCCCATCGCCGCCGCCTCCTGCAGGGCCCGGGCGAGGACGCCCCGGGGGTCGCCGGCGAAGCGCTCGCCATCAGGCGTCAGGATGTCGCAGATCAGCTCAGCGGTCGGGACCGAGGAGGACCCCGTCGCGGCGATGGTGAGCGTAGAAAGGTCGGGTCGCAGGAACATGTCGCTTTCGAAGACCCGGGCGAAGCCTTCGACGGACGACCCGTCGAACCACTCGCCGTTGTTCACCGAATGAGACAGCCGGGCCGCGGGGATCGTGATGCTCTTCACGGTCCCGAGTACGTCGACGAACTGGAGGTCGACGAAACGGACGCCGTGCTTGGCCAGAAGCTCCTGCGTCCGCTCCAGCGAACCGCCGGAAGCGCGGGCTCCGGTCGCTTCAGTCTTCGGCGTCGGGAACCCCACGATGCGGCCACTCCCGCGGAACGTCTTCTGCCGCCCAGGATGGACCAGGGGCGGGATAGTCGGCGGGTCGCCAGGGCTTGTCGCGCTCGACCTTGCTGTCCTTGTCCATCGCTGCTGCTCCTTCAGGGGTTGAAAAAGGCGGCCGCCAGGGCGAGTGGCAGCCGCCTGCGCGACTGACGAGTTAGATGTCGTGGTACAAATAGAACTCCCACGGATGCGGACGGAGTGCCACCTGGTCGTACTCCTTGACGCGCTTGTAGTCGATCCAGGTCTCGATCAAATCGTTGGTGAAGACGCCACCACGAGTCAGGTACTCGTTGTCGATGTCGAGGGCGTCGAGCACCTCCGCCAGGGAGCCGGGTGTGCTCTTGACGTGCACCTTGCGCTCCGGCGCCAGCTCGTAGAGGTCTTCGTCGATCGGCTCCGGCGGCTCGATCTTGTTCTGGACACCGTCGAGGCCGGCCATCAGGCAGGCGGCAAACGAGAGATAGGGGTTGCACGAGGGGTCCGGCGTGCGGAACTCGAGCCGCTTGGCCTTCGGGTTGTCGAAGTACATCGGGATGCGGACGCAGGCGCTTCGGTTGCGCTTGGAGTAAATGAGGTTGATGGGCGCCTCGTACCCCGGCACCAGGCGGCGGTATGAGTTGGTGGTCGGCGCGGCAAAGGCGAGCAGCGAGGGCGCATGCTTGAGCAGGCCGCCGATGTACCAGCGACACATGTCGCTGATCCCGGCATAGCCCTTCTTGTCGTAGAAGAGCGGCACGCCATCCTTCCAGAGGCTCTGGTGCGTATGCATCCCGGAGCCGTTGTCCTGGAAGAGGGGCTTGGGCATGAACGTCGCCACGAACCCGTTCTGTGCGCAGACGTTCTTGACGACGTACTTGTACATCATCACCTTGTCCGCCATCTCGACAAGGGTGCCGAAGCGCATGTCGATCTCGGTCTGACCCGCCGTTCCGACCTCGTGGTGATGGACCTCGACCTCGATGCCGGCCTCGATCAGTTTCAGGACGATTTGCGAGCGCAGGTCCTGCAACTTATCAGTCGGCGGCACCGGGAAGTAGCCTTCCTTGTAACGCGGCCGGTAGGCGAGGTTCGGCTCGTGGTTGTTGCCCGAGTTCCAGATGCCTTCGACTGAATCGATCTCGTACATGCCGGAAAACTGGTTCTGGTCGAAGCGCATGCTGTTGAAGATGTAGAACTCGCACTCCGGACCCCAGTAGCTGGTGTCCGCGATCCCGGTGGTGCCAAGGTAGGCCTCCGCCTTCTTGGCGACATAGCGGGGGTCCCGGGAGTAGGGCTCGCGGGTGATGGGGTCGAAGACGTCACAGGTGATCGACATGGTCGGTACCCGGCAGGCGGGGTCGACCAGCGCCGTGGAGGCATCGGGTATCAGCAACATGTCGCTCTCATGGATGTGCTGGAAGCCGCGGATGCTCGAGCCATCGAAGCCGATCCCGTCCTCGAAGAGGCCCTTGCTGAGCTCCTGTACGGGGATGGAAAAGTGCTGCCAGCTGCCGATCAAGTCGACGAACTTGAGGTCGACGATCTTCAGCCCCTGCTTGTTAGCGAGGTCGATGACGGACTGCGCGTCCGGCTTGCTTCCCTTCTTTGCGCGGACGCCCTGATCGATCGCCATAGATTTGGGTCCCTCCGTTGAACGCGATAATTCGACGTGTACACCGATCGTAGGGGCCGGCGGGCGGCCCGTCATCGGACGGGCGCGACGAGTTCTGGGAGGCGTTTTTGTGCACGGCGCCCAATGGCGCTGGCTGAGGAGGAGCAAATTGAGGGAGCCGGAGGTATTCGTGCTGGCGGACCAGGCGCTCAATCGCGTCGTGGCGCAGATCAAACCGGGGCAGTGGGCGATGCAGATGCCGGCGGGTTTCGCTCGGCGTGACAAGAGCCACGTTCCGACGCTTCGCGGGGTCATCGGCTACCACGCCTACGACGATGCCTGGGTGCCCGAGATGCTGGCGGGCAAGACCATGGAGGAGGTTGGCAAGGAGGCCCACAAGGGTGATCTGCTGGGAGACGATCCAGCCCGGAGCTTCAACTTGCTGGTGGAGCGAGCCTGTGCCGCCGCGCGGGCGGTCACGGACCTCGACCGCCCGGTTCACACCTCCTTCGGCGACTTTCCAACGCGGGCTTATTTCTGGCAGATCAACATGTTTCGAGGCCTGCGCGCGCACGACATCGCGGCCGTGATCGGCGTCGACCCGGACCTACCCAATGCACTCGTCCAGGGGATCTGGGAGGAGATCAGTCCTCACGCCGAGGAATGGCGGGCGATCGGTGTCTTCCCGCCGGCCGTTCCGGTGGCAGCGGCGGCACCGCTGCTCGATCGGTTGCTCGGGCTGACCGGTCGACAGCCCGGGCCGTCCGCGTCAGGGTGATGCCGACGTCGAGGCAGTGGGTGAGGTCAGCAGGTTGGCGCTGAGGCGATCGACGGTCACCGCGAAGTTGCCCGCGCCCTTGGGCTGATCGGGAGCGACGGTTACGACGTAAAGATCTCTGGAAAAGCGGACGAGTAACGTGCCGGCGGTGGTCTTGTCTTCAACCCAACCCGATTTCGCCAGGGCTGCCTCATAGAAGGGCACGACGGCGGCAAGATCGGAGCTGCTGAAGTCATCGGACACGCTCTCGGTTCCGGCGAGACCAGGCCGCTCATCCAACAGCCTGGTTCCGGCTGGCCGTGGCAGCGACTGCAACACCGGCCTGGTCAGGTGGACGTCGGCCCCCGAGATGACCGAGGCGAACGAGGCGGCCTGTACCAGCGTATAGATCGCGACCAGGCTCAGCAGTACCGTGGCCAGAGCGCCAGCGCCCCAGAGGGTGGCACGCCGATTTAGGTTCTCACGGTGGCGCCGCCAGCCAGCTCGTAGCATCAGCCAGGTACTGACAAGCGAGGTCACGATCACCGCGCCCCCCAGCAGCTCGAACCACGGTCCCTCGACCTGGGTCAGCAGCCGGTCGAGGGCAAGCCAGATGCTGCCGAAGGCAAGGGCGTAGAAGACTCCGATCGCGGGGACCAGGTAGCCGGGTTCGCGACCAGCAACCTCGCCGGCCAGGACCGGCGGCCGCCTCAGGCTTCGGCCGGCTCTCCGGCCGCTTGTTCCCATGCCTCGTAGAGGTTGCGCAGTCGCTCGGACGCTTCCTGATGAGCTCTCGATAACTCCGCGACGCGGGCCGGCTCGTCGTAGGTCTGGTGATCTGCCAGCCCTTCCTCGATCCGGCGCAGCTCTTCCTCCAGCTGGGCTATCTGGCCCTCGACATCACCGAGTCCCGGGGGCTGCTGCGGTCGCGCTTTCGCCGGCCGGCCAGGCCGCGAACTCACTGGCTCGGCAGGCTCCGGCCGGGAGGCAGCCTGCTGCCGGCGGCGCTCGAAATCCGTGTAGTTGCCGAGGTGAGTAGTGACCTGGCCGTCCTCGACGCTCCATAGCCGGGTCGCGATGTCGTCGATGAAGTAGCGGTCGTGCGAGACGAAAACGATGGTGCCCTCGAAGTCGAGCAGGGCCTCCTCGAGCATTTCCTGCGCCGGTATGTCGAGGTGGTTGGTCGGTTCGTCGAGCAGAAGCAGGCCGGCATCATCGAGCATTAATTTGGCGAGTGCCACCCGGCTCTTTTCCCCACCGCTCAGCGAGCGAATCGACTTGAATGCATCGTCACCACTGAAGAGAAGGCGCCCAAGGAAGGTCCTCAGTGTCTCCTCAGGCAGGCCGAAGGCGTCCTGCAACTCTTTGAGGACGGTCTTGTTCGGGTCGAGGTCGGCCAGGTGCTGATCGTAGTAGCGGGTCGTCACCCGCGGGCCCACCTTGACACGGCCTTCGAGCGGGCGAAGCTCACCCAGAAGGACCTTAAGGATGCTGGTCTTGCCCGAACCGTTCGGCCCGACGATGGCGACCCGTTCCTGGGCTGAAATATTGAAGGCAGGAACCTTGAGCAGCTCTTTACCTCCGTACCCGATGCGCAACCCCTCGCTCTGGTAGATGAGGTCGCTGGTCGTCGCCGCCTTGAGCCTGATCTTGATCTGCTTGTCATCGGCCGGAGGCGCGACCCGCGCCAGCCGGTCCAGTTTGGTCTGGCGGCCGCGCGCCTCGCGAGCCCGCTGGCCGGCCTTATAGCGCCGGATGAACTCCTCGGTGCGGGCGATGTATTCCTGTTGCGCCTCGAACTCCTTCAGGCGCAGGGCCCGGCGCTCGCGTCGCAGGCGAACGTACTGGCGGTAGTTGCCCGGGTACCACTCGGCCGAGCCCGCCTGGAACTCAAGGATGTCGTCGGTCGTGTGCTCGAGAAAGCGCCGGTCGTGAGAGACGATCAGCATGCCGGCTTTCGACAGGCGGAGGAAACCCTCGAGCCACTCGATCGCTTCCAGGTCCAGGTGGTTGGTCGGCTCATCGAGCAGGATCAGGTCAGCATCCTGGAGCAGCAGGCGCGCGAGCGCCAGGCGGCGGCGCTGGCCACCGCTCAGTGCGCTCGGCGCAAGTGCCTGGTCGGCCTCGGTGAGGCCGACGCCATGGAGCACTTCCGCCACCCGATTGTCGTAGGCGTAGCCATCCAGGCGCTCGTACTCATGCTGGACGTCGCCGTACTCCTCGAGCAAGGACGTCATGTCGTCGCCTGCCGGAGCCGCCATCGATGTCTGTAGCTCCTCCAGGCGGGCCCGCAGACCAATGATGTCGGGGCGGCTGTGTAGCGCGTCCTCGTAGACACTTCCATGAGGGCCCGCTTCCAGCTCCTGGGCAAGATATGCGGCGCGGACGCCGGACGCCAGGACGATCGACCCACGGGTCGCCGGGAGCTCTCCGGAGATCGCTTTCAAGACGCTCGACTTTCCGCTCCCGTTGGCGCCGACGATCCCAACCCGCTGGCTCGGCTCCACCTGGAAACTGAGGTCACGGAGAACGTCGGTGGCGCCGTATGAGATTCCGAGCCCATCGACACGAAGCAGGGGCATATCACGGGAAGTCTAAGTCGCAGATGCGGAATAAAGCCCCCGCACAGCTGGTTTCCGAGGGTGTACGCAACTGGATGTCAGGAAAGAGGGCATGCCAATGACAGGATTACTAGCGCAGACCAACGCCACGATCCGTGAAGCCGAGCGTCGCCAGAGGGAGGCCCGGAACCGGGAGAGCCAGCTTCGGCGGCCGGTCAGGCTCATCGATCAGCTGCTCCAGGAGCTGGAGGAGCTGAACCTCAAGGGAATGAAGCGGGTTCCGATGGCCTACGAGCCGCGCCTCGACGAGATCGTCAGCCTGGTGGCGCCGACTCCGGCTGTGCTGGACCATCTCGGCAACGTGAAGGTCAAGGTGGCCATCCCGAAACTGATGGACGCGCTCTACGCCATCGAAGAGGCGGTCTTTACCGAGCGCCTGGGCCCCGCCATCGTGCCGGACGAGGAACCTTTCCCGAGCGATCTCTTTACCGCCGCTTAATCCGGAGACAGGCGCCGGCGTTACCATAGCGCGATGCCGAACGCGCTCGACCTGATGATCCGCCTGCTGGTGGCGCTGATCCTCGGTGGAGCGATCGGGCTCGAGCGGGAGCGGCAGGAGCGGGCCGCAGGTTTGAGGACGGTCACGATGGTTGCGCTCGGCTCCTGTTTGTTCACCATGTTGAGTGCCTACGCCTTCGAGAGGGGCGACCCTTCGCGGGTGGCAGCTCAGATTGTTACCGGCATCGGCTTTCTGGGCGCCGGCACCATCTTCCTGCGCAAGGACCTGGTGCGCGGGCTGACGACCGCGGCGACCATCTGGGCCACGGCGGCAATCGGCATGGCATCAGGCACCGCTCGCTTTTTCGAGGCCGTCTTCACCACGCTGCTCGTCCTGGCGGTGTTGATGGTGCTCAAACCGATCGAACGACGTGTCTTCAAAAGGCCGGAGGAGGCGACCGTGACTCTGATCTTGCCTCGTTCCGCGGGTGAGATCGAAGCCGTGACCGGCGCCCTGCGCAAGATCGGTGCGGTGCCGCAGTCCGTCCATTTCCAGGAAATCGATTCGGGCGACGACCGCCTCAACCTGGAGGTCGAGATGCCGGCCTCCTGTACCACTACGGACATCATCCGCGAGCTCCGCGGCCTTCAGGGCGTCCGCCAGATATCGATTGCCAGGGAGCTGAGAGAAGACCGCTCTCGGGGTGGCACCTGATAGAATCACCCCTAAGAACTGGGAGGTGGTGCCCATGGCAGCATTTGACTTAAGAGTGAGCGGCGCCTGAGGGCGCCGCTCTTCTTTTTTATCCGGCCCGTTCCTTTCCGAAGACGGGCTTTCGCTTTTCCAGGAAGGCAGCCACCGCCTCCTGGTGGTCCGGGGTTCTCGCCGCCAGCGTCTGAAGGTGCGATTCCAGTTCCAGGCTTTGCTCCAGGTCAAGGCTCATAGCCCGCTCCAGCCCATGCTTGATCAGCCCATAGGTCGTTGCCGGTCCAGCTGCCATCTGCCTGGCTTGCTCGAGGGCGGCTGGCATCAGTTGTTCCGAGGGCACCACCGCGGCGATCGCTCCGAGTTTCTGCGCTTCCTCAACAGTCATCGGGTCGCCGGTGAGCGCCATCTCCGCCGCCTTGCTGAAGCCGAATGTCCGAGTCAGAAAAAAGAGGCTGCCGGCGTCCGGAACCAGGCCCACTCGAATGAAGACCACGATCAGCTCTGCCTTCGCCACCGCGATCCGAAGGTCGCACGCCAGCGCCAGGCTCAGCCCGGCCCCCGCCGCGGTCCCGTTGATGGCCGCGATCACCGGCTTGGGACAGGCTCGAATCGATCTGATCAGCGGAGCGTAGTTACGCCGGAGATCCTCACCGAGTTCGGTGTCGCCTGCCTGGTACCGGGCGCTTACCTCGCGCAGGTCGGCGCCGGCGCAGAAAGCCCGACCGGCTCCGGTGAGGATCAGGCAACCGATGGCGGAATCACGGGCGCCGGCCTCGATCGCCTTGCGCAGTTCCCGAATCGACTGCTGGTTGAGCGCGTTGAGCGCCTCGGGGCGGTTCAGAGTAAGGGTGAGAACCCGGCCGGTCTTTTCGGTCAGCACCAGCTCGCTCATCGGCCGCTGAAGGTCGGCCGGCGCTTCTCGAGAAAGGCCTTCATGCCCTCCCGCTTGTCCTCCGAAGCAAAGAGCAGGTAGAACAGCTTTCGCTCCAGCTCGAGCCCGGCCGTGAGCCCGACCTCGGCCGCCTGGTTGACCGCTTCCTTGGCGAGCCGGACCGCGAGCGGCGGGCGGGCAGCGATCTGGAGTGCCATCCGTTTAGCCTCATCGAGGTGGGCGCCATCCGGGACAACCCTGTTGATCAAGCCCATTCGCTCGGCCTCAACGGAGCACCGGCTCACCGATGAGCACCGCCTCCATCGCGCGCGCCTTACCGGCTGCGCGGGCCCACCGCTGGGTACCGCCTGCCCCGGGGATGATGCCGATCTTGACCTCGGGCTGCCCGAACTGCGCGCTCTCCGCGGCGACGATGATGTCGCACATCAGGGCCAGCTCGCAGCCACCGCCGAGCGCGTAGCCGCTCACCGCGGCGATCAGGGGTTTGCGCAGGCTGCGAAGGCGCGCCCAGCGAGCCGCGTCGTCGTCTCGAAGGATGTCGATCGCCCCCGCCTCCGCCATCTGTCCGATGTCGGCTCCGGCGGCAAAGGCGCGGTCGTTGCCGGTGAGGATCAGGCAGCGGATCGATTCGTCCTGGTCGAAGGCGGCCAGGGCCTCACCGATCTCCTGGACTGTTCGCGGATTGAGTGCGTTGAGGACGGCCGGCCGGTTGATCCGGACGATGCCAATCGGTCCCTCGACCTCGGTCAGAACGAACTCGAACGGCATTGGGACAGTCTAAGCCGCCCTGAGGCGGGTGCCAGCCGGGGGCCACTCCTTCGTTATAGCGGGGTGAAGCGGTGGACGGTGCTACTGACGCCGGTACTGGCGCTACTCCTCTTTCCCACCGTGGCCGCCGCGGATGAGGCGCCTTTTCGGACGGTCATCGACAGGCTGGTGCCGACTACTCCCGGCCTGACCATCGAGGGCACGAAGGGGGGCTGTGACTTCGTTTTGAAGAACCAGACGGGCCAGGACGTCTACTTCTTCGATCAGTCCAAGCCGGCCAAACCGATCCGCTTTGCCGCCCAGCCGAAATCGGCTCAAGCCCCGCCTCCGGTCGGCGTTCACCTCGCCGGCGCCTGGCCCTGCGCCACTCTCCCGGCGGTAACCGAGGATCAGCGCTGGGACGACGCTCGGGCTACCGTGCTGATCTGGTCCGTCTCCGGATCAGTCGGTGCTGTGGCCTTCAGAATGCAGGGCCACACCGAATACGACCCCGCCCTCGATCCCTCGGCGCAGTACATGTTCTACGGTCGCATCGCTGCGGGCGCGCTGGCCGTCGGAGGCTTCCTGCTCGCGATTCCCTACCTGCTCCGTCGCCGTCGCGAGATCCTCGGGCCGCAGAAAAAAGCCGCCTGAAAAGGGGCCCGACACGACTGTGGAAAACTGCCTCTGGACGGAACGTGAAACTGCCCATATAATCCGGGCAGATCCGAATGAATGGGAAGGGGCGGTATACAGAAAGGGCCAACAGGCGTATTGATTTTCTGATACCGTCGTTGTAGAGTTTGGCCATGATCGGGACCAGGGCGAAGGCAATCGCGGCGCCGGCGCAGCAGGCGACGGAGGTCCCGGTTCAGCGAAAGGATTCGGTCCCCTTCCTTAAGAAAGCCCTGATCCTGATCGGCTTCTGCACCGCCCAGCTGCTCGACGTAACCACCACTCACATCGGCCTGAGTGGCGGCCGGCAGGAACTCAACGGTGCGGCGGCCTGGATCATCGTGCACAACGGCGAGTACGCCGTCTACGCCATCAAGCTGGCGCTGGTGGCCACCCTGGTCGCAATGCTGCTCATCTTCGGACGCAAACGGAACAGCATCTGGAACGCCTACCTGATTGCCGCCTGGATCACAACCTTCGCGGTCCTCAATAACGTCTACCGAATCCTGAACTAACGCCGCCTGGGATACATTGGAGGCGTGGTCTTTGGCGCGATAACATTCGCCGATATCCTGACGCCCCTTTTCTTCTACGTCGTGATTGCGGCCTACATGGCCTTCGTTCTCAGTTCCGCCTGGCAGTTCTCCCGGCGGACCGAGCCTGGACGCATCATGCGCACCATCAATCTCTCGGCGGTCCCCCTCGGCGTCCTGGTCGCGCTGGTGGGAGTGCTGGCGGCAAGCTTCAACGGTTTCTCCCACCAGGAAGGGACACCGTCAACCTTCTGGGCGATCGTCATGGTCGCGCTTGGCCTGGGGGGTGCTTCCTTCCTGCTCGGGGTCGAGGGCGTGGTCATCCGCGGGCGGGTTCGTTCATCGGCGGTGGAGCGGCGGGCGATCGGCTTTCGCAGCCTGAGCCTGATCACGACCACCGTGCCGCTGATCGTCCTGGGGGCGCTCTTCCTCGCCTTCGCGCTTCACATCGTCACCTTCTAGAGTTATACTTGACCGCGTCGATCAACATCTAGAGGCGCACGACGTGCGGATGCGATTTTCGATGAAGACCGAGTACGGTGTGCGGGCTATCCTCGAGCTGGCCGCGCATGCCGGCCGGGGCGCGCTTCAGAGTAGCGAGATAGCCCGGAGGCAACGAATTCCGGGCCCCTTCCTCGACCAGGTACTGATGACCCTGCGCCGTGCGGGCTTGATCGATTCCGTCCGTGGTCCTCATGGTGGTCACCGGCTGGCTCGCAACCCCGACGACATCCGTCTCGACGAGGTGATCGCATGCCTCGAAGGCGGACCGAGGGACAACCGTTCGGAGATCAGTGGCGATGGCGACAGCCGCGTCCTGGCCGAGGTCACCCGCCAGGCGGAGCGAGCCGCCCGCGATGTCTTTGCCGCGCACACCCTTGCCGACTGCGTGCGGCTGCGGGCCCAGGAGGCGCCGGTATTCCACGGAATCTTCAAGCCCGCTCCCGGAAGAACAGCCGGGTGAACGACGAGCTGAGTCCGCAGCAGCTCGAACGATACGCCCGGCACCTCTCGCTGAGCGAGATCGGGCCCGCCGGTCAGCGGAAATTGAAGCAGGCCCGGGTCCTGGTCGTCGGAGTCGGAGCGCTCGGCTCGCCGGCGGCTCTCTACCTGGCTGCCGCGGGAGTCGGCACCATCGGCCTGGCCGACGATGACCGCGTCCGTCTCTCCAACCTGCAGCGACAGGTCGCCCACTCGAGTGCCGGGGTGGGGCGGCTGAAGGTGGAGGAGGCGGCGCGAACATTGCTGGCGCTCAACCCGGAGACCCGGATCGAGGCGGAGCCGTCGCGGGTTGACGAGTCGAATGCGCTCCAGTTGCTCGCGCGCTACGACCTCATCGTCGACGGTACCGACTCCTTCCAGGCGCGCTACCTCCTGAGTGATGCGGCCTACCTGCTGCGACTGCCGCTGGTGCACGGCAGCATCTTCCGCATCGAGGGGCAGGTGACGGACTTCCTGCCGGGACGGGGTTGCTACCGCTGCCTTTACCCCGAGCCACCACCGGCCGGCGCCATCGACGAGTCGTCCGACGTGGGCGTGTTCGCCGCCCTGCCGGGTGTGATCGGAACCATCCAGGCGGCCGAGGTACTGAAGCTGATCACGGGCAGCGGCGAGCCGCTGGTGAACCGCGTCTTGCTTCACGACTCGATGGCGATGACCTTCCGCGAGGTCCGATATGCGCGCAATCCAGCCTGCGCCCTCTGCGGTGACCGTCCACGGATCCGCGCCCTGGTGGATTACGCGCAGTTTGTTGGTTCAGGGGTTTCGCAATGAGCGACACACGCCACCACCGGCAGCGGATCCTTCCCCAGATCGGTGAGTCCGGTCAGAACAGGCTGCACGACTCCTCGGCGCTGGTGGTAGGCCTGGGTGCGCTCGGTTCGCCGGTCGCGCTCTACCTGGCGGCAGCGGGTGTCGGCCATCTCGGCTTGCTGGATGACCAGCGCGTGGAGCTGTCCAACCTGAACCGGCAGGTCCTCTACCAGCAGGCTGACGTTGGACGTCTGAAAGTCGAGGCGGCAAAGGACAGGCTGCTGGCGCTCGACCCCTCGCTGCGGGTTGATGCCCTGGTCGAGACCTTCCGCCCCGTGAATGCCCGGGCGCTGTTCGGAGCCTATGACCTGGTGATTGACGGGACCGATACGTTCGAGACGAAGTTCCTGCTCAACGATGCAGCCATCATCCTGGGACGGCCGCTGGTTCACGGAGCGGCTTTGCAGTGGGGCGGCCAGGTGATGACTGTCCTTCCCGGCGGTCCCTGCCTGCGCTGTCTCTTTCACGAACCACCCGAGCCGGGGGCGGTGCAGAGCTGCGAGGAGGCCGGCATCCTGGGGGCGGCGACCGGGGTCATCGGCAGCATGCAGGCGGAGGAGGCGATCAAGGTCCTGCTCGAAAGAGGCGAGACGCTCAAAGGCCGCATCACGCAGCACGACGGACTCGAGGCGGAGACCAGGACGATCGAGTTCAAAAAAGACCCCAACTGTCCGGTGTGCTCGGTGCGGCCGCGAATCAACGACCTCGCCCGCTATGAAGAACAGGTGTCACCCCGCGGACACGTGCTGGTGTGACCGACTCAGCGGCTGAGATCGGGGTCTTCGGGGGATCGGGCTTCTACGAGTGGCTCGGAGCAAGTGAACGGGTCGAAGTCGACACTCCCTATGGGCCACCCAGCGGGCCGATCGCGCTGGCCGGCGTCGGCGGCAGGCGAGTTGCGTTTCTCCCGCGCCATGGCGTGGGGCACAAGATCCCGGCGCATGCCGTCAATTACCGGGCCAACGTCTGGGCGATGCGCCAGCTTGGCGTCCGTCGGATCATCGGTCCAAGCGCAGTCGGCAGCCTACGTGCCGAGCTGCATCCCGGAGATGTGGTCATCTGCGATCAGTTCGTCGACCGGACGCGCGGACGGGCCGACACCTTCTATCCCGGGCCCGAGGTTGTTCACGTTAGCGCGGCTGACCCCTACTGCCCCGAGCTACGCCGGCTGGCAGTGGGCGAGGCGTCGAGCCAGGGAATCGCCCATCAGGAAACCGGGACCATCGTGGTGGTGCAGGGTCCCCGCTTTTCCACCCGCGCCGAGAGCCGCTGGTTCAGCCGGATGGGCTGGGATGTGGTCGGCATGACCCAGTACCCCGAGGTGATCCTCGCCCGGGAGCTCGAGATCTGTTACCTGGGCCTTTCGCTCGTCACCGACTACGACGTCGGGGTTGATGGGCTTCCGGACGTTGGTCCGGTGCAGGCGCACGAGGTGATGCGGGTGCTGGAGGCGAATATCGGCCGGGTCCGCCAGCTCCTCTCGGGTCTAATACCCCTGATCCCGGAGACTCCGGGATGTGACTGCCAGCGAGCCCTGCACGCGGCCCGGATGTAAGGGATTGTGGGCAAAAAGAAAGGCCGAGATTGGGGTCTCGGCCTTCAAGGAAGGGGAAGCGGGGCTCACGATACTTCGATCCTGTTAAGAGCCTGTGAAGGGCGTGTAACGGCGTTGTCACGGATGTTGGGCGGGTATAGTCCGGGGCAATGAAGGTGCTGATCACCGGCGGAGCCGGCTTCATCGGCCAGCGAACGGGCCAGCTTCTTCTCAAGCGGGGTCACCAGGTGAGCATCCTGGACAACCTGTCACCACCGGTGCACCACGGGCCGCCCTCGCTCCCCGCCGGGCTCGAGCTCATCCAGGGCGACATCCGCAAGCGCGAGGACTGGGTCCGCGCCCTGAAGGAGAACGAGATGGTCCTTCATCTCGCCGACCACCACGATTACCTTCCCTCATTCAGCAAGCTGTTTCACGTCAACGCGGTGGGAACGGCCATCCTCTTCGAGCTGCTGGTGGAGGGCGGCACCTCGGTCCGGCGGGTGGTCCTCGGTTCCACCATGGCCGTCTACGGTGAAGGCAAATATCGCTGCGGCAAGGACGGCGACGTCTATCCCGCCCCGCGGCGGGCCGACGCGCTCGAGCGTGGCATCTGGGAACCGCCCTGTCCTCTATGCGGGGGAGCGATCGCGCCCACCGTTACCGACGAATCCGTGGTGCGGCCGACCAGCGCCTACGGGCTCAGCAAGCTGGCCCAGGAAGAGATGGTCAAACTGCTGGGCGAGCGGCACGATATCCAGTGGGTCATCCTCCGCTACGGGGCGGTCCAGGGGAGAGCCCAGCCCTTTCAGAATGCCTACTACGGCGCCCTCCGCATCTTCGCCCTCCGCCTCGCACACGGCCAGCCCCCGCTCCTGCTCGAGGACG
>Ga0102924_1001488_pt1 | contig 26961 bp, 24 predicted proteins | sample PaiPotPPM11metaG_FD_80116 | JGI IMG/M metagenome (GOLD analysis project Ga0102924, IMG submission 80116) | Iron sulfur acid spring bacterial and archeal communities from Banff, Canada, to study Microbial Dark Matter (Phase II) - Paint Pots PPM... ... | reverse complement strand
CGCTGCCCGCGCCGGCCGCGGGCAGCCAGCCGCTGCCGTTCCCCCCGCCGGCCAGCGGCCCGGTGGCCGCGGTGGCCGCCCGGGCCGGGCAGGTCGGCGTCTACGCCACCGCCAGCGCCGGGCAGCTGGTTATCCAGCTCTCCCCGCCCCAGACCGGCAGCGAGACGGCCGGAACCGCCAGCGACAGCGGTGGCGGCACCGCGTCGGTCACCCTGGCCAGCCCGCACCGCAGGCCGCAGGCGCTGCCGGTGCGCGGCTGCGGCCCAGGCTGTGTCGTCGCCCCGGCCCGGTGGGCCAGCGGGGAAAACCTGCTCACGCTGCGGGTCTCCGCGCCGGGGGCGGCTGGCGGCACCGTGTCCATGGGCGTTCCCTGGCCCCCCGACCCCGGTGCCCGGCTGCTGCGGCGGGTCGCCGCCGCCCTGCGCGCCACCCCCCGGCTGACCCTGACCGAGCGCGTCACCAGCGACACCGCCCAGGGCCTGGGCACCCCCCACCAGTACACGATCAGCGGCCGGTTCTTCCTCAGCGCCGAGCCCTACAAGAGCGGGATCGCCCCGGTCGCGGTGCAGGCCCCCGCTGGCGGCGGGAACAGTCGGCTGCTGCTCGGCTACCCCGCCCAGGGCACCTGGGCCGCGCTCACCGTCACCCCGTCCGGCCAGCTCGTGGCCGAGACCCTCACCGACGCCGATCACCTGATCACGCGTGGCTTCGCCTACCCGGAGAAGGGCAAACCCGGCTCCTGACAGGCCGGGCGGGCTGAGGCTTCCCGGGCCGGCCTCACCGCGCAGGAACCGGCGGCCAGCCCAGCCGCCACAAGACGCCGGTGCCGCCGGGCACGGCCGGCAGGCCCCGGACCTGGCAGCGCGGTGGCAGAGACTGCTGGTGCCCTCCTGCCAGAACACGGCCTGCCCCGCGTGCTCCCCGGCTGCGCCCAGGCCAGCGGCGGCAGGTGCCGTATCTGGCCCGGGCGCTCACACAGCGAGGCTGGCGCGGGCAAGGCCTGGCCTCACCTGGCCTGGCCCCGGCAACGGGATCCGGGCCGGGAACGCGCCGGAGAACTAAGTTGTTTAGGTTTATAGATCTGCGGACTGGTGGCGTGGCGGGAGGCGATCGCCATGGGCGGGATGATGGCAGGCATGGGCGCGTGGATGGCCCTGTGGGCCGTGGCCGGCGTGGTGATCGTGGCGCTGGTGGCCGCCGGCGCTGTGTGGGCAGCCCGCGAACTGGGCCAGCGCGGGCGCGGCCTTGAGCGCGCGGAGCTTCCCGGCGACGCGCCGCAGCAGATTCTGCGCCGCCGCTACGCCGCGGGCGAGATCGACGAGGACGAGTACCTGCGGCACCTGTCGGGTCTGTCCCAGCGCTGACCCGTACCCCGGCGGGGCCGCGACAGGAATGAGTACCTGTCCGCGATATCGCCTCGCCGATCAGGGAATCCCAGTTCCTTCTACCTTGCTGGCCCGCTCAACTGCAGCGGCGCGGTGGCTGTGGGCGCATCCCGCTGAGGTGGCCGCGCCATTACGGGGCTGGTCCCGCGCTATCGGCCTCAGCATGTGGAACAAGCGGCATCCGGCCTGGCTCAGGCGTCCGCAAGTGCGGGGACCAGAACTGCTGCTACCCGGGCCACTTGACCGACCTGACCCGACGTGGCGGCCTCGTCGGCGCGGTCGGCGGACCTCTGGTGAACCGCCGGGCCGACCGGTTACAGGGGCAGCTGGTAGCCGCCGATCCAGTGGATCTTCAGCCAGGTCATCAGGGCCGTCCACGCGCCGGTCACCTGCAGCACGCCGACGATGACCAGCAGCGCGCCGCCGGCCCGGGTGACCAGCCCGGCGTGCCGGCGGGCGAAGGAAAACAGCCGCATCCCGCGCTGGAACACCGCGGCGACGATGAGGAACGGGATGCCGATCCCCAGGCCGTAGACGAACGCCAGGAACGCCCCGCGGGCCGCCGACCCGGTGGTTACCGCCAGGGTCAGCACCGCGGCCAGGGTGGGGCCGATGCACGGCGTCCAGCCGAGCCCGAACAGCACCCCCAGCAGCGGCGCCCCGGCCAGCCCGGCCTGCGGCCGCACCGAGGGCCGCAGCACCCGCCCGGCCAGCGGCAGCTTGTCGAAGGCCCCGGCAAACAGCAGGCCGAGCAGGATCGTCAGCCCGCCCAGCACCTGGATCAGGATCTGCTGGCGGGCCAGCAGCAGCTCGCCGAGCCCGCCGAACGCGGCCCCGTAGCTGGCGAACAGCGCCGAGAACCCGAGCACGAACAGCGCCGTCCCGGCCACCGTCCGGCCCCGTGCAGCTCGCGTGGCAGCGGCAGCACCGGCGGGCGCGGCCGGCGGGGAGGCAACCGTGGCCACCGCACCGGGCCCGGCGGGCACGCCCGCAGCTGGCGCGCGGCCTGGTTGTGCCCGCATGGCTGCCCCGGCAGCGGACCGCTGCGCATCAGCCCCGGACATCCCCGTCACATAGGACAGGTAGCCGGGTACCAGCGGCAGGCAGCACGGCGAGATGAAAGTGACCGCGCCGGCCGCCAGCGCCACCGGCGCAGCGAGGACCAGCGGCCCGGACAGCACAAGGTGCTCGATACCGCCGCTCACGATGTCCCGGCCTCCGTGCGTCCGCTGGCTCATCCGGTGACATCACAACCTACCGTCCTTAGGTGACCAGGCCACCGGCGGGTCCCTGCCGGCGGCCTGGCCGCACACCCTGCCGGCCTCCTCTGCGGCATCACCCCGCTGATGCCGGACGCCGCACCGCCTGGCGGGCCGCTGGCGACGCGCCCGCAGCGATCGGTGTCAGCCCTGCCGCCTGCCGGGATCGGCCGCCGCTGCGGGCCGTGTCAGGTCCGGCCGCTGATCAATGCGGTTCCCCGGGTGAGATCGGTCATCGTGACCGCCCCGAAGACCCGTTTGGCGATGCGGTGCCCGGCGTTGAGGAAGAAGGTCTGCGGGATCGCGACCACGCCGTAGGCGCTGTCCGCCGCCGCGTGCGGGTCGAAGCCCACCGGGTAGCTCACCCCGGCGGCGCGTGTGAACCTCAGCGCGGCGCTGGCCTGATCGTTGGAATCGACGCCGAGGATGGCGACGCGGCCGTGCCCGGCGCGGTAGAACCGGGCGAGCAGCGGGGTCTCCTTCTTGCACGGCACGCACCAGGATGCGAAGAAGTTCACGATGACCGGGCGGTCGGCGAACTGAGCCAGCGACACGCTCTGGCCGGGGTGGCCCAAGGCGGGGAGGATGAAGTTCTTCGCCAGTGGCAGGGCGCGGGCTGCATGACCAGGAGCGCTGACCGCGGCGGAGATCCCGGCGGCCAGCGCGAGCAGCACGGCGGCCGCGCCAAGGGCGATCTTGGCGCTGGGCGGCATGCGGCGCAGCCGGCCAGCCCAGCGCGGCACCCCGGCCCGTCCCGGGCTGGTGCCGCCATTGTCAGGAATGGTCATCGTCGCCCCGTCTCGTGCAGGCCGGCCGCCTGGCCACGGGCGGCCTGACGTGGCCGCGTGCGCGGTAGCTGGCGTCGGCGATACGGAATCCGGCAAGACGCCGCCTGCGCCCCGAGCACCTAAGTCGTTTAGGTATATCATGGGCCGGTCACAGGCGGGCCGGCACGGGGAGGAACCGCCGGCGCGGGACCGCCCCAGCGGTGAAGGGCCCAGCGCGGCACCGCCGGCCGCGGCCAGCCCCGGGAAGGTGAGGCGAGGTGGCAGGAGACGGCCCGGCACGCCCAGGCAGGACGGCGGTGGGCAAGAAAGCCGTCGGCACGCCGCGGCGGGCCCGGCCGGGCGGGCGGCTTGCGGCTGTGCTCGCGGCCGTGGCCGTGGTGGCCGTGGCGGCGGCCACAGTGCTGGTCCTCGTGATCCGCCACCACCAGCAGGCGGCACTGGCGCAGCTGCGCCCGTCGGGAATCCCGCCCACCGTCTCGACCCGCCTGGCTGACCTGATGGCCCTTTCGCCGGTGCCCGCCAGCCCGGCACCCGGGTTCAGGCTCACCGGCCAGAACGGGCAGCCCACCCAGCTGTCCCAGTTCCGGGGCAAGGTGGTGGTGCTGACCTTCATGGACACCCACTGCGTCAATACCTGCCCGCTGGTCGCCCAGGAGTTCACCGACGCCTACCACGACCTCGGGCCGGCCGCCGCCAAGGTGGTCTTCGCGGCAGTCAACGTCAATCCCTACCACGCGCGGGTGGCTGACGTGCTCGCCTTCTCCCGCGAGCATCAGCTCGTCATGATCCCCGGCTGGCATTTCGTCACCGGCCCGGTGGCGGCGCTGCGCACGGTGTGGCGGGCCTACAACGTCGAGGTCCAGGCGCCGGGCCGGGGCGCCGACATCGTGCACACCTCGGTGGACTACTTCATCGCCCCCAGTGGTACCGAGCGGTTCGTCGCCACCCCCATGGCCGGCGAGAGAAACGGCAAGGGCTACCTGCCTCCCGGCACGCTCGCCGCCTGGGGCCACGGGATCGCCCTCGTCGCCAGGTACCTGGCCCGGTAGCCGCCAGGCAGCTGGCCTGGTAACCGGGCGGAGGCACCGGCATGACCGTGGTGCAGGTGAGGTCCGGCATCAGCGCGTGCATGCCCGCCACCATGCACTTCCCCGGCCGCACCGCGTGGATGATGCGGCCTTCCAGCGGTCCCGCAGCGCGGCCCGCCCGGCCGGTGTCGCTGTTCACCCCGCGCTGCCACCTACGCCGCATCGGCCTGCTAGCCGGCAATCGCAGTCGCAGCAACCAGCAGGCAAATGTACTATCCTTCTCTCGTACTATCGATTGATAGTAGTTGTGGGAGATGGGTGATGGAGCGCAGGGTGCAGGCGGAGGCTGGCACGGCCCCAGACGGGAGCGTTTCGCCGCCGGGCCGTGTCAGCCCGCCTCAAACGGGACAGCGGCGGTTCCTGGCGCGCCAGTTGGAGGCGGCGGCGATCCGGCCGGGCGGCTCTGTGCTGGACAGTGGGCGCGGCTGCGGCCCTGCCACGCTGCGGGCGGTCCGGACCGCCGGGCGCGAGCCCGCTCCCGGTGCAAAGAGTCCGCCGTCCCGTTTGCTGCCATCGCCGCCCACGTGCGCGGCCTCGGGCTTGCCGGGCCGGGTCAACAGGCCCGTTCTCGCTCGCCGGCCCACAGAGCCGCCACCAGGGCGCTCACGAGGTTACGCCGGCCGCCTGGCTGGTGACCGCCTGCCGCTGACCTCTGCCGGGCCGGCCCATCCCAGAAGACCCGAGGAGAAGCGGAGTGACCTGCGCAATGACCACGGATGAGGCCCGGCGGGAGCGCTGGCGGCGCTACTGGGACAAGCACTCTGCTTCCTACGACAAGCAGATGCGGTTTTTCGACCGGGTCCTGTTCGGCGACAGCCGGGCCTGGGTCTGCTCTCAGGCCGCCGGGGACACTCTCGAAGTCGGCATCGGCACCGGCCTCAACCTGCCCCTCTACCCCGCAGCGGCCACGCTGACCGGCATCGACATCAGCCCCGCGATGCTGAAGATCGCCGCAGAGCGGGCCCGGCAGCTCGGCCGGGAAGCCGACCTGCGCGAGGCGGACGCCAGCGCGCTGCCGTTCGGCGAGGCCTCGTTCGATGCGGTGGTGTGCACCTTCTCGCTGTGCGCCATCCCCCGCCACCAGCGCGCTGTCGGCGAGATGCACCGGGTGCTGCGCCCCGGCGGCCTGCTGCTCCTAGCCGACCACATCGCCGGGTCTCCCCGGAGCGTCCGCGCCATCCAGCGGCTGCTGGAAACAGTCACCGTCCCCACGGGCGGGGAGCACTTCCTGCGCCGCCCGCTGGACCAGGTCCGCGCCGAAGGCTTCGCCATCGAGCGCCGGGAGCGGTTCAAGCTCGGCATCGTCGAGCGCATCGCCGCCCGTAAGCCCGCCCCGCCCTGACCCCGGCCACGCCGCCATCCGCGGGCCACAGCCCTGCCCTGCGGGCGGCCCGGGCGGCCGCCTGAGGGCTTGGCACGGAGGCCGCGCGCGCCTTAGCCGTGGCCTTCCCAGGCTTCGACGCCTTCCTTGACCGCGAGGGCCGCGATCACGAGGGCGGCAATAGGGTCGGCCTGCCACCAGCCGAGCCAGGCATTCAGCCCGACACCGGCCAGGGTGGCGCCGGAGGTGGCGGCACAGAACGCGGTCTCGGCGGAGTCGGCGATCAGGGTCCGGTTGCCCAGCGCGCGCCCGGTGCGGCGCTTGGCCACCGCGAGTGCGGGCATGACCAGCAGCGCGGCGGCGGCGACGGCCAGGCCGGGCACCGACTGCTGCGGCCGGGCCCCGGCAGCCAGGTCGCGGACGCCACCGACGGCCAGGTAGGCGGCCAGGGCGAAGAACGTCATCCCGATCAGCCGTACCGCCCTCGTCTCCCTCTCCTGGCCCGCGATCTCGCCGCGCAGCTGCCAGACCACGACGGCGGCAGCGAAGAACTCGATGACCGAGTCCAGGCCGAACCCGGTCAAGGCGATCGACGACGCGAGGATCCCTGCGGTGATGGCGACCGTGGCCTCGGCGGTCATCCAGGCCATGGAGGCGTACTCCAGCCAGAACCCGCGGCGCCGCAGCCGCCCCAGGCTGCCCGCGGCAGGGGTCACCGGGGCTGCCCGTAAACCGGGCACAGCGCGACCGCGTTCCCGGTCGCGTCCAGCACCTCCTCCGCCGCGGCCAGCACCTCCAGCAGCGCCGGCTGAGCCAGCGAGTACACCGACGCCCGCCCCGCCGCCCGCACGCTGACCAGGCCGCAGTCGCGCAAGCAGGCCAGGTGCTTGGACACCGTGGACTGGGCCAGGCCCAGCTCGCCCGTCAGGTCGGTCACCCGTGCCGTCCCGCCGGCCAGGCGGCGCACGATCGCCAGCCGGGCCGGGTCGCCCAGCGACCGGAACAGCGCCGCCGCCGGGCCCAGCCCTGCCCTGGACGCCGTGACCAGCCCACCTTGCATCGCCATATGACGATGATATCGTCAGTCGCGCGGTCCAGATGTGGCTGGCTGGCGGGCACGGCACGCAGGCAGCGTCGCCGCGGCTCGCCGGTCCCGGCCCCGCTGGGCCACTGCCAGATGTGTCGGGCGCACGTCGACTCCGGCATGCATGCCTATGGCACAGAGCCGGGGCCGCAGATTGCAAGGGCAACTCGTAGCCCCGGCGCAAGGTGGAGCTTCACCCAGCCGGCCGAGCCCTGGGGGGCGATTCCCTGGGCCCCGCGCCGGCCCGGCAGATGGCCGAAACTACCCGAGGCTGTCGGCCTCGCCGGCCGTCTCGCCCGGTCCGGCCGGGCGGTCTCCCAGCCGCTGGCAATGCGAGCCGTTGCCGCAGATGGCCAGGTGCGCGTGGATGGCGAATCTGTACCTGTCCTCGCACCTCCTTCCGTCCGCCGGCGGCCAGACGCCAGTGTCACAGTGCCGCCAGCGGCGCCTACTTTTCCAGCGGGGTGCCGATGCCGCCGGTGCATGACCCGCCGTACTCGGGCGTGTAGGACTTGGACACCCGGAACTTGTTAATGAACTCCTGCAGCCGCGGGTCGGTGGGCGAGGTGAGGCGTAGCTGGAATCCCCACGAGGACGCGACGACCGGGGCGGGCAGCCCCGGGTAGGGGGTGAGGTCGATGTACCGGGAGCCGGTCTGGCCTCCGGAGGAGAGGCTGCTCTGGCGTTCTGCGAAGGCGCGCAGCGTATCCACTTCGCTCTTCGGCAGGGAAGGCTGGTAGGTGATCCACACCGCGCCGTGCTCCAGGTTGTGCACCGCATACTCGCTTGGCACGGACTTGTCGTAGATGCCGCAGGTCATCCAGGTCGGGTTGTGGTTGCCGCCCACCGGAGGCGTGACCGAGTACCTCACCGGCCCGGGAACGTGGTTGTGCCCCAGCGCGCCGGCCGCCGGCCCGTTGTGGCTGCTGGCGGGCCAGCCGGTGGTGTCGTAGGCGACGACGCCGCGGATGCCGGAGGTGTTCGGCACCACCTGCGCGGCGGGCTGGGCAACCGGTGTGCCGCCACTCACCGCCGGCGGGATGACCTCCTTACTGCTGCTGCTACCGGAGGGGAGCGCGGCGATGACAATCCCGGTCACCGCGGCGGCGGCGACCACGATGGCGCCGATGGTGATCAGGTTGCGGCGCCGCTCGGCCCGGCGCTGCTGGGCCCGCATCTGGGCGACCTTCTCCCGGGTCCGCTGCCTGTTCCTGGCACCCTTGGACATCAGCGCCTGCCTCTCATCTTCCCGGTCACCTAAGGAGGATAGGTTACCGTCCCAGCCGGTGACCCAGAACCCGCAACAGGCTTGATGGCAGCCGAAGCCAGCCGGGATGTTTAGTTGGCGTCTGGGTTGAGCCAGCCGCGGGTGGCCTGTTTGGGTAGCCCGCCGCGGTAGTCGCAGCCGGGGCAGGCGTCTTCGCCTTGGATGTGGCCTTCATACCAGCCGTGGACAGCGGCGTGGAGGACAGCCTGCTCAGCGGTCGCCTGGCCGGACCTGAGGGCCTCGACCGCAGCGGTAACGATGAGCCGCAGCACCGGCGAGTCCGGGTCCGGGAACGGCGGCGAGGGCATCGGACTGCTCACACCACGACCGTAGCGCTGCGGCACCGGCTGCCAGGCACCAGATGCTGGCCGCCGGGCGGGGTGCCTGCCCGCCGTCCGGCAGTTGATCGGCCCAGGGCGCTGGGCGGGCGCATGCTTGACCCAGGAGAGCGCTCTGACCAGCGGAAGGACTGGGATGATGACAAGACGTGAAGGCCGTATCTATCGTCGCTGCGGATGCGCCGACCCGGCCAGCGGGCGACCGCTCGGGATACGCTGCCCCCGTCTGGCGCGGCGTGGTCACGGCAGCTGGTATGTGACCCTCGAACTGCCGCCCGATCCTGGCGGGCGGCGGCGCCGGATCCGCCGCGGCGGCTACCCCACCCGGGAGACGGCCCGCCAGGCACTCGCCCAGCTCAGCACATCTGGCCCTGCTGGCAGCACGGCCCTCACGACAGGCCAGTGGCTGGGGCGCTGGCTGGCCTGCCGCACCTCCCCGGCGTCGTCGACCGTCCGGGGCTACGCCGGGCACGTGCGGCTGTACCTGCAGCCGCATCTTGGCCCGATCTTGCTGGCCGAGCTGACCACCGCGCACGTGCAGGCCATGTTCACCGCGATCATCCGCCAGCACCAGGCCACCGGCCACCCCGTCACGCCCGCGACGCTGGCCCGGATCCGCGCCACCTTGCGCGCCGCGCTGAACACCGCCATCCGCCACGGCCTGATCACTACCAACCCGGCCCGCTACGTCGAGCTGCCGGCCGCCCGCCGCCCGCACGCGGTCGTGTGGACCGCCAACCGGGTCGCCCACTGGCGCGCCACCGGGGAACGGCCCCCGGTGGCGGTGTGGACCGCCGCGCAGACCGCCCAGTTCCTGCACGCCATCCGCGGCGACCGGCTGTATGCCGCCTTCCACCTGATCGCCTTGCGGGGGCTGCGCCGCGGCGAGGCCGCCGGGCTGCGCTGGTGCGACGTCGACCTCGACGAGGGTGTCGCGGTCATCACCCAGCAGTTGCAGCAATACGACGGGCACATGGTCACCTGCCCGCCCAAGACCAGTCACAGCGCCCGCGTCATCGCCCTGGACCACACCACCGTCGCCGCGCTGCGCGCCCACCGCGCCCGCCAGCACGCCGAGCAGCAACAGTCCGGCCACAACGACAGCGGGTACGTCTTCACCGGCCTCGGCGGCGACCCGCTCGCCCCCGACCGGCTGACCCGGCACTTCCGTGCCCTCACCGAAGCAGCCGGGCTGCCCCCGGTCCGGCTCCATGACCTGCGCCACGGCGCCGCCACCCTGGCGCTAGCAGCCGGGGTGGAACTGAAGGTCGTGCAGGACATGATGGGCCATGCCTCCATCGTGCTCACCGCCGACACCTACACCTCCGTCCTGCCCGAGGTCGCCCGCACCGCCGCCGAACAAGTCGCCAGCCTCATTCTCAAGGCGGGCCGCCTCATCCCCGGCACCAGACGCACCCGCCGGGCCAGCCCAGGCCGCCGCAAGCGCCAGGCGCACAGCGCCGCGCCCGCGAGGCTGACCACCGCCCACCCTGCGCGCCAGATCACCCGGCCCCGGCGCCCAGGCACCAGCCCAGCCTGAGTCCACTCGCAACCCGCGCCTTCTCGATGGCCGCCAGGCCAGCACTGAATCGCCCAGCACAGGAAAGGCCACCTGAACAACGGACAGCCCGCCGGGCAATTCACGCCCGGCAGGACGGTCGGCCACGCCCGGGCAACCAGGCGGGGAATGGGGGACAGATCTAGAAATGGCGGGCCGGAGAACCGGAATTCTCTGGACCCAGAGCGGCCACAGCGCGGCCCCAGCCAAGATCAACGATCATGGTATTAGTTGGCATAACCCCAGGTCAAGACGGGTGCGCCGCCAGGGACTCGAACCCCGAACCCGCGGATTAAGAGCTGCCATTGAGCTAGCGGCGCATGGTGCCGACCCATGCTACGACGTGCCGGACTGTACGGCAAACCACGAGAGCGGCTGCCGTGTGGTGCCGGCTGCTTCCGGGGCGTACCGCGACATCCGAGCAAACATGGAGCAACCATGGGCGACGGTCGGACGCTCAGGCGGTGGATACAGCCCGTAATACCCGCTGCTAGCGTGGCTGCAAGCTGGATGTGTTCTGGGTGCCTGGGATCGCTCTGAAGATCGTGACGGATCGTAGGAGCCTGGGTGTCCAGACGTCTGGTAAGGCGGCTTGCGGGAGGCTCGCAGTGACATACGGTCATTGACCTCCGGTGGACCTGCGATGTACCTGGCATGGACCTGGGCAAGGCCATCCGGTCCCAGGCTGGAGACTAGGCCGCTTGATGTCACGGCAGCCGGCGGGATCGCAGTTGGCGCGCACCTGTGATCCATCGGGCAGTGCGATGAGCTACGACGGTCTGGGGTTCAGGTAGTCGGCAGCTGAACCGCTGGCTTCCTCGACGGTGTGCGGTTGCCCGTCCAGTCTAATCGTGCGGACGGTCCAGGGCCCTGGCAGGAGGGGAGAGCTTGTGCCCGGTGGTAGCCAGAGTTCAGCGGTTGTGTCATGGCAGCCGAGCCAGATTCCGCGCAGGATGAGCACAGCGGCTGGCCGGGACTGCTGCTGGAGCGGCTCTGGCCAGATGCCCTTGGCCCGGTCCCGTTCGGCACCGAGCCCGGTGACCGGGTTGAGCATCGTGGTGGTGACCGGTCCGTAGAGCACGGCGGCGATCTCGCGGTCGCCGATGATCGGCGAGCTGAGGTCGAGCACGAGCACGAGCGGGTCGCGCAGGCCGGTGTGCTGCCTGAGCTTGGTGCGGACCGCTTGTTCCAGGCCCTCGCCGGTCTCGATGTGGGCCTCCCCGGCGGAACGGATGCCGACGGTGAACTGCCCTGGGCCGCGTCCATCTGCCGCCCGGGGGTGGGCGCTGATCCGTAGTGACCATCCCTCCCCGGAGTCTCGGAAGACTGGCGGCTCCGATGGCGGGTGAGCAGCTAGGTACCTGGCCCGTTCGAGTGGGCTGGCGTCAAGTCCGGGCATATCCCCGGCTGCACGGTCACGGCGGGCCTGCTGTTCATGGTCGCGCCGCTGGACCTGCTCGTCGTAGTCCAGCGATGCCAGCCACCTTTCGACCCCGGTCCGGACCGGGCGTATCGCCGGGACCTGCGCCCCGGCGTGGGCCTCGACGCTCAGCCAGAAGTCCGGTGACTCGATCTTCTCCAATTCGTCGGCAATATAGGCAAGGCGCTGGGCGTCGCCGGTCACAGCCGTGGGCGGGGCCTTGCGGTACACCTCGAAATGCGTCCGGGCGGGCACGTCGACCGCGAAGTCGGTTCTGCTGCCGGTGCCGGTTTCTGGCTCTATCTCCACGTCCGGGTAGATGCAGTCCAGCAGGACGAAGGTGACCAGCTCGGCCAGCGCGGACCGGACCAGCTCGTTGTGCCGGTCCTTGAGCCGGGTGACAAGCGCGGCCCGAGCCCTGGCCGGCATCCGTGCCAGCCAGGCGTCCCAGCGGGCGCGGGTGTCGACGGCGACAGGCTCGGTGCTGCGTTCCAGGAACTGCCAGACGGTTTCGTCTCGCCTGCGGCCTCCCGGCGCGGGACTGGCCGGTGCAGCGAAGGCAGAGCCTCTGGCTGCGCTCTTCATCGTCTCGCCATTTTCACTCGGCATGGCTGCCGCAGACAGGCTTTCTGTCGCCGACCTCGGCGGTGTAGACGACGTGCTGATCAGCGTCAAAGAGCCGGTTGCAGCCTTCGAGCCAGCAGCGGTCACGTGCATGCACGCGGTGGAAGCTGTCGTAGGTGGCCGGGGCGGGGTCGGCGATGACCCAGGCGACGGCGGTGAGCTTCTGCACGGTCAGTAACCATACCGTGGCCACGGGCAAACGACCCGAGTGCGCTGCCTGCAGAGGATGAGGCCGGTGCCTCGCCGCGGCGATAACGTTGGGCGTCCGAGACGGAGGCTTGCCTGATTCCGGGAGGGTCTCCGGGGTCGGCTCACAGCGGTACCTCGGCTGGCTCAGCCAACTCGCCGTCATGGCCGACGTGAGGTAGTTCCACGTGCAGAGGTGAGATGACCATCAAGACCGGCCAGGCGCTGGTGTCGCTCGGCCCGCAACTGTCGTCAGCAGTCATGAGTCACCCTGCCCAGCAGGCGAGCTTCGGACGTATCGCCGGGCTCATCGGTGACTTGCGGGCTTGTGAGCAGCCTGGCGACTTCTACGAGTTCCAGGGCCGCCTATTCGGTCACCTTTACCAGGTCGAGGAACGGCGGGGCCAGTGCTCGCGGATGATCAAGCGACTTCGGCGCGGGCGCGGGGCTCCGCAGGATGCGCCACCGCCACCGCACAGCGGTGATCCGAGGACAGCCGAAAGCTGGGAGCTGGAGGCTTACGTCTACGAGCGGGTGGCCCGGCAACTGAGGATGGTGGGCGACGGCCTGGCCTGGCGGTGCTTCGGCTACGACCGCCGCGTCATCTTGACCCTGTGCCGGAACGCCTCCCCAGGGCCGATGTACGGCAAGGAGGGCCTGCCGCATGAACTTAGACGCATTCAGGAGCTCTGGGAGAACGACGGCCACCTTGCCTTGCATCACGACCTCACCAATTGCCTGCGGATCGCTGATCTGACCGAGTTCACCGATGACGGCATGTGGCTGCGGGAGATCAAGCGCAAGCCGCACACCGAGAAGGCCCAGATGGACCGCGCCCAGGCAGCCGTCGACGCGCTGATGCACGGTGGCGAGTTGCCTGGGCCGCGCCGGGATGCACGGCTGATTCAGCTGAGCGAGCCGTACGTCACGAATCTCGCCCAGCTTGGCGAGCTGATCCAGATAGCCAAAGACACCGGCTCCGCGGGGACGGCCCTGACACAGGGCCGCGCGCTGGTGGCTTCGTCCCTGCCCGCGTGCCTGCGACGATGGGGCGCCGACCATGCCGAGCAGGGACGCGTACTCACCGCCACCCGCCAGCAGGCGATCGAGCAGGCGGGCATCGCCACGGCGACGCATCAGATCAGGGGCCTCAGCGGCGACACCGCGTCCCGGTCTCCGATCATGGCCCCCTGGTCGATCTACCCGTTCCCCCCGGAGGAGTGCGCGGCGCTGATCTGCGACCTGCTCATCTTCGAGATCATCGTCTCCGGCGAAGCCCTGGTGACCAGCATCGAGCAGGCCGGACTGCACGGTGAGCTACTCCTGACGCCCGCGGACATCCAGGTCGGCGATGCCATGGGCGTACTGCGCGCACACTGGCGCGAGCGGGCCTTGACTTGGCACGCGCACAGCCTCGGCCTGCTCCTGTACGAACTGGTCGAGCCGGGGATCCTGGCCAGGGGCACGAAGGAGGCGTTGCAGCTTGACCGCCCGCCGGCCGAACCGGTCATGGTCTACGCGGGCGAGGCGGGTACGTGGCTGCCGGCGCTGGCTAACGACTAGGCTGCCACACGGCACGCAAGCAATGACCGCTGGTTCGCGAAACTACTGGTCAGCCCAGTTCTGTAGCATCTGAACGACCACCCGCAGTCGGCACTCCCATCGGTCGCTGAGAAGTCCCTGGCAGGTGTCGTGCTCGGCCTGGGTGGGATTCGGCAGGTCGCCGAGCATGGATGCCGCCTTCTCCCGGTCAAGGTGCGCTGGATGGCGTCGTCCGCAGCTGAAGGGCGGTGACGTCCAGACCTCGCCGACACCCGCCGATGTGACGTCCCTCTCGTTGTGGTCGGCGCTCGGCAAACTGGACCGGCCCGTACGACCAAGTCGACTGGGGTCCACCTTGGGTAAGTTCGAATGGTCCGCGCGACAGGGGTGAGGTGTGGATGGCGAAGAAGAAGGCTGTTTCGCCGGCGGCGAGCGGCGGCGCAGGCACGCTCTTCGAGTACAGGGTCGCGGCCATCATGCTCACGCACTTGTTGCGTGGTACGCACCCGCCGGGGCTGCTAGTGCCCGTTGTTGGGGTAGGGCTTCAGCAGCGGGTCCGTGGTCATCTGCTCGATGACATTGTTGTCTATGGGGAGGCGCCTCCGGGTTCTCTCTGCACCGAGTTCCAGGTAAAACGCAGCCTCACTGCGACCGCAGGCGATGAGGCGTTCGTTGATGTGATCATTCAGGCGCTGCATCGCTTGTCCGGACTACGCGAAGATGCACCGTCCCGCAGCGGTCCTGGACTGGGGCTTATCGCCGAGCGGCAGGCAAGCGCACTAGACCGGTTGGCGGAGTTGACCAGATACGCCAGAGGTCACGCGGGTCACCAGACATTCGCCGATGTCTTCGTTAAAAGAGTTGTCGACGAGAAGCTCCGAGCGCGGTTGAGGGACGTGCAGGCTGCGGTCGCATTGGCGCTCGAACGAGGGGCTCCAGATCTCGGTGGAGTGGATCTTTCGGCACACGCGCTGCTGTCCGCTATGCATGTATGGCGCCCATCGGCTGGTGACGGCGGCAGCGATTTCCTGGCGGCGCTTGATCGGCTTACTCCGATCGCGGAGTCCTTTGGCGTCACGCCGATCGACTTGTTCGGCCATCTCGCAGGGCTGGCTGAGAGCTGGGGACCGGTGGCCGGGGTCGTGGATGCCGACAGCGTCCTTCGGCAACTGAGGAGACGAGGGCTTCGGGCTGCAGGCCCGTCCGGATCGGCTCTGGCCGGTACCTCCGACACGATCGACGTTGATGCGGTTGTCCGCGGTCCCATCGACTCCCTGGGCCTGCAAGGCGAGGTAGCTGAGGCAGAGCGCCTGCTCGCCGCTGGGGATACAGAGGCGGCTAGCAAGTTCGCGAGCATCGTGGCGCGACTGGAGGCAGCCCGGTTCCTGCCCCATGCCACGATCATGCGCCGCCGTCAGGCCGACGCACTCCAGTCCATCGGCCGGGACGACGATGCCGTGATCATGAGAATCGGCATGGCATGGGAGGGGCTCGATGCCGATCGCCCGTGGGATGCGGGCTTCGCCTTGCACGACGGTCGGCGCCCCGGTGTTCAAGAGTCGCTCCAAAAGGCGACAGGGCGCGCTCGTGCAGCTGCTGACATGGCCGTCCACGTGGCGAAGGGAGGTGATCTTGACCGCTTTGTGACTGCGTTCGACAGGTTGGCCGATAATGACCCGTATCTCGTACGTACGGCGGTATTTCTCTGCGAGGAGGCCATTGCCGACGCGCAACCAGGGCTGTTGCTCGACCGAATGGGTCTGCTGGACGCCATCGCGGCCGAAGCGTCACATACGGGCGACGATCTGACGCGCCGATGTGCCGCGCGCATCCAGATGTGCATCGCCGACGCCAGCGGGCAGTGGATCGACCTTCTTCGAGAGGTTCATCGCCTCTACCCTCGGCCCGTCGTGGCCTGGCTGCACGCCCGGTACGCTCGGCATCTTGCCCTTGCGGGCGACGGAGCTGGCGCCCAGGAACATTACCTGGAGGCCATCGAGCGTGCCTGTATGGAGGAAATGTTCGACGAGGCAGCCGACTGGCTCTACGCCTGGCGCACGGTGCTGGCCTGGTATGACGACTCCCTGAAAGACGACCAGCATCCACTGGCACAGGCCCTGCGTCCACATGCCAAGCCGAGCACCCTGCCGGGCTCACCACACACCGCCGAGCGTGCACTCCGGGCTGTGCAGGACGCTGGCAAGCCAGATACTGCGCTCCAGGCGGTGCGTCGCTGGAGGTGGCAAGCCGTCGTCCGCGGACAGTTCACCGAAGAGATAGAGGCCCTGGAAGCATTCGGCAACCTCATGCAGCGGCAAGGTGACGTCGACAGTGCGATCAGATGTTTTGTACGCGCAGGCTCGGACCGCGCGGCCCAGGCAGCACGATCGCTGCCTGAAAAGACTGCACGAATCGGCCCCGGCATGCTGACTAAAGTCCCACAGTGCCGGGCCTCCGCATATTCCGCCGTCACCGCGGCAGCAGACCTGCTCACCGATGACGATGCGCGAGTTTGGGGGGATGCCGCGCTGGCCGAAGTCATGGCGGATCAGCCGCTCCGGAGGTTTGGCCCCTCACCCGCGCTGTCCGCATTCGATTTCCTCGCTGCAGTCTGCGATGCCTTGTCCGATGAGCAGGCCGGACAACTTCTGCGTCTGGTTGAACCTCTGATCGAGCGGCCAGCCAACCACTACAAGCACACCGACGAGGCCGTCGCCAAGATCCTCGTGACACTGGCAGCCAGCCGACCAGAGGCCATCCCTCTGCTCGCACGGGCACTCGTCGCCGACCAGCGCATGGCCGAGGTGATACTCAAACGCCCCGACGTGCTCGTGGCCCACCGAGAGGCGGTCGGCCAGTTGCTAACGCCTTTTGCCGTCGGCAACCGGTATGCCTGCCTTGCGATCATCCGCGCGGGCGCCGATCCTGCCCCAACGCTCGACCTGGCGAAAACCGAAGTCGAGCAGCAACTCGCCCCGCGACAGCACCAGCCCGGACACACGCTGTTTTACGCCGGTGCCCCCGAAACGGCACTGCTGGCGTCGGTACTCGGTCCAGAAACCCGCACTCGGTTTGCCCGCACCATGCTCGAACGTGCGCTTGATCGCCGCGAGGTCACCTACAGCCGCTGGAACGACCTGGCCGGTCTCACCAACATCGCCAGCGACATCGATGAAGACACCCAGGCGTCTCTCCTGCCGCAGGTCTTGGAGATAGCACGTGGGCAGCACGACGGCGGACCCGCCGACGACAGCGTCGGCGGCACCGGCACCCTGTCCGACCTGGCCCTAACATGCGCCGCCAACCTCAACCCCACCCCCGCCCAATGTGCCGAGATCGAGCAGATCGGCATGACGTATCTCCGCGAAGCCGATGAGCCGGCCCAATGGAGAATCTGCCAGGCGCTGGTCCTGCTCCCCGCAGGCAACTCCCGCCTCGACCTGTGGCAGTGCGCCGTCCATCCGCTGGCTGCCCTACGAGGGTTCTCCGCAGTTCGCTGGGCGGCAGATCCGGCAACCCTGCCGAGGGGAAATGCCGAGTTGCTCGCCCGCGACGATGATCCTCTGGTGCGGCGCGCCCTCGCCCGCGCTCTGCGAAGCAACCAGAGGCCAATTGAAGATGGGTTGAAAGAAATCACCGGGATCCTGGCGGCAGACGTCCGCAGAAGCGTTCGAAAGCTCGCGGGATCTCCGACCTAGCATTCCGTCACAGGACAAGGCAACGCACACATCCGGCTCTGTCCGCGAACCTCGCCCATTGCAGCGGGCGGGGCTGATAGTCGTGGGTTAGCCGCCACCGCCGAACTTGTCGTCTATGAGGTTTCCATTCAGGTCATTGAGAAGGTGGGCAAGGCGGGCTTCTTCGCTGACTCGCTCGCAACGGTGCCGCATCGCATCGGCCAAGGCAGGGTCCCAAGGCGTGTCCGGGACCTGGCAGGGGCTGAATGGCTCCCCTTCAGCTGGGGCGGCGAGATATTCGGCTGCCGTAAGGCGCCATGGTCGGCCTGCGCGCTGGACCTGCCGGAGCAAGGTGATGGCACCGTGAAGGCCGCCAGGCTCGAAGTCAGAGGATACGGCGATGTTCCAGCCTGCGGTGGCGGCGGCGCGGATGAGCCGCGCGACGGCGACGCTCGGGGTACCGCCGCGGCAGACCACGCTGGCCGGTACGCCCTGGGCGGCCGCCGCAACGAGAGTGCTGACGCCTTCTACCACCCAGATGGTCCCGTTAGGTGGGGGCGGGGCGATGAGGGGGGCCTCGCGACGGGAGATGATCCCCAGGGTGAGCAGGGCCGGCTCGTCAGCCTCGTGGTAGGCGGCTGCGGCCGCGGCCGCGGGGTGGGCTCGATGCAGTGGAAGGTTCCAGCCGGCGATCTGGCTGGAGACCCGGTCTGCCCACACGCCGACCGCTTCCCAGGCTTGGCGCAGGTCGGCGGCGTTTGCTGGCTGGCCCAGGCCCGCGATGGCGGCGGCCAGGCGCGCTCCGAGACGGCCGAGCGTGGTGGCCGTGTCCAGGCCGTGGGTGTTGTGCACGGTCTGGTCAGCTAGCACGGACAGGGGAAGGCCGTCGGCTGGCAGGCGCCTGGAAAGCGCGCACAGATCCTCGGTCAGGGCCGCCCGGGTGAGCGCATCGCCCGCGGCTGCGGCGATTAGCCTGGGTGCTTCTTCGGCGGCCCATGCCTTGGCGGCGGCTGGGACAGCGGCGGCCAGTCGCCGCGACAGCTCTCCGTCCTGAGCCATAAGGGAGGACAGCCACCGGTCCAGCGTGGGCTGGGCGTCTGGGCGCGGCTCGATGCCTGACAGTCGTCCGAGCCGGTACCGGGCCTGGGACATGTCGAGCTGGTACAGCAGGCGGAACAGCCCGGAGTTTCCAGCTGGCCCGGCCAGTCCTTCCGCACGGCTGCCCCGGCGCTGGCCGGTCGCGCTGGCGAGCCAGCGCAGATCGCGCTCGGCCAGTCCGCTCCCGCTCACTTTGTCTGGCGGCGGCCCTGGGCTGCGGACCCATACCTTGTCGTAGCGGACCTGGCCGCGGCGGTCGGTCCGGTCGCGGAGGCCGCCGTCGGCTGCGGGCAGTTGCTCGACGGCCGCGAAGGCTGCCAGATGCGCTGGCAGGCCCTCGACCGTGACCGGGTGGCCTTCAGCTAGCATCACGCAGGTAGCGTTCTGTCTCGGCGGCTGCCGCCTGGGCTGCGTCGTAGACGGCCAGCAGTGCCGACCAGCTGGGTCCGCGTGCTTCGGTGAGGGCGTCGGCCAGTGTTCTGAGACCGGTCTCGTGCGTGCCGTGCCTGTCTCCGGCGAACATGTAGGTCGGCTCGTTGAGAAGCTCAGTGTCGGAGCGGTAGCGCAGCAGCAGGACTTCTGAGCAGCGGGTGAAAGCCTCGTCCTGGATGTCGTCCTGGACGGTGGCCAGGACGGTGATGCCGGTTTCCTCGGCGGCCCGGCGCAGCGCGTCGAGGACCCGCTCGCGGTGTGTCTCGCCGAGCCCGTCGCCCAGCTCGTCGAGGATCAGCAGGCGGCCTATGGGGTCTTCGTTGGCTAGCAGGGCGGCTAGTACGAGCTGTATGGTGGCCAGCTTGTACTGGGCGGTGTTGGCCTGCTCGTAGTAGGGCACATGTTCCGCGGCGCCTCCGTCGGGTGGTCGGCGCGCCCATCGGGGGGTCGTAGCCAGGTGCCAGCCTGCCGGGGCGACGTGGTCGCCGGGGGTGGTGTCGCGGGGAACGTCGAGGCTGGGTGGGGTGATCTGGAATTCGAGCTCGCCGCCGTGCCCGCCGTCGCGGTAGCGGATCTCGTTGAACTTGCGGGAGATCCGGGTGAACAGCCCCCGCACCTGGTGTTCGAGGCTGCGCTGGATGTTGCGGAGGTTGGTGTCGGTGGCGTGGACCTCGTCGTAGGCGTTGTCGTATTCATCGCGCAGCCGGGCGTGGTATGCCTCGGCCCGGGTCAGTGCCGAAGCGAGGACTTGGTCTTGCCGGTCAATAGCGGCCAGGAAGGCGGTGATGGCACCGCTGAGGGTGGTTATCTCCCGTTCTTCGCTGTCGCGCGTGCGGCGGCGGTCCACCGCGGCAGCCTGCTCGTGGTAGTTCACCAAGGCGGCATGGGTGACCGCATCGAGGTTCCCTCCGTGGACTTCGGCGCGGGTCTGTTCGCTGCGCGCGGTTGTGACCTTCGCGGTGACGCCAAGATCGGCTTCCAGCCGTGTCAAGATCTCGCGGTGACTTCCAGCCGGTGGTGCCGCCAGGACCTCCCGTACGCGTTCCCGGACCATGGCGGTGAACTCCGCGGGCAGGTCCATGGGATGGTGCCCGGCCGCCTGTACGGCCAGAGCGGCCCGCGGCCGCGGCCCACAGGTGTCCAGGTGCCCGATCCAGGCCGTGACCAGCACCCTGTCAGCACCAGCGGCAATATCACGAAGACGCTGCTCCTGGTCTGCGAGCTGCCCGCGGCATGCGGCCAGATGAGCCGAGACCTCAGCCTTTCGCCGGTCAAGCGTGCGCTGTTCTGCGCGGGCATCACGGTGCGCAGCGTCGGCGCGCTCGAACTCATCGTTCAGCGGAGCGAGCTGCTCCGCGGCTGCGGCGGCCTCGGAACGCAGAATGTCGCGACGCGCTGCGAGGGTTTGCCGCCGTCCCTCGGCCTGGGCCGCTCCCAGTTCCTGTACCAGTTTCTCATGCGCAATATCGGCGTCCCGCGCCTCCGCCTTTGCTGTTTCCGCGGCCGAGGTGGCGGCTCTCAAGGCGGCAAGGGCGGCGGCCACGCGGGCCTGGCGGCCGGTACGGGGCGCGGAGAAGCCGCCGACCACGGTCACCAGACCCGGGATCCCGGCCGTACTATCTGCGAGCCGGCCGTACGTCGCCAGCCACGCCAGAAGCCCGCTCGCTCCGGGCGGCGCGGCGATCACCCCGTCGGGAAGAGTGGCGTCGCCGGAGACCAGCATGCAGCCCGGCATACCCGCCAGCGCGGCAACCGCATCTGCGTGGTCGTCTGGATGTACGCAGATCGCGCCAGAAAACGGCACGAGCAAGGGATCGAACAAGGGCCTGGCGTCCTCGGCTACTTCGACCGCGTCATCTAGCAGATGCCAGCCGATATCGGCTTGCTTCAGCCGCTCGCCCGCCGGGCCGGCCTGCCCGAGCCGTACCGCGGTCAGGTGCGCTGCGGCTTCTTCCTGGCGCTGACCGGCCAGGGCGGCCCGCGTCCGTGCTTCCTCAGCCGCGGTCTGCGCGCCGAAGCATTCGGCTTCGATAGCGGCGGCGGCGCGGCCAGACCACCCCGCCGCGGCATCTGCGGCCTGCTGAAGCTCGCGTTCGACCAACTCGATGTCCAGGCGCAACCCGCCAGCACGGTCCGCGACCGGCCGGCGAGCGCGCTCGGCGGCGGACCGCTCGTCGGCGGTGCGGGCTACCAGGCCGGCGACTGTCGCAGGGTCTAGAGCCTCGAGTCGCTCAAAGACCTCATCAACGTCTTGCTTCGCCTGCTCTGCGGCAGCGGATGCCGCGTCCCGGTCCTTCTGGTGCTGGGCAAGGTCGTCGAGGGCCTGCGACACGGTGCGAGCCACATGCTGGTCTCGCGCGCTGGTGGCCTGATCGAGCATCTGGCGGCGTCGGCTGATCGCCTCGGCTTGCCGGGTACATGCGGCGAGGGTTTCCTGCGCTCGCGATACTTCCTGCTCTTTCTCCTTGAGCTGCTGGGTCAGGCGGAAGAACTCCACGCGCTGGGTGGCCTCGTTGTGGAACAGGTGCCGCATGGCGGCAAGATCGATCAGTTGCCAGGCGATCTGTTCAGGGGTCAGCTGGGAGACGTCGGAGCCGAGCAGCGTTGTCCGCTGCTCACTGCGGCCACCACGAGTGGAGACGTAAGAAAGGCAACTGACGCCTGGCCCGTACAAGGCCCGGGCATATACCTGGGGTCCCCATTTCGGCCCGCGCAGGCTGGCCCATATGCGTTTGGCATCTTCGATCCGCGCGGCGTTGCTGCTGCCCCGGGCGAGCCGCACGCCGGGTGTGACCGTCGCCTCGAAAGCGGGATCGTCGTGGCGCCTGATCCGCACCCAGACCGTCAGCGGGTCGCCTTCTCCGGCAACGCCCGCGTTTATCTGTCCCGACTGGGCGAAAACCGCGACGATGAAGCCCACGTCAGCGCGGACCCGCGCGCCCGCCGGGGCGTTCGGCGGATTGAAGAGCAGCTCGGCCGCGTACGCGGAGAACTGGGGTGAGGTCTGCCGCCAGCCTGGGTCGCCGTGCACCAGGCTCAGGGCCGCCTCGAAGGTGGTCTTCGACGACTCATTGGAGTCGATGGGGCCCTGGCCGGTGACGGCGATGAACCCGCCAGGGACCAGGAACACGGGGTCGCTGGTGAGCCTGCCGACATCGATGGTCTGCAGACAGGTGAGGACGCGCCGGCCGACCGCGCCGCGCGTCGCGACCTCTGAGTTTCTCATTGCGGTTCCCCCTGTGAGCGCTGACGCAGGAGAGCGGCGGCGACCGGATCTGCTGGTGCGGCAAGAATGAACAACTCTTCCTCGATGCGCCGGCGCTGGCCGGCCGTGAGCCTGTCAAAAGCCGGACCCGGCCGGATCCCCACGGCCCGGCCGTTGACCAGCACGTGCTGGTCGTGGAGCCGGTTGACGGCCTCGGTGATGGCGGTGTTTCCTACCGCTCTGTTGTCGTGGAGGCGGGCGAGCTTGACCGGGGGCGCTGCTGACCAGCGGCGGGGTGTCTGGCCTCGCGCGGCTGGCATGGCCACGCACCGCAGCAGCACAAGGGCCACGACTGCCCGCTCCAGCGGCGGCAGGACGCCCAGGCCCTCGGCGGCGAGCTGCTCGCCGATGTCATCGGCGTACCCGCTGCTGTAGCCCTCGATCTCACCGTCCGCGTCCCGGTGCTCGATCACCACCCGTCCTACCGCGCCCAGCTGAGCGTCGACGACGGGCCGCAGATCCGGATGCACCAGAACGGGAAGATGAGCTGCCCCAACGACTCCGTGCGCCTGTTCTAGTATCGCGACCGCATGGGAGACAGCTGCTACCTCGGGCTGGGGGAGCTGGTCCAGGCTCATCGCGGCCTCCTGTGCTCGGCCAGGTGCCCGATGAGCGTCATCAGCTCGCCCACCCATGGGCCGGACCACAGGGCTACTGCAGGTCCAGCGCGCACTGGGACTCCCAGGTCTGCTGTGACCGGTTCTTCCACGCCGGGCGGGCCAAGCTGGGCCAGCCGCCAGGTATGCAGTTTGTTGAGTGCACCCTTTACATGCGCAGCCGCCTGCGGGCCCATGGCGGTGCCCCCCAGCACGGTCAGCACGTCATCGACAGTGGCCACCACGCCCGGATAGGGGTGAGCCGCGCCGGTCCCGGTCGCTATCAAGACAGCGAGCAAAGTCTTCGCCTGGGTGGGTGACAGCCGTGCCACGGGAAGGCCCGCCAATTCGACGGCGTGCAGATGCAGATCACCGGCCAAGGCCAGCACCGGCCCGGCGGAAGTAGGTGTCACCCGCCAAAGGTCCGAATCCAGGGCGGCCAGCAGCGGCTCTTCGCCCGGATGCACAATCCCCGTCGCCAATGCCCGGGCAGCCGCTAGCCGCATATCGCTCATGACGCGGCCCACCTGTTCATCTCGCTTGCCTGGCCGTGCCACGGGCTGGGCTCATCACCAGTGCAACTGAGGCGGCGCATCCGCAACGGGTGCCGCAATGTGACTTCCGCGCCGGGCTCGACTAGCGGCGGGTCGCCGATATCGGCTGCGACCGGGACTGCCGGATCACGGGACAGGGCAATCAGGTCAGCGAGCAGCCTGGCGGCATGCGGCCATGTCGTGGCATGCGACGTGATATCGGCCTCAGTGTCTTCGGCAAGCAGATTCTGCGCCCAGCCTCGGCGTGCCTCACTGCGTGCCCTTGCCCTATTTCGGCGCTGGATGAGCGCAGTTCGCGGGTCAGCCGCCGGATCCGGATCAGGCGGCTCAGGGACCGACCGTCTGCGCGGCGCCAGGTCAAGTTCCGCCGCCGCATCAGCAAGATCGGCTAGATGGACCAGTGGTGGCGTCGCCTGCAAAGGAACGGCTGCGGCGACAGCGGCCAGCTGGTCAAGCGTGCGGTAGATCGCGGCGTCCAGGTAGGAGTCGAAGTCCGCCAGGCCCAAGATGCCGGCCTCAGTTTCGCTGGCCGCTTCCACCAGCCTGCTGGTGAGCTGCTCAGCAGCGGTGACGAACCGCTGCCCGGCAGCTAGCAACTGGTTGGACTGGTGGAACAGGCGGCTGTACGGGCTTCCGTCGCGGTTGACCGCGCGGCAGATCCGCTCGATCTGGGCCATCTGCCGGCTGGTCGTCGACCCCGTCCGTACCCGGACCAGTTCTTCATAGGTCCCGGCGACGAGGGCAGTCTCGATGCGCAGCGCGTATGCGTGCAGAAGGGCCGCCAGCTTTCCGATCAGCGTCTCGACTTCCTGCACACTCGGCGCGCGGGAACTGTCTGGGCGGTCTTGGAAGACCGCCTCCAGCCGGTCGGCTGCGGCTACGAGCATGCTGTGCAGTTCCTCAGCACCATGGTCCTGGCCGAGCCGGGCCAGAATCTCGGCCGCCAGCAACGCGACCGGGTCCGGCAGATAACGGATCTGATGTTTCTTGTCGCCGCGCAAATGCTGGAGCGCGCCAGCCCGGGACAGCAACTCCAGCCTCGCGCCGAATCGCGGATCCGCCGCGTCCACCCCCGCCCGAGCCGCGATCTCGGATCGGGTCAGGCCGATCCCATCCGCTGACTCCGCGGCGACCAGGATGGCCTCAGCCATCTCGACATCGGCGGGATCATCAGTGACCCCGTCAATCCGGGCAAGCACGGGTGCAAGAAGTATCAGGTAGGCACTCAACCGGGCATCAGCCACCACTGCCTCCTTGCCAGGCTGTCGGTAGCAGTGTGGCAGTCAGGTCCGACATTCTTCCTCGGCCGTTCCTCGCCTTTGAGGTGCCCCGGAGTTTCCGGACAGGGGATCCATTAGGATCTTCTCCGGAAAGGACGGGATCGAGTGCCAGGGAAATACAAGAACTTCACTCCGGAGTTCAAGGAGCAGGCCGTAAAGATGGTGGTTAGCTCCTCGCCGCCGAGGACGATTGCCCAGGTGGCGCGAGAACTCGGAATTAATGATACTACGCTCGGGTTTTGGGTGAAGGCCTACCGGAAGAAGCTTGCCGGCCAGCCTCTGCCCACCGGTATACCCGGCGACGAGCGAGTGCGGGAACTCGAACGCCGCAACCGTGAGCTGGAAATGGAAGTTTCTTTCCTGCGAAAAGCTGCGGCGTACTTCGCGAAGGAGCATCGGTGAGTGAGAAATACGTATTCATCGATTCGGAGTACGCCACCCTTGCCCGGGATGAGGCATGCGCTCCCACGGTCACGCAGATGTGTGAATGGCTTCGAGTGTCAAAATCTGGGTTCTACGGATGGAGGAGCCGCCCGGTAAGTGAGACGGCGCGCCGGCGCGAGCTGCTGAAAATCAAGATCAAGGCCCTGTTCGAGTTCAATAACGAGGAGTACGGCTACCGGCGGATCCACGCCGCCCTGGTCCGCGGCGGCGAACCCGTCGATGACGAGACCGTGCGGAAGATCATGCGTGAGCTGGGCCTGGTGCCCTGCCAGCCGAAGCCCTGGCGGCACTCACTGACCGAACAGGACGGCCAGGCCGGGCCGGTCCCGGACTTGGTCAACCGCGATTTCACGGCGGGAAAACCCGGCGAGAAGATGGTTGGTGACATCACCTATATTGACACGTGGGAAGGCTGGGTCTATCTCGCGACGGTGATCGACTGCGCGACCCGCAAGATCGCCGGCTGGGCAATGGACGATAATTATAAGACGCCGCTCATCTCCCGGGCGATCCGGATGGCCGCCCGGAACCTGGACCTTCCGGAAGGCGCGATATTCCATTCCGACCGCGGAAGCAATTACACTTCTGGCGAGTTCGCGGGAGTGCTGGAGGAGCTAGGGATATCCCAGTCGGTCGGCCGCACCGGGATATGCTACGATAACGCCTTGTCGGAATCGGTGAATGGGACGCTGAAGAACGAGCTCGTCTACCGTACCGTGTACACGACCCGCCAGGCCGCCATGGATGATATTGCGCGGTGGATCGAACTCCGCTACAATAGAACTCGTCTCCATTCCACGCTCGGGTACCGGACACCGCAAGAAGTCCTGGATGAATACCTGAACGGGCAGGAAGCCGCATGAATTAGCCGCAGTTTCCCTGTCCGGAAAACGCGGGGCAGCTCACTTCGTACTCAGCCGACATGCTGATGCCGAGCGGCGACGGGATGGGCCAGCCCAGGTCGGCCGGCCAGGGTGAATGATCGCCGTTGATAATGCTCAGTCATCAGCGCCGCGGTCATCTGCCCGCCAGCGTGTTTGCCGGCAGCCCGCACTGGGCGCCGCGATCGTGTTCTCGAACGACGGTGATCTTTGGTTTTCCTGCGCGGTTGCCCGTGACGCGCAAAATGTCGGATGGCCGTGACACCCTGGCAAGTGCGCGACTCCACAACGGCCAGGTTGTCCCGCAACTGTGGCCAGCTTATTGGCCGTTTGATCGAATCGGGATTTCAGTGAGAATGCGTCGTGGTGACCGGGCAGGATCTGAAGGCGGCAGGCGTGTTGAGGATTTCTGGGGTTGGTGGGCTTCTGCCGGGCGGGCCGCTGCGGAGGCCGGGATCGGGGGCGCGGGGTTTGAGGGCTTCACGGGCGAGATGACCGCGCGGGTGCAGGCTATGCATCCCGACCTCGCCTGGGAACTGGCGCCAGGCGGGCGGGCTGAGCATGCGCTAGTAATCACTGCGGCGGGGACCCCGGCGTTGCGCCGTCTCGCCGAGCGCTGGCTGGCATCAGCAAGCCCCGGCGGCTAGCTAGGTCTGGGAATATCACCCGGCCCGCCAGGCCAGCCCGCCATCACTGGCGGCCGTGCTGGAGATCGGCAGCCAGAGGCTCAGCCTGGCCGAGCTGACGTTCGACCTCCATGTCGACAACGACCGGGACGTGATCGACACCGTGGTCTTCCATCCCTCGTTCGCGACGATGCCGCCCGACGCGCGCAACCAGGTGGGCTTCCTGGCGCTGGACTGGGCTCTGGGCG
>Ga0102924_1001485_pt1 | contig 26996 bp, 24 predicted proteins | sample PaiPotPPM11metaG_FD_80116 | JGI IMG/M metagenome (GOLD analysis project Ga0102924, IMG submission 80116) | Iron sulfur acid spring bacterial and archeal communities from Banff, Canada, to study Microbial Dark Matter (Phase II) - Paint Pots PPM... ... | reverse complement strand
GCGCGCGAACAGATAGATGAGAACGCAGGTGCCGGCATCCGCACAGCACAGGAAAAGGCGGTCAAAGAGATTGGCGCGGCCCACTAGCAGCGAGAGACCGGCGATGAGAAACGGCCAGAGTGGCGCGCGGACGACCGTGACCTGATGCGGGGCTCCGCAGTAGCAATGCTCATCAAGCAGATAAAAAGCGCGGAGTTGGTACCCAAGCGCGTCAGCGAGGGGATAATAGAGACGGGCAACGGTCAGATTATAGCCGATGCGCACCAGCAGAGCCAGGCAAAAAATACAGATGGCAGGAAGGTAGGGTTTGATACGTTTCATGTGTGAATAGTCCTATTGCGATTAATCGGTTCTGGTTCGATCTCAGTTTCAGAGACGAACGACTATGAGCGAGGTAACGACCATAGGATCACGATATTTTTAGTTCCCAGTACTATCGTATTACGAGCGTTCCGCAACGCTTCCCTTGTTTCTCTCCTCTCTCATAAAAGCCACAATCAGTTCCAGCTCCTTCGCATCCATAGAACGCATGAGCTTTGGGTAGAATGCCTGTTGCAACGCAACAAAGGGGTTATGGCTGACTTGCCATGCAGAGGCGATCTGTAGCATAGTTTTTCCTTCGCTCTGTGGTGTCAGCGTATAAGTCGTAACGATGTTTGATGTCGTTTCCGTTTCCACTAGCACTCGTCCCGGCTCAGGCTCGCTTATAGTCGAGCGAGCCGAACGCTCGATGCCGAAGGCACGGACATGAAAACGAATGACCGTTCCCGCGCCGTATCCCCCTACCTCGACCTCCAGATCACGCAAGTACTCCTTTGGCACAATGCGGGGATGTCCATTACGATAATCCGCCAGCACAGCGTAAATTTCTTGCGGCTGAGCCTCTATTACAGCCGCTACTTCGACGCGTCCTTGTCGCATCGTCTTTTCCTTTCCAAAGAATAATTTGATATTCTCAAACGCTATATGCTATCACGTCATATAACTAAAGATACTATAAGATCAGAAAGCCAACTTGTCAAGAGGTCATATGACGTGATAGCATATTGAAATCAGGCAAAGCCTTGTCTGAAACAGAAACAAAATTTGCGCCTGAATTGAGGAAAGGGAAAAGTGATGGACCGACCAGAGGCATATCCGATCACTTACGCGGTGCTGGGATTACTGGCGTTTATGGGGCCCACGTCCGGCTACGATCTCAAACGTTTTTTCGACCACACGCTCTCGCCGCTGTGGAATACCACGCATAGCCAGATTTACAAAGAATTGCGTCGTATGAATGAACTGGGCTGGGTGAGCATGGAACGAGAGGAGCAGGAAACTCGGCCTGACCGAAAAATCTACGCTATCACCGCGCAGGGACAGGCAGCGCTGGAAAGTTGGCAGACTCAGCCGCCAAATGTCATGCAAATCCGCGATGAATTGCTGCTGAAAATTATGTTCGGCACATTTGCTACCCCCGAAGCCCTTGCTTCCCATATCCGGACAGCTATTGTGTATCATGAGCAACGACTTATCGAATATCGTCAGAACTTGCACCACATGCCAACACGCGGTATACCAATGAAACGCGGCGCGTACTACAGCGACAGAGCGTTGGGAGATGAAGGCGACGCGTACTTCGGTCTGGTTGGGCGTTTTGCTGTAGCCTTCGAGAAAACCTATATCGAGTGGCTATACGAAACACTGGCCTTTATTGAAAATGGGCAAACGCCGCCATCTTAAACCAAATCCATTAGACTATGACTCGCTCACTCGCCGCCCGCAGCAGGCGATCATAGACAGCCAGACCCAGACCGTTTTGATCGAAGCTGCGGCAGAGGATGACCTGCACACCAGCCAGTTCCAGCACACGCAAACTCGCGAACAACGCCGCCGCGACCTGCTCAGGCGCGCTTGCCATACCGAGCGAGCGCGTGATAGCGTTGCTATCAGCGAACGCTGGCATATCTTCGTCCGCGACCAGCACTCCCACGCGCTCGCCTGCATCCTGCCGCCGCCGCGCCTCGGCCTGCATCGCCCGGCGCATAGCCTCCGCGCTGCCCTCGTACAAGATCAGCGGGATGGCGGGGGCATAATGCGTGAGCAACTGGCCGGGCGAACGCTGCGCCTCTGTTTCGTGCGGCGAATCTTCCTGATCCAGCTTGTGCCGGGGCGCATAACGCACATTCGGCAGCACAGCGCGCAAAGCCTCCAGGCTGATGCCGCCGGGTCGCAGAATGGTTGGCGTATCTGAGCAAAGATCAAGCACAGTCGATTCCACGCCCACTTCAGACGGCCCGGCATCGAGGATCAAGGGAACGCGCCCGTTGAGGTCGGCATAGGCATGTTGCGCAGTCGTTGGACTGACATGCTTGAAGCGGTTGGCGCTCGGCGCGGCAAGCGGCGAGCCGAGCGCGCGAATCAGGGCCAGCGCCACCGGATGTCGCGGCATCCGAATGGCGACAGTATCCAGTCCCGCCGTAACGAGCCGGGGAACGCTTGCGCTGCGCGGCAAGATCAGCGTCAGCGGCCCCGGCCAGAACGCTTCAGCTAACGGTTTCACTTGCGCCGGAATAGCTGTTGTCAGCGTCTTGAGGATATCCTCGTCGGCAATGTGAACAATTAAGGGATCGTTGAATGGGCGATCCTTTGCCAGAAATATGCGCTCCACAGCCTCCGTTCGCAGCGCATCGGCTCCCAGGCCATAGACTGTCTCCGTGGGAAGAACAACAACCTCGCCAGCACGCAAAAGCGCGGCAGCATGATCAAGCAGAGCTTGTTCAGGATAAAGCGGGTCAATATGGATAAGTTCAGTTTTCATAAGTATTTGTACTACTCTCAAAACATGATTAGATCGATTCGCAGCTTGGAGTCAGTATACTATACCAGGCTCCACATGGGAATACCTGAGTTTCTTCCATGCCCTCGCATCGCAGTTTCTTATTGCAAGCTCTCCACATCTCTGCTACGATAGCAGAGACGACAAGGAGAACTGATAACACATGCAGCGACCATACTTCGCGTCGCGCGAAGAGTATAGCAGAAGCTTTACCAGCGTCGATTACTGGCAACCATATATCACAAGCATTTGCCAACGGCACAATTTGGCGCCATATCAGCAAATACGCGCTGGCAAAGCTGGCACGCATCCCGTTTTCATCATCGATGAACGCTATGTCGTAAAATTGTACGCGGAATTATTCGGCGGCGGCGAGAGTTTTCGTAAAGAGCTTGACCTCTACCAGTTGTGCGCTTACGCGCCGGAGTTGCCGGCTCCCCACCTCGTCACGTATGGAAGCCTGTTCGCTGAAGGCAGCGAGTACCATTGGCCGTACACGATCAGTACGGTGATTCCAGGCGTTCCCATTGGCTCGGTCTTATCCGAATGCTCTTTTGAGGATAAACTGGAAGTGGCGGCTGCCGTTGGCTCATTTTTGCATACATTTCACCGCTTGCCGCTAGAACGCTCTTTGATGTTCGAGCGTTCGTGGGAATCGTTTCGCACTGTTCTCGCATACCAGCACAAGCATTGTAGCGAGCATCACCGGCAATGGAACGCACTGCCCCAACATCTCATCGCGCAGATTGAAGATTATCTGCCGCCCGTCGAATCACTGTTTGACCAGCAAACCCTCCCTTACTTGCTGCACACGGATTTGTTTGATGATCATGTCCTGGGTTTCTTTGAACATGGCCGCTGGCGCACCAACGGCATTATCGACTTCGGCGATGCTCTCGTGGGCGACCGACTGTACGAATTGATCGCGCTACATATCGGCCTCTTTCATGGTGATAAACGACTGCTGCGCGCGTTCATACAGACATGTGGGCTAGCGGATGCCCCAGAGGAACAATTTGTATTGAAAACTATGAGTTTCGCTTTGTTACGACAATTCAATGTTTTTCAACAGGTCTTCGCTGATTCTCCAGAAGCTCTTACATTACCAACATTACACGAGCTAGCCATGTTCATGTGGGGAGATGTCAATGCATCAGTCTGATCCGATACAGCGTCTAAGCGCGCTCGTTTTGTTCTTGATAGCGCAGGTAATGCTCGTAGATGCCGCGCTGCTGCCTATACAAACAGGACGGTAACTCCGCCGCGTCGATCCAGCACGCCTGCCCCTCGATGGTGTTTCGTAAATGTCCATCAATCACTTCAGCGCGGTAGATCACTGTAATCGAACTCATCCTCGTGAGCCGTTCGCTGGGAGTGGCGCTGCAGCCAATCAGCCCTTGAATGGTGACGCGCAAGCCTGTCTCTTCCAGGCACTCGCGCTGCGCGGATTGCACCGGATGTTCTTTCCAGCGCACAAAGCCGCCAGGGAAGACATAGGCGCCGCCTGGGCGTCTGACAAGAAGATACTTGCCATGATCTTCGGCAATGACGCACACGCAGCCGAGCGGAGGTAAATTGCCGAGTAAGAGAAAATTGAGGAGGTTAAAGCAAACGGCAACGAGCTTCTTGAATAGCTCGTAGAGGAGAATCACCACAAAAGTTACCGCCTATCTTGCAGATTCGGATTCAGACTCACCTCTATTGTAGGCAGAAACGGGGCAGATGACAAGGGTTAAACATTGTCAGGGCCAGCATCGTGGGCAACCGCGCGGTTGCCCACGATGCTGGCCCTGACAACTATTGCTGTGAAATGTAGCCGTTGTAGTCAGCTAGCGGCCACTGGCGCTGCGGGCCTGAATGCGGCGCAACACGGCATCGACGGTCACAGCGAGCAGCAGAACAGCGCCTTCGATCATCTCCTTGACCTCGACAGGCTGGCTCTTCAAGTCGAGGCCATTTTCGAGACTGCCGATGATCAGCATACCAAGCACAATTGACCAGACCGAGCCACGCCCACCGAAGAGGCTAACGCCGCCGATCACCGCCGCAGCGATAGCATCGAGCAGGAGCGTCGCGGGAATCTGGCTTTCCACGGACAGGCTGCGTGAGGCAAGAATGATACCGCCGACAGCCGCAAGCGCGGAGCAGAGCGTAAAAGCCATAATACGAATGTAGGTGACATTGATACCGGCGCGGCGCGCCGCTTCCGCGTTGCCGCCGACAGCATACACATGCCGCCCAAAGGATGTCTTCGTGAGAAGAATCCAGAAGATCGCTATCAAACCGAAGACGATGGCAGCGGTGTACGGGACGCCGTTATAACTCTCAAAGAGTACCACTGCACCCTCGACAAGCACGGAAACAAAGACGATCCGACCGATCAATGACAGTAAGGAACCTTCTCTGAGACCATTCCTGCGACGATTGACATAGACGAAAATGAGACTGGCGACATAGAGCAGGAGAGCAATAGTCGGCAGGCCAATGCCTTGAACATTGGTCAAAAAGCTGGTGGACGTGCCGGCAATCGCATCAATCAGCGGATTGCTGATAATGAGCGTGCTTTGCCCGGCCAGCAGGAAAAGCAAGAGGCCACTGTAGCCAATTGAGCCTGCCAGGGTGACGATGAACGAAGGGACGCGCAAGACAGCGACGAAAATGCCATTGATAAAACCGACGATTGCTCCAGCAAGGATTCCCAGGACGATCGCTAAGCCACCTGGGTAGCCCAAACGTTCGGAAAAGATCGCCATCACTACCGCGCACAACGAACCGACTACCGCAACCGAGAGGTCAATTTCGCCGAGCAGCAGCACCATGGTTGAACCTAGCGCGAGTACACCGATATATGACACCTGGTTCATGAGGTTCGACAGGTTACGCGGTTCCAGAAAGATGCCGCCGGTCGAAAAAGAGAAGATGATAACAATAACAATCAATGTTAACAGAACCGGCAGAAAGCCAAGATCGCTGCGCAGCAACTGGCCTATGCTCTGGCGTGGTGCGTCTGAGGGAACTTCGACCGCGGAAGCGGCAACCGCGCCCGCTGGCTTTTCGTTGATGATTTCGCTCATAACTTACCGACCTCCTCCATTCGATTGCAAGATTTCGCCAAATTCCGCGCCGGTAATCGTAGCCACAACCCGTTCAGGGGTCGTCGTTTTGACATCAAACGTGCCGACCCTTCTACCAAGACGCAGCACGACGACGCGATCAACCACCTCGAAGACATCCGCCAGATTATGCGAAATAACCACCACGGCCAGTCCCTGTTCGCGCAGCCTGCGAATCAAATTGAGAACCTGGCGCGTCTGGGCAACGCCGAGAGCTGCCGTCGGCTCATCAAGCAGCACGACCTTCGCGTTGCGCAAGAGAGATTTCGCGACGGCAATGGATTGTCGCTGACCGCCGGATAATGCTGCTACCAGCGAGCGGGCCGAGGGAAGCTTCACATCAAGAGTACGCAGCACCTCGATAGTGCGACGTTCCATGTGCGTATCTGAGAGAGTACCCCATGCCGTGTGTTCTTCGCGCCCTAAAAAGAGGTTACTCACAACATCGAGATTATCGCAAAGGGCAAGGTCTTGATAGACGGTCTCGATGCCCAGGCGAGCAGAAATCTGGGGAGAAGTGATTTTGACGGATTGCCCGTCCATAAAGATGTCGCCGGAGTCCGCCGGAGCAACGCCGGCTATCACCTTGATCAACGTGGACTTGCCCGCGCCGTTGTCGCCAACGAGGCCCACCACCTCGCCAGCATAGACCTCGAAGTCCACGTCCGTCAGCGCGCGCACAGCGCCATAGGTTTTGCTGATGCCGCGCAATTTTAGCCGTGGTTCACCAAGCCCATCTCCGGGCGCTGGTGTTCCACTTAGCGCGGAATTGATATCTTCGGCCATGAGAATCCTCCAACTCAAGGTATGTTTGCAGTTCTCAACCGCAGGTAAAAGACAAAATAGACATGATTGCCGCGAAAGGAACGCCTTCAGTATATCACCTTTGATGATTTCAAAGCACAACATGATACAGGGAAATAGGGAGAGCTGAGGCGGCGGTGCGCGCCGCCCCAGAACGCACGGAGAGAGCCAGCATCTGCTGGCCTCTCCGGCCACGATTTTGACAAAAGATCAGCAGATGCCGCCAGCGCCAGCAGGCACGGGAGGCGCGCAGATCTGAGCCTTGGTCACAAAACCATCAGCAAGCACGGTGGATGTGATGTTGCTAATATCAACAGCTACTGGCGTCTCAAGCACCGACGGGATGTTCGCGCCGCCGGTAATCGGCACGGTCGTCTGTCCATTGATGATCGACGAAGTGCTGCTGCCGCTGCTGATAGCAGCGATCAGCTGTGCCGTCGCCATGGCCTCTTTATTGATCGCCTTGTAGACGGTCATCGCCTGGTTGCCGAGGAGGATCTGCTGGAAACCTGCCACGGTGGCATCCTGGCCGGTGACAAGCACCTTACCATTGAGCTTCTGCTGGCTGAGCGCGGCAATGACCGTACCCGCCATACCATCGTTGGCTACATACGCGATCTGCACGTTATTCTGATTCGCGGTCAGAGCCTGCTCCATCTCCGTCTGGGCCGTCGGATTGTCCCAGTTAGGAGTAAAGATGCTATAGACCAGCTTGAACGTGCCGTTGCTGATTAACGGCTGGAGCGCCTGCATCGCGCCCTTGTTGAAGAGCAGCGCGTTGTTGTCGGTCTTGGCGCCGTTGATCATGACCAGATTGACATGGCTGGCGCCATGCGCGTACTTCTTCCAGTTCTGAACGATGTACTGGCCTTGAAGATTACCGACGGCGACGCCATCGAAGGAAACATAATAGTTCAGGTCGTTGCTATAAATCAAACGGTCATAGGAAATGACCGGAACGCCCTGGCCCTTCGCCTTCGCGACAATAGCTGCTGCCGCCTGGCTATCGCTCGGAGCCACCACCAGGATACAGTCGCCTTTGGTTAGATCAGCTTCTGCCTGGTTCTGCTGCTCGGTGGCGCTGCCTTCAGCGTTGTTGTAGTCAACATGGGCGCCGGAAAGCTGTAGTGGAATATCTTTCAACAAATCCGGGCGATCCACACCGTCCCAGCGTGCCGAGGTGGCGGTCTCTGGTAAGAGGACGCCGATATTCTTGCAGCCCTTGCCATTGTTACCGTTAGCGGTTGGCGTACCGCTGCCGCTGCCCGTATTGGCGCTGCCACACGCGGCCAGCACTACTGATAAGATGACGATGCCAGCAAAAACGGCAAATGATTTGCGTTGTCTGGTGTGCTTCATTGCGAACATGTCCTTCTCCTCTAAGGGATTGTTGAACAAATCTGTTCTCTTTCCATCCCGGAATGCTCCGGGTCATACTCGACTTCTTACATGTCACGTACTTTAAATACGTCGTTTCTTCCCTAAACCTTATCGCCTCCTTTCCTATTCACATCATATGCGCGCTACCCAACTTTAGCAACAACAGGTGTTGGCCGCGCCGCCTCAAGCTGACTGGCCTCATTTTCACGCGCTACGAGAACGCGCTCCCAGGCTTTGAAAAAAGGATAGTAAAGGATTGCTGAAACTGCAAGATTCACCGCCTGGAGCAAACTACCGCGAATGTCCCCTCCGGTAGCGATAAAACCGCTGATGCCGACGGGAACGGTGAACGGCTGTAACAAGACCGGGAAGTGGACCAACCCCAGCGAGAACGCCAGGTAATTGATGGTCACGATGATCGCCGGTATGCCAATAAAGGGTATCATCATGATCGGATTCAGCGCCATCGGCACGCCGAACGTCACCGGTTCGTTGATATTGAAGATTGCCGGTCCCAGCGCCACTTTGCCCACGGTACGCAATTGCGCCGAACGCGAACGCAGCATGTAGATCACCAACGGCCATGTCGCGCCTGATCCGCCCAGGTGCGTGAAAATATGGAAGAACGGCTCCGTGACAATGCCGCCGTGCGCCGCGGTAGGATGGGCAGCGTTACTTGCCAGCACCGCGAACCAGAACGGCGCCGCTATGGCCGTGACCACATTCATTCCATGAATGCCAACAGACCACAGAAGCATCATCAGCAAAATCTCCAGCAGCGCCGCCGGGTAGCTATCCTGCACCACAACAAGCGGCTCGAACACCTTCATGAAGAGGTAAGGCAGCGTCATCTGCATGGTCTGACCGCCCTCCACAACAGTGTGCGAACTCACAAACCATTCGATAGCCCAGACCAACGTCAAGAGTAAAAACGTCGGCACCAGCGCCTCAAAGGCCCGCGTCACATTGCGCGGCACGCTCTTTGGCAATCTGATGACGAAGCGCGAGCCGCGAAACCAGCGCATGACTTCGGTAGACATGATGCCGATCAGGATACCAACGAGCAACCCCTCACCGCCAAAATACGGCAGGACAGAGCCAAACGTGACATTCATCAGATTCGTGACCGGCAGCGTCGCCACGAGAAAGAGAACCATCGCCAGGATGGCCGGCTGCACCGGCTCCGTGCGCCGGTACTGCGCCAGGCTATAGGCCACGCCGAAGGCCAGTATGAGCGCCATCAGACCAAATGAGAGTTGGTATGGGACGAGAATATCATAGTAGTATGGCTGTATGAGCTTAGCCAGAGCCGGAATAGGCGGGTTCGCGATGATCAGAAACAGGCTCCCAGCAATAATCAACGGCAGTGTAAAGATCACGAATGCATCGCGGATCGCTTGCAAATACACATTACTTGCCAGCGCGCTGAGCGGCGGCACCAGGTAACGTTCAAACCAATCGCTACTGCGCTCAATGACACTGCTCATGTCGTCGCTTTCCCTCCCGGGCTGCCAGTCAACAAGCCAAGTGTCTGCTCCAACACTGCCTGCCCATTCATGGTGGCGTAATGAAAAGGCTCAATTAAAGCCACCGGCTTCCCCACGGAAGCCGCCAGTTTTTCGATGCTTTTCCGCAAATGGCGTATTTGCGGCGCGATGAGTACCACGTCACACGCCTCGACTTTCTCGGCATACTCACCGGCGCTTAACGCCTCGACAGACAATTCAATCGCGCGCGCTTGCGCGGCGGTAAGCATACTATCGACGAGCAGGCTGGTTGACATGCCCCAGCTACACACTATCAACACTCGTATCATGACCGCTCCCGCCATAAGCGGCGAAAACGACTCTCACGCCTGGGTTTAGCATACAACGCGCGAAAGCGTTCCATTCTTGCTTATGGGTCTACACTCTTTATTCGTAGCAATAATCATACCCATATGTGTGCTACACAGTAACACACATCCGCAGGGATACGTATGGCTGGTGAATTTTTCCAGGGCGGCGGCAAGTGTCGTTCTCTGCTTTATACATTTATTCGACGCTATTGGCGATAAAAATATCCACCTGGCGCAGGATACCAACGATATTGTATGCCTCCTCGTCGGGCAATGGACGCGCCACCTGGGCGCTCAGCACTTGCAGTGCCTCTCGGCAAACACTGAGATCGCGGGGGAACTGTTGCTCGACGAGCGTGCGTACCGCGTCGCTCACCAACAAACCCGTGTGCTGGATACCCCGTTCCAGAATACAGGCAAGATGGAGCATTAATCCGGCCAGCACTTCGATGTCAAATGTTTCACCCACTTCAACTTCAATCAGTTCAATCATCTTGTCAATGAGCGGAATGGCGCGCACGGGATTGAGGAACAACATGCGCTGGTTCAACGTTTGCGTAATTTGTTGCACCAATTGAGAGCGCGGCGTCATACCATATAGTGAGCCATCTCCATCTAAAAACGACGCCAATGGGGCAGCAAGCGCGCTATCATCGATCAGTGAAGGATGGAGTACCGCCGGATCGATCCATGTCTCGCCCAACAATGTGCGCAAGCGAGCGATGCCGTCGCCAAAGAGAAAGTCTGTCAGCGCAATATAGGGATACTGCTCCAGGTGAGGATTGATCGTTCCCACAATCGCCACCACTTCGCGATTACCGACCAACCGCTGAATGTCATCCTGCGTTTTCCCCGACAGAGTAATATCCATGCAAATGATCTCCACGCCAGATGGGCGCAGACCTGGCAAACGTTCCTCGATCAGTTCAGCAATCTTCGCCGCGCTGCCAAATCCTGTCAGGCAAACCGAGAGAATGACTCGTGGGGACAATGCCGCGAGCCGTCCATCTTCTCCGGCTCCGCCTGCTTCTCTGCGCAGTGAAAGCGGCGCGTTTGTTTTCGCCGAAGCATCCAACGGGCGAAATGCCGTGAGACTGGTCGCTAATTGATCGAGCGTGATATGCGTTGAGCGCTGCGCCCGGCGAGCCGCCTCGACCACCAACGGCGCGCTCACGCCCGATATAGCGCGCACCTGCACGCCAACTTGCCGCGTCATCATTTCGCCCAATGAGAGCAGCGAGGCAAAATCCACCAGCAATAGCACGCCGCTCCCCTGATCAGCGGCGCGCACCCAATGCGCCACCTGGCCCAACAGCTCTTCCGGCGTTTGTTCGAGCGATAGCTCTACCCAGCGTACCGCGCGTCCTCCGACCAGCGTATTCACCAACTCAGCCAACCCCGCCGCGATGCCGCGTCCGTGGGCCGCAACGACGATGCCAACCGCCGCTTGCTGGCTACTTAATAGCGCGTCCGCGTTCGCCAGCAGCACCGCCAGCACATCCGTTTCACTCTCCGGCAATGAAACGCCTAGCGCCGAACGAAATTTCATCAGTGCGATGCGGCCCACTTCGTATTCGATGGGATAGGTGAAGCGCACCGATTGAATAGCTGGCTCCGCCATCTGCCGCCCCTGCGTCATATGTTCCAGCGTACTTGTCAGGTGCATCGCCAGCACTAACCACAACTTCTCTGGGAACACGCGCGCCAATTGCTGCTCCGCGTATTGCACAATATCACGGCTCACCACCGCTATGCGCTCATCAACCAGTCTGGCGGCGGTTCCTGCTTTGTCAAGCGACACTTCGTCGGCAAAACGCTGAAAATACCGCTGAATGTCTATATGCAACAACCGACTGATTTCAACTTCGGACAGCCCGCTGCGCTGCAAAAGGCTCAGGTCTTTGTTAATCGTTTCATAGAGGTCTTGCGCGGATTCTTGCACATGATCCAGGCTCAGGCCGGTTGGGGTAAAGATATGCGTCGCCTCCAGCAGTTGCGCAACCGGCTCCAGTTCGCGGCTAAGCTCAGCAGTGCGCAGGAGACCGCGCCGCACATGATCGGGCAGCGTGCTGAAATCAACCTGCAATTCGTGCATATTGTTGGTGCGATATTCAAGATAGGCGCGAGCGCAGGTGAGCTGCACATCAGTGCGCAACTGCCCAATGTTGCCGGGCGATTCATAGAGCAGCAGCGCGCGCAATGCCTGTGGGCCAACGTGGATATGCGCGCCGATGCTGCTACATTCTGTGGTGAAAACGCCCGCAGCAATTCGTACCGTTCCATCACCGTGCGCTCGTGCAGGCCCGGCAGGTGAATCGTCATCGGGATGCGCCGCTGAAACGTTGGCAACAGCGCGGTGCGCGGATCTTCGGTCGTCGCCGCCACCAGCAGCAAGGATGATTGCCGCTCCTGACTATCACCTAAGCGGCGAAAACGCTCGCGATCCATCAAGTGGAAGAGCATCTCCTGCCCCTCTGGCGGTAAGCGATGCACCTCGTCCAAAAACAGGATGCCGCGATAAGCCTGTTCCACCAACCCCTCGCGATCACGATCCGCCCCGGTATACGCGCCGCGCACGACACCAAAGAGATGAGCCATCAAAAGTTGGGGATTGCCAGCATAATCGGCGCAGTTGAAGCTTACAAAGGGCGCATCCAGCGGCAACGAGCGCATCTCAAGCGCAAAACTGTGCATCAAGCGCGCAAAAGTCGTCTTACCGACGCCACTCGGTCCGCAGAGCAGCGTATGTAGTCCACGCGGCGGGTAGAGAATAGCCGCTTTGGCTTGCTGCACGGCCACCTTGAGGCCAGCGTGGCCGCCGATCAGCGTCTCGAAGCTGGTTACAACCGCTCCAACCTGCACCGAGGCTGCCACCGACGGCGGCTTGCCCGGTTCGCGCGTGATCTGCAATGGGAGTACAGCATCATGCGACGGCGCGGCAGCAGACCGCACGCGCGTCGAAAGAGTGGAATATTCTTGCCGATTCGCCGTTGCGTGGTTGTCCTCCAACGGCTCAGTCGAGGGAGTTTTGACCACGAAAAGCACTGGCCGTCCGGGAATACGCACAACTTTCCCTTCAACCGCCAGAACGTTCAGATCACGGCTTGCATTCGTTCGATCAACACCAGCGAAATCTGCTACCTCTTCAGCGCTGAAGCCAGCATAACGACGCAACGCACCACTTTGTGCCGGTCGCTGAGTACACAAGGATCGTAACGCCTCGTGGATGCGATCTTTGCGGAGCAATCAACGACTCCTTCCAGGCCAGCCTCGCATAGCTACCTGCACGGTAGTGTACCACAGGTTCCCTCATCCGTGCCGAAAATATATCACTCATAGATATTACGTGTTTCGCATGGCAGAACTTCACACAATGAGGCACTATTATGATACGTTCCAGGAAACTCATCTTCTGGAATTGGAGCGCAAAGATAGGTTTTCACAAACAACGGAGCTGGCTTTGCAAGCCAGCTCAATCAACGCGAAACCATGAATCGTGAACGAAAAGGACGCTATCCCATGAATTGATGGGATAACGTCCTTTTGCAGGCAGAGGCTGCTGATCACGTCCCAGACGTGATGTACCCTATCTTGGACGCCCCGGTCTCGGTAAACCAGAGGTTGCCATCTGGCCCGGTGGTAATCATGCTGGGGATACTATTGGGCGTTACTAGCGGAAACTGGGTGATAGTACCGGTGGGAGTGATGCGCCCGATCTGGTTTCCTAGAGCCTCGGTAAACCAGAGGTTGTGATCCGGTCCGACGGTAATCCCATCAGGCGCGCTACCAGGCGTCGGAATCGCAAACTCGGTGATAGTGCCGCTGGGGGTGATGCGCCCGATCTGGTTTGCCTGAGTGTCGGACTCAGTAAACCACAGGTTGCCATCCGGCCCGGCAATTATTCCAGCAGGGGTGTTAGACGTGCGTAGCTGAAAACTGGTGCTTGTGCCAGTAGGGGTAATGCGCACGATAGTGTTGTATGAAGTAAACCACAGGTTGCCATCCGGTCCCGTGGTAATCCAGTTGGGATAGGAAACATTGACTGGAAACTCAGTGATGGTGCCGGTCGGGGTAATGCGCCCAATCTGGCCTCCCACGAGTTCGGTAAACCACAGGTTGCCATCCGGTCCTGCGGTAATCCCCTGGGGTTTGCTACCAGATGTCGGTACCGCAAACTCAGTGACAGTGCCGGTCGGGGTAATACGCCCGATCTTGTCCCCGGCGAATTCGGTAAACCACAGGTTGTGATCCGGCCCGGTGGTAATTCCAACGGGGTCGCTACCTGGTGTCGGTACCGCAAACTCAGTGACGGTGCCGGTCGGGGTAATACGCCCGATCTTGTCCCCCTGGCGATCGGTAAACCACAGGTTGTGATCCGGTCCCAGGGTGATCCCATCTGGATCGCTACTAGACGTCATTGGGAATTCGGTGATCTTACCGGCTGGTGAAGCTGGAGTACTCTTTGATCCTCCGGTTGAGCTTGTGCCGCCTCCAGCGCCGCCGCAGGCCGACAAAAGGAAGATGAGAAACCCAAGGATGCTTACGCAAGCAAGCTTGCGAGTAAATTGGGAAGAAATGCGCATGAAAAACACCTTTCGTTTACATTCATATTGCATTGGTCAACAGGTTGCTAGTAAACATTGGTTATGCTCGCCGCGTCTACCGGTACTCCGTTGGCGGCTGCGGTGACTGCCACACCTGCTGCGGCGGGTATTGTTCCTGTACGGGCGGTTGATTAGGCTGCTGCCAGGATGCCGGTGCGCTCTGGTACAGCGCCGGTACAACGGCGGCTGGTCGAGCCGCCCTCAACGCATAGATTTCGCCGCCGATCGCGATCAGCATTCCCACAAGGTAAAACCAGGAGCCTGTGGCATAACTCATCGCAATGCTGTTCAAGGCGCTTTGTATGGTACTGGTTGCGGAACCGGCGGCGGAGAGCAGCGAACTGAACATCCCTATCACACTTCCTGGAATGGTCGTCATGATGATATATTGCAGCAGTATACTTGCCGCGCTCGCTCCAATAAGGACATACGCGCCCCGTTGAATCTGCCTGTCAAGCGGAACCTTACTCATATCGAAGGGATTGCGACTGAAAGCCAGCAACAGGGCCGCCAGCAAGATGCCGCCCGCCAGGAGCGCATCAAGCCAGATGAACCCTTGAAGCGTTGCCGCCTGCAGGGCGGAGTAGGTATACGAAGAAATTTGCGTTTGTGACGATATATTTTTATAGGACATCGTCACAAAAGGAATGAAGAAAAAACTGATCAACGCGACGACCATACCGCCGATGGCAATAAGATGCCCATACTTTTGTGATTGCGCCTGCATATTCATGTACCATCTGTCCTTTCTTTTTATGAAAACGTCTCATTGATACTCCAAATGCTCACGGTTCTCTCACGCCCCAGGCACGTTATATTATTGCCCCGGAGCATCAGGAGGCCGCGGCGGATAGGAAGCCGGAGAGTATTGCCCCGTCGGATACGGGTTCTGCGACGGAGGGTATTGCCCCGTTGGATACTGCTGCGTATAGGGATTTGGGGGCGTCTGCCAGGGTTGAGATGACGGTTGATAAGGTAGATGCGACGGCAATACTTGCTTACTCGCCTGTACCAACATGAGGACCACGCCCGCGGCTACAGCCGCCATACCAAGCAGGTAAAACCAGAAGCCAACATGCCCACCTGCGCTGGCGGTAACCGCCGAACCTGAGCCGCTGGCATTGAGAGAATTTTGAAACTGGGCGCCTAGATTTGCAAACAACACGATTTGCACCAGTACGCTGAGCGCGGCGATACCGATCAGCGCGTAGTTGCCCCATTTCTTCTGGGCAGCGGCTGGCGCGTTCATTCTTTTCCCAAAGGGCATATCCCGGTACAGCAATAGCGCGGTCAGCGCCAGCGCGGCCAGCGCCAGAAGAGGCAAGAACCAGAGCGCCCCCTGCCCCTGAAACGGGATAATATTCCCTGAGAGGAAATCGCCGGAACTCTGACTCTGCGTGGTTGCTGCCTGTGCAATCAGCGACGCATTCAGCGTCAGCGAGTAATTTGAAACGCCTGAACAGTTGCTGGAACAGGTGAACGTTACGTTGGCGTAAGGGAATAAGAGGAATGCCAGCAGAGCTACAAGAGCGCCGATGCCGGTGAGGATATAACCTCGATTCTGCCGTTGTTTGATTTTGTCCATAGACCTTACCTGCCTTTCAGAACTGAATTGGATACGCACAAAACAATTGAAAATGGATCACGATTTTATTCAAAGAAAGCTGACGTTTTTCTGCTTTTAGTATGCCTCAAAGTGTGGTAGAATGCGATGGCAAAACCCATCATTTACCCATCACTTTTTTGATCGGTATTAAGTCGAACCACTCTACAGGTGGGAGGGAGAAGCTATGGTAGAGACACAAGGGATGAGCCTGGGAAAGAGATTACAGCGTGAGCGAGAGAGCCGCCACTGGACGCAGGAGCAATTGGCAGAAGAAATTGGCGGCTCGGTTCCCAGCATCAACCGCTGGGAACATGATCGAGCCGTTCCCCGGCAGGACATGTTCACTCTTCTCAGTGAGGTATTTGGCAGACCGCCTGAACGCTGGGGAACCGAGAAACAGATTCTTTGGAATGTCCCATTCTTACGCAATCCCTACTTTACGGGCCGCGACCAGACACTTCTGCGCCTGCATCGGACTCTTGCCTCTGACAAAACTGGTGTCTTGAGCCAGATCCGCGCCCTCAGCGGACTGGGCGGCATTGGGAAGACGCAAACTGCTCTCGAGTACGCCTATCGCTATGCCAACGAGTATGAAGCCGTGCTGTGGGTGCAAGCTGACTCTCACGAGGTACTGGTCTCAGATTTTGCCAGACTCTCCCTGACACTCGATTTGCGAGAAAAGGAGGAAACTGATCAACTTCGCATGATCACTGCGGTCAAACGCTGGCTGCAAGAACACAGTCCCTGGCTGCTAATTTTCGATAACGCTGATGAGTCGGCCGTGATCTCCGACTTCTTGCCCCGCCGGCCTGGTGGCGCCATCCTGTTGACAACCCGTTCCCAGGACACCGGCCTGCATATCAAAAATATAGCAATGGCAAAGATGAGCCGAGAGGAAGGCGTCACCTTCCTCTTGCGGCGCATTACCTCCAGCGGAGATGAGGATGGCGAGGAAGACCTCTCAAAGAGCGTGTCTGATAGCGAGCAGCACGCGGCTCAGAAGCTTTGGGAAGCGATGGATGGCTTGCCATTGGCATTGGATCAGGCGGGAGCGTACATCAAGGCGGTGCAATCCAGCCTCATCGAGTATGTGAACCTCTATCGCCATCAGCGTGAGGATCTCCTGCGAGAACGCGGAGGACTCATCCCGGAGCATCCGGATGCGGTGGCAACAACCTGGTCTCTCTCGTTTCAGCGAGTAGAGCAGAAGAATCATGCTGCTGCTGAGTTGCTCCGGCTCTGTGCTTTCCTCTCCCCTGATGCCATTCCTGAAGAGCTTCTCAGCAAGGGAGCGGCTCATTTCACATCTTCTCTCCAGGTTCTGGCTACTTCCGGCAGGTTGCTGAACAACGCCATCAGCACGCTGGGCGCCTACTCGCTGATGCAACGTGATCCAGCGACCCGTATGCTTTCCATCCATCGGTTGGTGCAAGCCGTACTCATTGATTCCATGCCTGCCGAAACCAGGAAGCAGTGGAAGGAGTGTGTCGTGCGAGCGCTGAACGAAGCCTTTCCTGAGCCGCCGTTTAAAGAGTGGGTGAGATGCGGACGGTTACTGCCGCATGTGCTACTCTGTGTAACCTGGATAGAACACGAACCGATACCCACACAGGTAGAAGCCTCGTATGTGTTCGATAAGGCAGGCGCTTACCTGCGGGAACAAGGGCAATATTCAGAAGCGGAACTGCTCCTGACGCGCGCGCTCTCTATACGCGAGCAGCACCTGGGAACAAAGCATCTCGACACAGCGACGAGCCTGAGCAATCTGGCAGGTCTGTACAGTTACCAGGGCAAATATAAGCAGGCGGAACTGCTTGTGACACGAGCGCTCTCCATCCGCGAAGAGCGCCTGGGAGTGGGGCATCCTGAAACAGCGAAGAACCTGGGCAATCTGGCCGTCCTCTATATCCAGCAAGGAAAATACGAACAGGCGGAGCCGTTATTTCAACAAGCCCTCTTGAGTAATGAGCAATACCTGGGGGTGGAGCATCCTGAAACAGCGAAGAATCTGAATAACCTGGCTGTCCTCTACATGCAGCAAAAGAAATACGGACAGGCTGAACCGCTGTATCAGCGAGCGATCTTGATCAATGAGCAACACCTGGGAGTGGAACATCCTGAAACAGCAAGAAACTTGAGCAATCTGGCAGAACTCTACGTTCAGCAAGAGAAATATGAGCAGGCGGAGCCGTTATATCAGCAAGCGATATCAATCCACGAGCGGCACTCTGGAGCTGAAAGCCCTGATATAGCTTATTCACTGTATGGATTGGCAGAACTCTATCGACATCAGCGAAAGTATGAGCAGGCGGAGCCGTTGTATCAGCGAGTACTCTCAATTCGCAAACAGTATCTGGAACCTGAGCATCCCGACACAATTGAAGCGATTCAGGGATTGGCGAATCTCTACCGAGATCAGGGCAAGTATGACGAAGCCGAGCCGCTCTATCAGCGCGTTCTGCGCATCCGCGGACAGATCCTACGGCCCGATTAGCCCCTGTTGACAAGCTGTACTATACTATTTTTTAGTTCACATAGACGTTCTTCTACAGCGTGCAAAAGAGACCATCATGCAGCCAATACACAAACCACGCTTCAAAGTCTGCTGTATCAGTAGCAAAGAGGAGGCACAACTTGCCATCCGCTATGGCGCGTCCGCGCTGGGCCTCGTCTCGGAGATGCCCAGCGGCCCAGGCGTGGTCGCCGAAGAGTTGATCACCGAAATCGCTGCAACTATCCCGCCCGGCGTAAGTTCCTTCCTGCTCACATGCGAACAGACGCCCGAAGCGGTCATCGCACAGCAGCGACGCTGCCGCACCAACACGCTACAACTCGTTGATCGCTTTCCTATCGATGGCTATACAAAATTGAAACAAGAATTACCGGGAATCGCCTTCGTTCAGGTGATCCATGTAACAGGTGAGGAATCGTTAACCGAAGCGGTAGAAGTCGCTCCATATATTCACGGCATATTATTGGACTCCGGCAATCCATCTTTAGCGATAAAAGAACTGGGCGGCACGGGTCGCATCCACAATTGGGAGATCAGCCGCGCCATTCGCGAAGCGGTCGCCGTGCCGATATTCCTGGCCGGCGGCTTGAACAGCGATAATGTAGCAGACGCTATCAGGTTAGTCGGGCCATTTGCCGTCGATATTTGCAGCGGCGTGCGCACCAACGGCAAGCTGGACGAGGCAAAGTTGGCACGCTTTGTGCAGGCAGTAACTATGATCTCGTGAATAGCAGAGTGTAAAACCTACAGCATTTCGCTCAGTATTTTCCCACTACCTTGACGCCCGGCGTCTTTTTGTCATGTAATACCACTAGAAAAAAGTAAGCATGTTACTTTCTCAGTATTGTATAGCTACTGGCTATAAGAAAGGCTTTCGTACATGACTTTACGATTTGGCGTCATGGTTCCGCAGGGCTGGCGGCTCGATCTGGTGGGCATTGCCGACCCCGTCGAAGCATATGAAACCATGACTCGCGTGGCGCAGACGGCCGAGGCGGAAGGTTACGATTCGATCTGGCTGTTTGACCACTTTCATACAGTTCCCAATGTCACACAGGAAGTGACGTTTGAATGCTGGACGAGTACCGCGGCCCTGGCGCGCGATACCCGGCGAGTACGCATCGGACAGATGGTGACGTGCAACGGCTATCGCAATCCCGCGCTGCTGGCAAAGATGGCGAGTACCGTTGACACGCTATCGCATGGACGGCTCGATTTTGGCATCGGCGCTGGCTGGTATGAGCATGAATATCACGCCTATGGCTACGATTACCCCGACGCGCCCGAACGCCTGCGCTACCTGCGCGAGGCCATACAGGTCATCCTGGCAATGTGGACGCAGGACGAAGCGGTCTTCGAGGGCAAATACTATCATGTCAATGGAGCGGTCAACCAGCCGAAGGGCGCTCAGAAGCCGCACATCCCCTTGCTCATCGGCGGAAGCGGCGAAAAAGTGACGCTCAAGCTGGTGGCGCAGTACGGCGATGCCTGCAATATCGGACATCAAGACAGCGCGGGCCTCAAGCGTAAGTTCGCCATCCTCAAACAGCACTGCGAAAACGTGGGGCGCGATTACAACAGCATCAAACGCACTTCCTCGTTCAACTGCGCCATCGCGCGAACCGAGGATGAGGCATTTGCCAAAGCGCGCGCCTTCGACCAGGGAACACCACGCGCACAATTGCAGGAGCGCGAACTGGTCGGCACACCCGCGACGATCCGCCGCCGTCTGGAGGCAATCGAGGAGGCCGGAACACAGGAGGTGATCGTCTTCCTGCCCGACTCGAAAGACCTTGAGTCCGTGCGCATGTTCGCGCAAGAGTGCATTCACCAGTAAGGCTACTATAACCCATCCTTTGGGTGGGAAAACCCGTAGGGGCGTGGGCTTGCCCCGCCCAAAAATCGTGCATGGTCTGGTATGACATACCAGGGCGGGGCAAGCTCACGCCCAAAAATCGTGCATGGTCTGGTATGACATACCAGGGCGGGGCAAGCTCACGCCCAAAAATCGTGCATGGACTGGTATGACATACCAGGGCGGGGCAAGCCCACGCCCCTACGGGTTTCGGCCCTGTTCCCTCGGAAAGACGGAGACACAAAAGTCCCTTGTCTTGTGTTCTAGCCATGCCCTTTGATATACTACAAGCGGCGCTGTCTCTGATAATTTCTACCTCTTACTACTTAGATGGAATAGGAGCAAACGAATTATATGAATGCCCAGGACGTCGTGCGGCAAGCACAAAACGCAAACCTGAGACTGGTACGATTCTTATATTGTGATAATGGCGGCATCATTCGCGGCAAAACAACTCACGCATCGAGGCTGGCTTCGCGAATGCGCGAGGGCATCGGGCAGACGGTGGCGATGCAGGCGTTTACCGGCGTCGAATCGCTCGCTACCGTCGAGGGCATGGGGCCGGTCGGCGAGTTTCGTCTGATTCCCGATCCAGCAACCTTCGTGATCCTGCCCTATGTTCCCAACACCGGCAGCATGATGAGCGACATGATCCGCACCGACGGCCAGCCGTGGGAAGCCTGCCCGCGCACCTTCCTCAAGCGCATGGTTGCGCGCCTGTTCGAGCAGGGGATGCGCGCAGAATCCTCCGTCGAGCATGAATTTTATCTCGCTCGCCGGGAAGGCAATGGCTATGTGCCAGCCGATGATAGCCTCTGCTACAGCAGCCGCGGACTGGACGACGAGGCAGAGGTGATTGACGCTATTCTGGAAGCGTTGGAAAAAGTCGGCCTTTCCATTGAACTGTTTCATAACGAGCTGGGACCAGCGCAGCAGGAACTCTCGATCCGCCACGCCGACGCGCTGCGTTCAGCCGACAATGTCTGCCTTGTGCGCGACACTATACGCGGCGTCGCTCGCGCCTTCGATCTCGTCGCGACATTTGCCCCGAAGCCATTCCTCGATCAGGCTGGCAGCGGCGCGCACATCCATTTGAGCCTGTGGGGAACCAGAAACAGCGAAAGACCGGGGCGCAACGTTTTCTACGATGCCAACGAACGCGGCGGCCTGAGCCAGACCGGGAAATATTTCATTGGCGGCGTGCTGCGACATATTCGCGGCCTCATCGCTCTCACCTGCGGCAGTCCCAATTCGTATCGCCGCTTGCTGCCGCACTTCTGGAGTTCGGCTTACGGCGCTTATGGCTTTGATAACCGTGAAGGCGCGATCCGCGTGCCGTCGCTCTTCTGGGGACGCGAGGCAGAGTCCATCAACCTGGAACTCAAGTGCGCCGATCACAGCGGCAATCCTTACCTGGCAATAGGCGGTTTCATCGCCGCTGGCCTGGATGGCATTCTGAACCAGGTCGATCCCGGCGCGGCCCAGGAGATCGATCCCGGCAACTATTCCGACGAAGAGCGCGAGCAGCGCGGCATTCGTCTCTTACCAACTTCGCTTGACGAGGCCGTGGATGAATTGGAGCGCGACCAGACGCTAATGGACGCGCTGGGACCATTGCTGGCCCGCTCGTACATCGCCGTCAAGCGCGCTGAGTTGGACTTCTTTAAGGACAAAACTCCGGAAGAAGAAACGCTCCAGCATTTTTACAAGTATTAAAAGTATGAACTTGCAGTTCTCATCCCTGGCATCTTTCTGGATGTCAGGGATATCGTTCCCAACGCAAAGGAAGATCAATCAATGTCAGATCAAAGTACCCATGGTTATCGTATTGAAGGTGGTTATCCAGTAGTTGGTGAAATCAACTGCCTGGGAGCAAAAAATTTTGTCATAAAAGCTATGGTTGCCGCTCTATTAGGAGAATCTCCCACAACGCTCACCAACGTTCCCGGTATTGGCGACGTTGACATCACTGTTGAACTGCTCACTTCTATCGGCGTCTCGGTTCACCGCCCGTACAACCAGCTTATCACTATTGATCCCTCCACTATGCACGTCGCTAACGTCCCCGTACCCCATTCGGGCAGCAATCGCGTTCCTATTCTGCTATTAAGCACGCTCTTACACCACTTTGACACTGTCTCCGTCCCGGTCGTCGGAGGTTGCCAGATCGGCGATCGTTCAGTAGATTTTCACCTGGAGGCCATCAGGCAATTCGGCGGCATCGTCGAGGAAACATCCGTCGGCTATGTTGCCCATAAAGTGCGATCGCTCAAAGCGGCGCATATCAACCTGCCCTATCCCAGCGTCGGCGCGACTGAAACGTGCTTGTTCCTCAGCGTGTTGGCCGAAGGACGCTCGGTCATTTCAAACGCGGCTATTGAGCCTGAAATCTATGAACTGATTACCATGCTGCGCTCGATGGGCGCGATCATTTTCACCTCGCCAGGGCGTGAGATTCGCATCGATGGCGTCAAAAAACTGTCCGGCACGCGCATGGAAGTATTCGGAGATCGCATTGAAGCGGCCTCCTGGGCATCGCTGGCCTGCGCATCCAATGGTGACGTGACGGTGCATGGCATTCGTCCTGATACGCTGGGCAATTTCCTCTCGTACTTCCAGAAGGTCGGCGGCGGCTTTGAGCTACAGGGGCCGACCAGTATTCGCTTCTTCCGCAAAGAGACGCTGCGGGCCGCGGTGATTGAAACCGACGTCTTTCCCGGCTTCTCCACCGACTGGCAGCAGCCTTTCGCTATTTTGCTCACGCAGGCCGAGGGCATCTCAATCATCCACGAGACCGTCTATGAGAAACGCTTCGGCTACCTCAAGGCGCTCGACAAATTGGGCGCTAAAACGCAAGTCGCAACGTATTGTTTAGGAGAAGCGCCCTGCCGCTATCGCGACAGGAATTACGAACACAGCGCCATTATTATCGGGCCAACGCCATTCACTGCCGTGGAATCAATCTCCATCCCGGACCTGCGGGCCGGACTGGCTTATGTCATCGCGGCGGCCATCGCGCGCGGCACGACAACGATTACCGGCATCCATTTCCTGGAACGCGGCTACGGCGACATCGTTCCGCGCCTGGCGGCCATGAATCTGAAGATCGAGCGCGTGGCGCTGGCTCCCACCGCCGTTTACAGCTAAAGCGGCCTCAGCAAATAACCATTCTGCTGCATACGCTGATAGGCGCTGACGACGTGATACAGCACGATCAACTGCGTCAGCGCCAGGGGATCGCTCTGGCGTAGCGTATCGCCGGTGTAAAAGCGGCCCAGCAGACCGAGGCGATCCGGGCGCAAGTGGCTCGCGCTTGCCATGTGCGCCCAGATACAATCCTCCAACGCGCAGGCTTTTTCGTGGCCGATATTGCCATCGATTTCCAGAACGTCACGTAACTTTTCGGCATAGTGCCGTTCCATCAAGCGCAGCGTCGGAAAGTTGCCGTCCTTCGAAACTTCAAGCACATCGGTTAAATCGATCTTGGGAGCCTGTTTGGACTCGATCAGCCGCACGTCCAGGTGCGCCAGATCATGCGTGCGGTAGTAAGAACTGCCGCGCGCGAAGCGAATGATGATATCAGCGTATTTCTTCTGAGGATGAACATACAGGCGGCTGTCACGGCGGCGAATCGCCATCTGCTGCCGCACCTGCTCAATGGTATAGCCGCGCATCGTACTATCGCGCATAATCTTCCAGAGCTGGAGCAGAGCCGTTTCAGGATTGAGGTAAATGCGTACATGCGCCAGACTGCGCAATTCTTCGCTATAAAGCGGATGCAGGCCATGCACAATGATGATATCGGCGGGATACAATTCTTCAGGCTCAGCAAAGGTTCCTGTCCGGTGATCGTAGACCGGCTTGACGATACTTTCCCCCCGCGCAAGGCAACGAATATGCTCAGTCATAAGCGCAAAATCATTGGCGTCAGGATGCAGCGCGGTAATACCCGTGCGCAAGCGCGTCTCTCTATCCAGCGTGTGATAATCATCGAGGCAGAGATGGATGATACGATCAGGCCCAAAAACCTGTACCATCCCATTCGTTAGCGTGGTTTTCCCCGCGCCGCTATCACCGCAAAGCGCGACGATAAGCGGCTGGCGTTTCCTTGTAACACCGCCCAGGCACGACCGCTCTACAGAAAGACCTTCACCGCCTTCTCCATCAGCGCTGCCTGCCCGTTTCATGTCATACCCTGACCAGAACAATTCCCTTTTTTGAAGGTTAAACCTGCATGTTATGTGTTTGTACTTGCTTAACAGGTTCGGCAAACTGTTTTCTTTTGTGATTTTGCTTATGGTTGTTTGTGTTTGTCAGCTGTTCTTTGCTGCTATCGGGATCACTATCAAACTTTGCCGCTTCTACCAGGGCTTTTTTATACTCCATAGCAAGGGGAGAGCCTGATTGTTTGACGTCCAAGATAAATGTCCTTCTTTCGGGTGTAAGTGGTTCGATTTCCGTGAAACCTATCCCTTTTAGCAGTCTAATGCCATCAGGCATGGCACTACGTGCGCCAATCGTGCCGATGGATACCCCTCTTTTGCCCAGATTTATTATGACTCCTATTAAACCTGATACGAGTCTTGCTCCATACGCTCTCTTTTCATCTTTGGTAAACCCTGGCTTTATTCCTATGACGTTGAGGTACAGGTCTATACTTTTTCCTTTTTCAAACGTTTCTACGTCTTCTGGCGCTATTTTTACTGGTATGGTCTGTGCCAGCAGGTCAGTGAGCTTCCCTGGTTTGACCGGCCATATAGCGGTATAGCCTATCGTCTGGTCTTCATCTTTTATTATGTAGTATGTCTCAGGGTTTTTCCCTAGTATCCTCATGTGTTTATTGATATCGCCTCTTTCTGAAACAAAAAATGCTTTGCTGATTTCCATGCACTCCACCATTTCCTCTACCGTCTTTACTCTTACAAACTGCGTGGGTTTGTTCTTTTTCTGTAGCGAAAAGGACTGCAAATCTCTTGCAGTTTGGTCTACATCGATCGCTCGATAGTATGCCTGTCTTCTGCCTTTCGGGACTTCTGCTTTTATGTTGCCTAGAGAGATCTGATATCTGAGGCCGCTATAGGTCATGTTGAGGATATCTTCTGCTTTTTTTGCAGAGTAGTACATTTCCCCGTTGATAGAAACTGTTTGCGGTCTGATCCTAGCCATTACTTCCCTCCCTTGCCAGGACTAAGTGTTTTGTTACGGCTATTTTAACATCTTTCAGAAAGAAACGCAAATTTACGTAATTTTACCTTGACAGGATAGTGGATCGCAACTATAATATCTGTATAACTTTGCGCAACTTTGTTGTAAGTATGCGTTACTTAATCTTAGTAGGACATGAGATCAAAAAGGAGCATTAAGTGATCGAGTACGAAGGTGAGACGTATCTCACCGCAGGCGACGTGGCAAAACGTTTTCAGCTTTCCAGGAGAACATGCTATCAGAACCTCTTAACCCAGGTACACGCCTGTTACCTGCCTGGACGGAAACACGCTTTCTATCGCCAGTCGGACATTAACCAGTTTGCCGAAGTGCGTACCGTAGCGTGTCAGCAGGGCGTTTCTCTTACCGCCAAGTAAAAACCACGCCCTGCCTAGCCTTTTGACCATTGGACATGACCAAGTGGCGAGACGACTCTATCATACCGTTCTCCCATTGGTCAACCTGAAACAAACGTTTGTGGACAAGATATCCACAGAAAGGAGACCGATGAAACCAGTTGTAACCATTCTTTCAACGTTCTTGCACGCGCTGCGGTTGAGCGCGATCTGCCTCGTGTGGGTCTGGTCTACCGCGCTGTGCCAAACCGTGGGACGGCCCTGCACCGACACGCTGCATTTTACCCGCTGCTGGCATTGCACTATGCGCTGGTCACGCCCTGACATGGTCTACTGCCAGCGTTGTCTGCTCGACCTGCAAGCCAGCTATGCCGCCTGGATGGCAAAGGAGGACAACGTATGAACCGCCTCTGCCGTGACCTGGGCCATTCCTGGCTCTCCGTCTCTTCCCAGACCTATCGCGTGTGCAAGCGCGAGGATTGCCGCGCTTCCGAGCGGCTGGTCAACGGGCAGTGGGAAAGCCTCCTGCCCCTCTATCGCAAGCACCATCCAGTGATCGAGCAGCAACCCGCTTTGTGGGAGACTGCACACGAAAGGACACTTTCATGACCGCGTATACTGAGCAACGTTCCCCATCATCAGACGGCGTTTTATCCGATCAGGTGCAGGGCATCTACGGTACTGTTGCCGCCGAAAGTTTCGCCGATCTCTTGACCACCGTTGCAAGCTGGTTTGCCGACCGGATTGACGTCACACTGGTTGACTCTGGCACGACGGATAAACTGGGCCTCAACTACTTTATGCTCGAATGGATCGAGCGGGAAGTTGACCCGCTGTTCCTGGCAATCCTGCGCGAGGACGAGCGCATTGAGGATTACACGCTCTACGTGCGGGAGGTGAACT
>Ga0102924_1001483_pt1 | contig 27010 bp, 25 predicted proteins | sample PaiPotPPM11metaG_FD_80116 | JGI IMG/M metagenome (GOLD analysis project Ga0102924, IMG submission 80116) | Iron sulfur acid spring bacterial and archeal communities from Banff, Canada, to study Microbial Dark Matter (Phase II) - Paint Pots PPM... ... | reverse complement strand
GTGAACAACGACAGGGAAACAGCCCTCAACCCACTGGCGTCGGCTCCAGGGAGTACCCCCGCAATAACTCTCCCGCGGTATCTGCCAGCAGCGGAAACACGATGTGGAAGGGCTTCTGCGGCAGCGTCGGCAGGCTCAGCATGTAGCTGTCGCACAGGATCGCCGTCACCTGCTCCAGTCCCCGCCGCCAGCGCGGCTTACTGGCGTCGCGGAAGACCAGCACCTCCGGCGGCAGGCCCGCCGCAATCAGCATCGTCCGCGCACCGTCCAGGAACATGGGCCAGTGCGACACCACCCCCAGCAGATGCCCGGCAGGCGCGGGCAGCCACGGGTTCAGCCACTGGTTCGGCGAACGGATGGGCAGCGTCACCAGTTCCACGCCCTTGGGCAGTGCCTCCCGCACCGCCTTCGCCTGGCTGGGCCGGCACAGTGGAATCGCCCCGGTCAATACTTCCCGGCGACAGCAGTCGGCGGTCGACACTTCTGCGACTGGCCATTTCGTCGCCGCACGCAGTTCCGCCAGCAGAATCTGCCGCGCTTCCGGCTCAGGGTCGATCAGCAGGAAGTGGTCGGGTGGCGGCGCGGCGATCCACTGCATCACCCGCGCCCGCACCTCCTCCGCCGGAAGCCCGAGATCCCGCGACGCCCGGAAGAACCCGGCGATGTGGTAGTCGATCTGCTGTTCGATCTTTTGCTCCGGCGTCAGGGCCGGCTCGGCGTTCGCGCGCACGGTGATGCCGCTGCCACGGCGCCGCTCCGTCCAGCCCTCTTTCTCCAACTGGCGATAGCCCGCGCTCACGGTGTTCGGGTGCAAGGCAAACCGCCGCGCCAGTTCGCGCGTGCTGGGCAGACGATCACCGGGCTTCAGATCGCCGGCGTGGATCGCCAGCACAACCTGCGTCACCAGTTGCCGGTAAATCGGTACTTCACTCGAGTGCGCGAACCAAAGCCTCATGGAAGACAGTTCTCAGTTGTGGGTTGTCAGTGATCAGTTCACTGCGAAGGATATTACGCCATGACCTTCTCCCTGCTAACCTTAATGCTTGTGCCCTCTGCAGCCTGACTTCAACTGACAACTGAGAACTGACAACTGAGAACTACCTTTATGCAGCCACCCCTGAAACGCATTGTGGAAGAGCGCGCAACCCTGACGCGAGACGAAGCGCGTGACCTGATGCAGCAGATCCTCGCCGGCCAGGTCAGCGACGTCCAGCTCGCCGCGCTTCTCAGCTCTCTCGCCATGCGCGGCGAGACCCCGGCCGAGATCGCCGGCTTCGTCGACGTCATGCGCGCCGCCGCCACCGCAATCCCGCTCACGCAGGCGGAGATCGCCGGCCTCGTCGACACCTGCGGCACGGGCGCCGACGCCAGCGGCACCTTCAACATCTCCACCGCCGCCGCCCTCGTCGCCGCCGCTGCGGGCGCCCACGTCGAAACCACCATCCGCGTCGCCAAACACGGCAACCGCGCCGTCACCTCCACCTGCGGATCAGCCGATGTCCTGGAAGCCCTCGGCATCCCCATCGGCCTCAGTCCCGCCGACGGAGCCGCAGCCCTGCGCCGGCATCGCTTCGCCTTCCTGCTCGCCTCCAGCCTGCACCCGGCCATGAAGGTCGTGATGCCGGTCCGCCGCGCCATCGGCATCCGCACCATCTTCCATCTCGTCGGCCCGCTCTCCAACCCAGCCGGTGCCCGCGCCCAGGTCATGGGAGTCTACGCCGCGCATCTGGTCCCCATCGTCGCCGATGCCATGCGCCTGCTCGGCGTCCACCACGCCTTCGTCGTCCACGGCAGCACCGGTACCAGGCCCGGCGACAGCGGCCTGGACGAGCTCTCCATCTCCGGTCCCAGCAACCTCGCCGAAGTCCGCGACGGCGCCGTCAGCTTTCTCGAGTTCGCGCCGGAAGACGTCGGCCTTCGCACCGCCCCCATCGAGACGCTGCGCGGTGGCGACGCCGCCACCAACGCAGCCATCCTCCACGCCATCTTCTCCGGCGAATCCGGTCCCCGCCGTGACGTTGTGCTGCTCAACACCGCCGCGGTTCTCATCGCCGCCGGCGCCCTCCCGGTCGACCCGCCCGACCGCCTCGCCGCTTTCCGCGCGGGCATCGCGCTCGCTGCCCGCACCATCGACTCCGGCGCCGTCACCGAGCTGGTCGCCGCGCTTCGGAGTCAGTAGGAAGGAGTAAGTAACCAGATACTGAATACTGTCTACTATTTACTTTCTACTTCTTGACGGAACCGCCGTAACCTACTCCGCGTACACTGTTCTGCGACCAAGCTTCTTGCGCAAGGAGAATCCATGTCCGCCTATCCGAATCAGCCCGGCGCGCCGCCGCAGGCCTACCTTGATCCAGCGATGGTCACCACCGCAATGGAGCTTCCCGGCTATCGCATCGTGCGCAACCTGGGCGTCGTGCGCGGGATCGTCGTGCGTTCGCGCAACCTCTTCGCCAATCTCGGCGCCGGCCTGCAGACCATCCTCGGCGGCAACATCACCATCCTCACCCAGCTCTGTGAGAAGACCCGTCAGGACGCATTCCTCATGATGATGGAGCACGCCGCCCAGCACGGCGCCAACGCCGTCATCATGGCCCGCTACGACGCCAACGAGCTGATGCAGGGTGTCACCGAAGTCCTGGCCTACGGCACCGCCGTGTACGTCGAGAAGCTCTAAAACCTTCCACCAAGGAGTCCATCATGGCTCGTGTCACCGGCATCGGCGGCATCTTCTTTCGCGGTCGCGACCCCAAGGCGCTCGCCGCCTGGTACGCCCAGCACCTCGGCGTCCAGGTCACGGAGTGGGGCGGCGCCCAATTCCTCTGGTCCGACGAAGTCCCACCCACCACCGGCAGCACCGCCTGGAACATCTTCCCCGCCGACACCAAATACTTCGGCCCCACATCGCAGCCGTACATGGTCAACTACCGCGTCGACGACCTGGACGCACTCCTAGCCCAACTCGCCGCCGCCGGCGTGTCCATCGACCCCAAACGCGAGGACGCCTCCTACGGCCGCTTCGCCTGGATCACCGACCCCGAAGGCAACCGCATCGAGCTTTGGCAGCCGCTGGTCGACCCACCCGAGGAATCCTGACGGGGCAGCCCCGTCCCTCGATCTTCTCCGGCGAAATTCAGCCCGCCTGCACCAGCGCCGGCTCCTCGGCGAAACCGTAGCCTTCGTAGACACGGCCGAAGACGGCGTCCCAACTGCAGCCCATTGCGTAGGCGCGCGCAGCCGGACGCATCCGGCCCAGCATCGCCGGATCGCGGGCCAGCCGCGCCGCCGCTGCCGCGAATCCCTCGTCCGGCACCACGAAGCCCGTCTCGCCCTCGCGCACGATGTACTTCGGGCCACCGTCCGGCGTCACCACCGCCGGCACGCCGCTGGCCAGTGCTTCCAGGACCACGTTGCCGAAGGTGTCCGTGTGCGACGGAAACACCAGCGCGTCCATGTTCGCGTAAGCCGTAGCCAGCGCCTCGCCGCGCAGCACGCCCGCGAAGTCCGCGTCCTGCAACTCGCGTCGTAACATCTCCTCCTCGTCGCCGTGGCCGACGATCAGGAAGCGCACGTTGGCCAGGCCCCCGGCGCGCAGTTCTCGCTCGATCCGCACCAGCAGCTCGACATTCTTTTCGATGGAAAGCCGGCCCACGTATCCCAGCACAAACTTGCCATCGTCAGCGCGCGTTCGCCGTCGCGGCGAGAAAAGCTCCGTGTCCACGCCTCGCTGCATCAGGTGACACGGCTTGCCGGTGCGCCGCTCCAGCATCTCGCACAACTCCTGATTCGGCGCGTAGAGCACCTTGGCCAGCTTGTAGAAGCGGACAATCGCGGCCAGCGCCCCTGCCTCCACGCTGGACTCGAGCCGCGCAGCCGTCTCCAGCGGCAGCATCCGGCTCAGCCATGCCAGCCGCCGCGCCGCATATTCGTGCAGATTCGTGTGCCAGCTCGCCACCAGCTTTACGTTGTGCTTCCACGCGAAGTACGCGCCGAAGATGCCCATCTCGCTGGGCCCCGTGATGTGGATGACGTCCGGCCGAAACGCACGCAGTTGCCGCGACATCTCCTCGCCAAAGCGCCAGAACAGCGGGTCGAAGCGGAGGTCCTTCTCCATGCGTACCGCGATCGGGCTGCGCCGCAGGTCCAGCGTGCGCAACTCGCCTGTCTGCGCGGCGACTCGCCTCGGCGTCTTCGGCCCGGCGCTGGCGCGAATGCAAAGAAACGGCAGCCCGTGCCGTTCCGCATAGGCCACGAAGTTGCGGCTGGTGTGCGCCACGCCGTTCACTTCGTGGAAGGAATCCGGAAAGTACGCAACCCGCGGTTGAGGCATCGTTTCTGAGTAACTCGGCGCTCGACGAACCTGCCTGAGCGTCGTTTCCTTCGTCGCAACCGACACCACCACCGCCGGGCTGGCCACAGTCTCTGCTCCTTCGCTGCGTTGCACTAACGGCTAAGAGCTAGTAGCTGGCCTTCACGCGCTCCGCCATCGCCGTCCGCATTGCGCTGGCGTCGTTCCATGCCAGCCGCAGCCCGCCCGAGACCGGAGCCGCGCCCATCAACCGGACCGCGGAAATCACCGCCGCGATGTACACCGGCGGGTGCCCATCGCTCCAGAGTTCCTTAAGCGGCCGCGACACGGCCTGCGCATCCGGATGGTAGACGCGCTCGTCCCAGCGCTTGGAGCCCTCGGGAAAGTCCGGGTAGTTGCGGATCGCGTCCAGCGTCGAGTTGAGGATGCGGTGCCTCCACGGTTCCGCGTACTGCGGCATAAAGAGCACGTGGCTCTGGCGCTCCTTGCGGACTTCGTTTACGAAACCGCTGAAGCTGGTCTCCCGCGTCAGGTTCACGTTGGCGTTCGGCTCGATGCCGTGACGATCGCCGCCTGAGATTAACACCTGGTTCCACTTCGCCGCCAGGGTCGATACCTGGCGATTCTCGTCCCAGTGGCGCAGGCCATTCAGTTCCACTGCGTGCAGATGCTGCCCATGCACCGCGAGGAAATCGTTGACCAGAAAATTGTGTTTCTCCTGGCCGATCCGGTAGAGGTCCCACAGTGGGTGGTTGAAGACAATCAGCACCCCGGGAATCTCGTCCAGCGCCGTCAGCATCTCCGTCAGCAGTTTCGGCGGGCGCTCAGCAACCGGCATCGCCGTAAAGGCTGCGAAGCGATCCATCCACTCCTGGCCGGTCGCGCTGGGCAGGTTGTGGATGCCCAGGTGGAAGCTGGTCGCCGCGTACGGCACCGTCCACTCCAGCGACACCGGAATCTGCCGCGCCGAGGCGAGCGAGCGCAGCAGCATCGGCGCCTTGATGTCGTCGTGATCCGTAATCGACACCATCGCCTGCATCTGCAGCTTCTCTTCAATCTGCAGCCGCTCCAGGTCGAACGCCAGCCGCGGGGTCAGCGGCGGAGTCCAGTAGCTGTGGGCGTAGTCGGGGCGGATGCCGGAGGTCTTCGCGCAGCGCTCCTCGGCCCAGCGCATCAGGGGCTGAAGTACGCCGAAGTCGGTCGAGAGCTCCGCTATGAAGTCCAGCGTTTCCTTCGACTGGTTGGTGTGGCTGTGCAACGAGACGCCGGCGGTAAAGCCTTCGGCGGCCTTCGGTTCGCGCCACAGGTAGGAAACGGACTGGCTCATGATCTTGCCTCCGGTGGGCAATCCTGCGGAGTGCCCTCTCTTCTCTGTGCAATCTCCTGCATCTTCAGTCTCTGGAAGCCATGTGACGGCAATGTAACTGCACCAAGAATTGTGCGCGAACGGGTATCAAATCATGCAACCTTTGGGGCAAAAGTGTGGTTCACTGAGCGTGCATGGGCCAGATTTCCAGCGAAATCCGGAGTAATGTGCGCGAGCCTCAGCCGCATCTCGCCGAGGCCCTCGAAACCCTGCTGCGCAAGCCCTTCACGTCGCTGATTGGCGGCTTCAACTGGAAGACCGCGGCCATCAGCGCCATGCTCCGCGCCATCCTGTTCTTTTTCACCAACCTCCGGGCCGGCCACACCCTTGCCCTCAAGGCCACGCTGGTGGAAGGCACCTACGCAATCCTCACCATGGGCATCTTTGGAGCGGCCACCGAACGCATTCGCCACGCCCGCCCGGCCTGGCTGACAGGCCTGGTCATCTGGCTCGGGATTCCGGCGCTGCTGCTGTTCGTGCAGTATCACGTGCACCACTTCTTCGGGACGCCAGAGCTGCGCCGCAGCATGATCGCCTCCTTCTGCTTCGCCGCGCTGGGCACCGGCTTCAACTGGTTCGCCATGAGCCGCGGCGCGTTGCTGGTAGGCGACCCGATGGTGGGAGGTCCGCATAGCGGTGCGCGGCGATCGTTTGCCGCGGACCTGCGCGATCTGCCGCTGCTGATCTGGGATTTCGTTTCGGCGGGTCCCAAGGCGCTTCTGCGCCGCTGATACATTCGCGGGTCAGACCGCACTCGAGGACGCGGCCTAGAGGAGGCTGGTCAGCGATGTCCCGATATTAGTGAATGCGGCATTGATGTCCGTGGCCAGACTGCCAATCCCGGCGGTCGCCCCAAGAGCAATCAGGGCAACGACCAGCGCGTATTCAACCAGATCCTGACCTGCTTCTCGATGGAGCAGGCTCTGTATCCTCACGGCCAGCAGCAGAAGTCGACTCCTCATAACGATCTCTCCTCGAAAAAAGGCAGGGTTATGCGTACGTGCTCGCATTCGATGTCCAAGCATGCGGGATGCCAATTGAGAAATTCGTCCTGCCGCGATCAAATGGAACAAAAGTAACCATTTACCGCGCCTCCCCCTGGTCCCAATGGTTTCTTACCGAGGTAACTATGCAACACATTGCATAACGATGAGAAAGAATGATCGCGCCTCGGGCGAAAAAAAGGCGGCCCGCTCCATCCGGGCCTGATTCTACCGCGTCTTTGCAATATCCGGGCATAGCAGTTCCTGCGCGTTGCGGGCGGGAGTGTCGGGAACACTCAGGTCCGATGATGGCGAGATGGGTGGACAATTCGCTACAGGAGCATTGGAGGAGGCGCGGAGGAGGGTGTTCCATCGGCGTGTCGAGGGGAAAGGGCAATACCGGCCGCGGCACCTAAAGCCCCGAATGCGCCATATGCGACCAGAGCAGGAATTGCGACAGTCAGTGCGACCGGCCCGAAAAGCACAAGCCCCACAATCAGCGGCAAGGCGGCGAGACCAGCCGCTGTGAGTCCGAAGTGTTTGAGCTTGTCGCGATCCGCGATTCGAGCTGTGACGAGCCCGCTCAGGAACGCCCCAATTGGAAAAGAACATCCGGCGGCAAAGATAGCGTCTCCGACTTGCGGGAACCAACCGCCTTGACCCTTGTCGAAGCTTCGGAAAACCGGCACAAGCAGGTGATAGCCCATTGCGAATGCCGCGAAGAAACCAGCTACGCCTGCGACGACCGCTGGAACACTGCGGCGATTGAATTCCATGGTTCGACGGTACCATCAGAAACTATTCGGAAGCGCTCCCTCTTTTGTGCGATCACTCACCGCGTCTTTGCAATGTCCGGGCCGAGCAGTTCCTGTGCGCTGGGGGCGGGGGTGTCGGGAACACCGGGGCCGGCCGGCGCCGCGTGGTCGCGGTCCCAGGCGGCCTGGGCCGCGAGATCTTCCAGTAGCCCGGCCTTCAGCTTCTCGAACGCTTCCTCAGGCGAGTCGGCGAACTGAAACAGATCGAGGTCACTGCGGGAGATGGCGCCTTTATCGGCGAGGATGTCCAGGTCGATGACGCCCTTCCAGTAGCTCGAGCCGTAGATGACCACGGTGATCTTCTTTGCCAGCTTGTGCGTCTGCGCCAGGGTCAGAAGCTCAAACATCTCGTCCAATGTGCCGAAGCCGCCGGGGAAGACGACCAGCGCCTTGGCCAGGTACGCGAACCAGAACTTGCGCATGAAGAAGTAGTGGAACTCGAAGTTCAGGTCCGGCGTGATGTAAGGGTTCGGCATCTGTTCGAACGGCAGTTTGATGTTCAGGCCGATGCTCTTGGCGCCCGCTTCGTACGCTCCGCGGTTGGCCGCCTCCATGATGCCGGGACCTCCGCCGGAGGTGATGACGTAGCGATGACGCCGGCCGGGCAGCGACATCGCCCACTTCGACACCATGCCGGCGAGCGTGCGCGCGTCCTCGTAGTATTGGGCCATCTCGACCGCGGCCTGGGCCAGCTTCTTGCGCTGCTCGGACGCTTCGCCGCTTTCGACCTCGTGCGGACGCGCCGGCTGCTGATCGGCTGGGGCCGCCTTGCGCGAGCCGGTGTTGTCCAGCAACTCCAGTTCGTGGCTGGCGACATCGAGCGCCCGGAAGCGCGCCGAGCCGAAGAAGACCACCGTGTCCTGGATGCGCTCGCGGCGGAAGCGCGTCATCGGCTCCTGGTACTCAGCCATCATGCGAAAGACGCGGCCATCCGGCGAGTTGAGGAAGTCCTGGTTCTCGTACGCCAGCGGCGCTTTTTCCAGCGGGTCGGGCTCTTTTCTCGGCATCGTATCTCTTCGTTTCTTGGGGGCGGCTGCAGCTTAAGGACGGTGGTCGCGGTAGTGTACCGCTTCGGAGACGCCAATCCAGATATCCAGCAGACCGAGCCCGGAGATCAGTCCGCGCACGGCGCCCAGGTGCAGCACCGCCGACAGGGCCGGATGCGACTGGATAAACAGGTTCTGGTCCCACACGCGCGTCCACCAAGGCAGGATCGCCACCAGCACGCCCAGGTAGACGCAAAACAGCACCAGCACGAACAGCGACAGCCGCTGCAGCCAGATGGGCGCGACGGCGACCTCGGGCGCGGGGGCGGCCTGCGGGGGCGGTGCCTCGGGCTCCGCCTGGCCCTGCGGCGCAATCGAAGGATCGGAAGTTGCGTGCGACTCGAAGGACATCAGGCTCCCAGTTCGACAGTAGCAGAGGGCGGGATTGGTTTCTACTCCACCCCCCGGGTCAGGGATGGGGGGCCGGGGCCGCCTTATCGTCTTTCTGTTGCTGGTCCGGTTCCCGCTGGTCGTTTTTCTTGTTGCGGTGGAAGATCTGACCGGTGAGTTTACCCAGGTCCACGCCGAATTTCGGGTCGGATCTGGTGCCGCTGACGGTGACCGGAATCTCTGTGCCTGCGCCGTCTTTCTTCAGCAGCTTGTCGAACGGCATGGCCACGACGCTCTTCCAGCCGGTCAGCATCTGCGACGCCGTGGCCTGCGTGCGCACGGTCCCGGCGAAGTCGAAGGTATTTCCATCCAGCGAGTACTTACCCCCGAGGGCGACCTGCGCCCCGGGCATTTCGTAATTCAGCTTCGGGATATCGACCACAGCATTCGCCAGCGCGAAATTGCCGTCGATCTGGGACTGCACGACCGGCGCATCGGGGGTGCCCTTCTCGTGCGGATTCCCCTGTGCGCGGGCGCTGAGACCGTCGACCGTCTGCTGCCAGTGCGGGTTGGTGAGGGTGGCCGCGCGCACCTTGAAGGTCCCGGCAACGCGCATCTTGCGCGAGACGCTGACGTGCCCAGGGGGAATCGTGAGGTGCGCTCGCAGCACCAGCCCTCCCTGCATCAGCGGCGGACTCGTCTTCACAGCAAGTCGCAGGATGTCCTCCACTCGCGCGTGGTCGCTGGTGACAGAGATGTCGATGAAGTGGCCCGGGGTATCCGGCGAGCGGACGACCGTGCCGCTGACTTCGAGCACGGTATGCAGCAGGGTCGCGTGCACGTGGTTCAGTTTCGTGTCCCCGGTGGTTCCATCGACCGTTGCATTGAAGTCAGTGTGCAGGGCCACCGGATGCTCGCTGGAGTCGAGCGCGAAGTCGGGCGTGTCGGTCGAACCGGTCACGCCGATTTCACCCAGCGTGCCGCCATAGTTGCCCGTGGACGAGAGCGTGCCGGCGATGCCCTTGATGGTGCCAAGATCGGCGTTGGTGAAGGAGTACGTGCCGTCGAGCGGGGTGTCCCTCGGCTCGTCCTGGTTCCAGTCCCCCAAATGCCCGGTGGAATGGATGTCGCCCACCGGCTTCGGGTTCACCAGGCGCGCCTCAAACGGCATGGGCCCGGGCGCGCCGACGTCGCGCAGGGTCAGGTCGCGGATGTCGAACACCAGGGGCTGTTTCCCGGGCTTGTTGGTCTCGATGGTCAGGGTCGCGTCACTGCACACAATCTGGTCGACGATAAGCTTGGTCTTCGGCTTGGGCTGGCCCGGTTCCTGTGGAGGCTGGCCGCGCGCAAGCAGCGGACCGCGTTCGCCCTTTGGCGGAATGTTGAGCCGCATGCCCTGAACCCGCACCGTCTGCACACGGGTGGTGGGCTCCATCAACTGGCGTATGCCGGTGCGAAACTCGAAGCTGTTCACCGAGACCATGGGCGGCCCGTCCGCTGGCTGGGTCCCTGAGCCGGCAATGTCCCGGATCCGCAGCCCGCTGCCCGACACCTCCAGGCCTTTGAACACAGAAATGTGCAGCGCGTCGAGTTCGACGGGCGAGTGGAACCGCTGCTCCAGCGTAGCGATGACCCGCCGGCGCAGAATAGGCTCTGCGTTGTTGACGACATACTCCACTGCCACGCCGGCCGCCGCTACCACCGCCAAAGCAATGCCAATCATCCACACCACCCATCGCGGAACCCTGCGCCGCCGGGGTGAGCCCGCCGGTTGCTGCGTCTCTCCAGTTTGCTCCTCTGCGCCGGATCGGGTCACGGACATCCCTCCTCTTCCTTGGACGTTCGGATGCGTCTGACTGCATGTTTCGCTGTTTCATAACGCTTGTGCCCACGGTCACAGCCTCCCGCACCCGGGCGGACTAGGGTTTTTATCAACAGGAGTTCTTTATGTCCAAACCCACCTTTGCCTTTGTCCTTGCGGGGATTCTGTCCGCCGCACTCGTTTCCGTTGCTCAACAGCCGGCGCCCGTCGTCAAGAATGTGCCAATCAAACAGACTTCCGCCGCTGACGGGCACCAGATGTTCACCACCTACTGCGCGGTCTGTCACGGTGCAAACGGCAACGGCGCAGGTCCGGCCGCCACGGCCATGAAGGTCCCCCCTGTCGACCTGACGCTGCTCAGCCAGAAGAACGGCGGCGTTTTCCCGGCTAACCATGTCGCCAGCGTCCTCCAGTTCGGCGTCGAGAACCCGGCCCATGGTTCGGCGCAGATGCCGATCTGGAGCAACCTTCTGCGGACGCTCAACTCGGACAGCCAGGACCCGGGCACGCTCGTCCATCAGCGAATCAACAACATCACCGAATATCTGAAGCAGCTCCAGAAGTAGCAAATATGGGCTACCTCGATCGCTCCCTGCCGGCAACCTCGCGGCGGGGAGCGATTTGGCGTTTAAACGCCTCTGCGAGGTGGGGAGACTGGTGCACTCGTCAGTAACCCGAACGCCTGCGCCAGTGTGTCAGCCGTCACAGCCCCTCCCGTGGAGCAAGGATTAGCTTCCTTGCTGCAACACAAGGAGGCCCTATGCCGAAGTATCTTTCGGTAGTTTTGGCGGCGGCCTTATTCACCACCGCCTCGTGCGGAATCGCTCAACAAACGACTCCAAAAATCAAGAATGTCCCGATTCAACCCACCTCAGCCGTCTCGGGGCAGGAAATGTATTCCACCTACTGCGCCGTATGCCACGGTGCGGACGGAAGAGGCAAAGGGCCCGCGGCATCAGCGCTCAAACTCCCCCCGAACGATCTGACCGTCCTGAGCGTGATGAACGGCGGAAAGTTCCCCGCGAATCACGTGGTCACGGTGCTCAAGTTCGGAGTCGAAACTCCAGCCCACGGCGCACCCGACATGCCGATCTGGGGAGACCTGATGCAGAGCCTGCACAAAGACACGCAGCACGGATCAATGTTGGTCGACCAGCGCATCAAGAATCTGACCGACTACCTGAAGCAGATGCAGAGGACTACGGAATAGATCCGTTCGAGTTGTTGTACTCGGCGTCATAGCCATGGCCAGCTCCTTACCGGATAAGTCCGGCGAGGGGCTGGGCTTTTTTTTGCTGCGGGGAAAATGGAGCGTGTCATTCGTCCGCCCGCCTGCTCTTGCGGATGACCAGCTTCAGACCGGACCAGGTTTCGTCGACCGCGCAGACTTTGATATCGACCAGCCCCAGCGGGAAGGCCTCCGCGCGTATCGCGTCTTCCCCAACATCGGTGGGAACTTTTGCCGCTTTCTTCGGCCACGAGACCCAGATCATCCCGGTGGGCGCAAGGACTCCGCGGACCTGCGCGAGTTTGCTGGCCAGATCGCTACGGCGTGTGACGAAGAGATGAACCATCTCGAGGCCGTTTCCCGGCGATTTGAGCAGCGTCGGAGCCACGCCGCTGCGGCTGATCTCCTCGGAAACCGTGGCCGGCATGTTGAATCGCCAAGTCCGCTGGCCATCGACGACGCCGAGCTTCTTCGCCAGCGGTGTGCCCGAGTATCCTGCGACCATTAGAGATCCTGAACCAGACAGCCGGTTTCGAACAAGTGCCGTCAATTCACATCACAGGAGACGAACTCGCATTGAGGCTGTCAATCTCGAGCAGAAGGTCGTTGGGGTGGACCGGCTTCTGCAACAGGAGGAAATCGTGCCCGCGTTTCCGTGCCGCATGCAACAAGTCAAGCGTCGCGGCCTGCCCGGACAACAGCAGCACCCTGCACTCCGGATGCACCTCTCGTATTTGAATCGCAAGGTCGATGCCGGAGAGCTGCGGCATCATCACATCGCTGATCAGCAGGTCGGGACGAGCGATTTCCAACCGCTGCAGCGCTTCCAGCGGATTCGTGAATGAGGAAACCGTGAATCCCGCGCGACTCAGGATCAGCGCGAGGGACTCCGTGATCATGACCTCATCGTCCACAACGAAGATGTGCTGAGATAGCCTGGACACCTGGAAGCACCTCAATCAGATCGGGCAAATCGTGAACCCTGGAATGGGCAGAACAACAACGAAACAAGGTGCAGCCAGGAAAACAAATCGGTCCTATCGGACCCATTGGATGATTCTAGGGAGATGGAATCGCCACGGTCAAGCGGAGACGCCGCGCCCGACGGCTGAGAAGGACGAGAAAATTCGCCAGATGAGAAAATAGAGGGGATGCTCCAACTCTCCGCTGCCGGAAAACGATTCGGCCAAAAACTACTGTTTGAAGACGTCAACTGGCTGATCACGCCGGACGAACGGACTGGTCTTGTCGGCGGCAACGGCACCGGCAAATCCACGCTGCTGAAGATCCTCGCCGGGATCGAGACGCTGGACTACGGCGAGCTGACCCGGGTGAAGGGCATGACCCTCGGCTACCTGCCGCAGGACGGCCTCGCGCTGCGCGGCAAAACCGTCTTCGAGGAGTGCTTGTCGGTCTTCGATCACCTCCACGCACTGGAACGCGAAGCCGAAGAGATTACGCATACGCTCTCGACCGCCGACCCGAAGTCCAGGGAGTACCTCGCCGCGGCCGACCGCTACTCCGACATCGCCGACCAACTCCACGTCCACGATATCTACACGCTGGACGCCCAGGTAGGCGCAGTGCTGGGCGGCCTCGGCTTCTCGAAGCAGGACTGGGACCGAAAGACCGAGGAGTTCTCCGGCGGCTGGCAGATGCGCATCTCGCTGGCCAAGCTCCTGCTGCAGAAGCCGAGCCTGCTGCTGCTCGACGAGCCCACCAACCACCTCGATCTTGAGTCGCGCAACTGGCTCGAGAACTATCTGCACGACTATCCCAATGCCTACATCCTGATCTCGCACGACCGCTACTTTCTCGACGTCACCGTCTCCAAGACGGTGGAGATCTGGAACAAGCGCATGCAGGTGTACCACGGCAACTACGAGAAGTACGTGCAACAGAAAGAAGAGCGCCGGACAACACTCATGTCGGCGTACAAGAACCAGCGCGACCGCATCGAGGCGCTGGAAGCATTCATCAACCGCTTCCGCTACCAGGCCACCAAGGCCAAGCAGGTGCAGTCGCGCATCAAGGAACTGGAGAAGATCGAGCGCATCGAAGTGCCTGAGGAAGAGGCGACCATCCACTTCAGCATCCCGCAGCCGCCGGCGAGCGGGCGCACGGTGATGGAAGTGACGGGGCTGAGCAAGGATTACCCCATGCCGGACATCGATGGAAAGCCCGGTGGCGTGAAACATGTGCTCGAGGACCTGAACTTCACAATCGAACGCGGGGAGCGCATTGCGCTGGTGGGCGCGAACGGCGCGGGCAAGTCGACCCTGATCCGCCTGCTGAGCCGGCAGGAGGAGCCGAACTCGGGCACGATCCGCGAGGGCCACAACGTCCTCACCGACTTCTTCGCGCAGGATCAGTACAAGGTACTCGACCCCGACGCCGTGATGCTGGACGATATCGCCGCAGCGGCGCCGAAGGTTCCAGTGGTTGAGCTGCGCTCGCTGCTGGGGTGCTTCATGTTCTCAGGCGACGACGTGTTCAAGAAGCTGGGTGTGCTCTCCGGCGGTGAGCGCAATCGCTACGCCATGGCCAAGATGCTGGTGTCGCCCTCGAACTTCCTGCTGCTCGACGAGCCGACCAACCACCTCGATCTGCGCGCCAAAGACGTGCTGCTGGAGGCGATTGCAAACTTCAGCGGCACGGTGCTGTTCGTTTCGCACGACCGCTACTTCATCGACGGCCTGGCCACGCGCGTCTTCGAGGTCGAGGACCGCCGCGTGCACATCTACCCCGGCAACTACGAGGACTACCTGTGGCGCAAGCAGGGCGGCCCGGCCCAGGTCGCGGTGTCACTGGCGACCTCGATGCATCCGGCTGCCGCCCCTCCACCAATTCCTGAGCCCGAGCCGGCTCCGGTGGTGGCGCCCGAGCCAGCAAAGGCGCCGGTGAAACGGCTAAATCCGATCAAGCTGAAGCAGCTCGAAGACCGCCTCGCCGTCATCGAAACCGAACTCGCGTCGATCGAAACCCGCATCGCCGCGGCCGAAGAGCACCTCGGCCACTTCACCTCCGCCGAGGACTCGCAGCGCACGGCGGAGGAACTTGACCGGATGCGCCAGCAACGTACGCAACTCACCGCCGAGTGGGAAGACCTGGCTACGTCGCTCGAAGAACAGTCCACCGCCGTCTAAGGCATCGGTCAGACCTAAATTGTGTGGATGGAGGGAGGAAGCTGGGGAACCACCGCGCCCTTCCCGCGTCGCCGTCCGGCAAGCGCTCCGGCAGTCGTCGTTCAGAACCGCCCCCGAACGCATGCCGCCGCGACAGGAACCGCATTGGCTCCCCCGAACAGAAATAGTAAACCGATCGGCTCCTTTCGTCTACTTTTAGAGACCGTTTAAATCCGGCCGGCAGAACCGTTCCCCGGCTTGACGCCCCACCCGCGGCTCAAGCATGCTTACCCTCACATCCCCAACCGGAGGAAGCACATGGAAACTGGACCACCCCTCGAACAGATCAAGGCTTCCATGCGCTCTACCTGGATGGCCGGCGATTTCGGCGTCATTGCGAAGAACACCGCGAGGGCTGCGGAGGCGTTCGTCGACCGCCTGAACGTGCCTGTGGGCGCGGCGGTGCTCGACGTAGCCTGCGGCACCGGCAACCTGGCGATCCCACTGGCGAAGCAAGGCTGCGTGGTCGCCGGCGTGGACATTGCTTCGAATCTGATCGCGCAAGCCCGGGAGCGCGCTGCGATCGAGGACGTAACCGCGATCTTCGAGGAAGGCGACGCCGAAGCGTTGCCCTATCCTGACGCGACCTTCGACGTGGTGGTGACCATGTTCGGCGCAATGTTCGCGCCGCGGCCAGAAGTAGTGGCTGCAGAACTGGCGCGGGTGCTGAAGCCCGGCGGCCGGCTCGCAATGGCCAACTGGAATCCCGCCAGCTTTACCGGCACGATGTTCAAACTCGCCAGCCTGCATGTTCCGCCGCCGCAGGGCATCGCGCCGCCGATCCTATGGGGCGATGAAGCGACGGTGCGCAAACGGCTGTCCGGCGGCTTCAAAGACATCCAGACCGAGCTGATTCCCATCGACTTCGACCTGCCGGTCAACCCAGCCGGGGCAGTAACGTTCTTCCGCACCTACTTTGGACCGACTAAGGTGGCTTTCAGCAGGCTGGACGAACCGGGGCAGGCCGCGCTTGCCGCGGACCTCGAGGCCTTGTGGGCTGGAGCCAACGTCGCCCCCGACCCCGAAAGCCACACCGTGATCCACAACGAATATCTGCAGGTGACAGCCGTACGCACCTGAGAGGGATCAGTCGAGCCACGTCCGATTCCAGCGCAGCAGCGGCGATCCAGCCGGCAGGGCGAGTTCGCGTCGCTCCGGCTCCGGCAGGGCGAAATAGACAGCCCAGACCGTCAGAATCGTGCACGGCACTACGCAGTTGATCACGTCGTAGTTCGTCATCGCAAAGGGATGGGACATCAGCCATTGGGACGACAGCAGGTCGTTGATCGCCAGTATCCCCAGGCCCAGAGCTACGCCGAACACGGGGCTGCGGAACGATAGGCCCATCAGGCGAAGAGCCGGCACAACCGTCAAGAGCATGAGAATTGCGACCATACTCTGCGTCCGCTGCAGTTGGGAGATGGCGGTGACAACAAATTGCATTTCGCTATTGATGTGGCGTGAGAGGACGGACGTCGCCGCCCAGAACTCGGCCAGCAAAACCACTGCGCAGAAAGCCAGCGAAGCCAGACGTTGAAGCCCCCTGAGCGATCCCATCGTCACGCGCAGCAAATTGTAGAGCACTAGCAGCGCAAGCACGGACTCGAGGCCAAACGCGACCCAGTAGGCGTAGAAGTATGTTTGATACGCCGTATGTTTTCCCAGACGATCGGCGAAGTGAATGATGACGGGCAAGCTGACGCCCGCGACCAGACGCATGATCAGAAACCACCCCAGAGCCCAGTAGGTGCTCCACTTATTTCGGGCCACTAGCACAATTAAGACTGCAAGACAGGCAGCCGTTTCTGCATAGCCGAGGAACTGGAGCGCCATGTTCTCGGTCACAGGCACCTTCCGCAAACAACGGGCATTCGGTGAACTCATGATAGCCCTCGGTGGTGTGCGGGAGCACGATTTCATGCGTCTAACCGGGCGCAGAATTTAGTCGAGCCAGTCCTGCTAAGTCCCCGTGCGCTCAACCCGCATCGCGTAATCCACATGAAAATTGAGCCAACGTTGCGACGCACACCGCCCGACGAACATCTAGTGGAGTGACATGTTCAACGCCAAAGCTTACTCCGCTATCAGTGCGACCTCCCCGCTTGCCTCCACCACGATCGCGCGGCGCGATCCTACCGACACCGACGTGCAGATCGAGATTCTTTTCTGCGGCATCTGTCACTCCGACTTGCACCAGGTCCGCAACGAGTGGAGCGACGTGATGCCGACCGTTTACCCCTGCGTGCCCGGCCACGAGATCGTAGGCCGCGTCACCAAGGTCGGCTCGGCGGTGACCAAATTTAAGGCCGGCGACCTCGCCGGAGTGGGCTGCATGGTCGACTCCGACGGCACCTGTCCGGCCTGTAAGGAAGGCCTCGAGCAGTTCTGCCCCAACTTCATCCTCACCTACAACTTCCCCGACAAACACACCGGCGGCGTCACCTACGGCGGCTACTCGGACTCGATCGTCGTCGATCAGCGGTTTGTGCTGAAGGTGCCGGCCAATCTGGACCTCGCGGGCGTAGCGCCGCTGCTGTGCGCCGGCATCACGACCTACTCGCCGCTGCACCACTGGGGCGTTGGCCCGGGCAAGAAGGTGGGCATCGTCGGACTCGGCGGGCTGGGCCACATGGGCGTGAAATTTGCGCACGCGCTGGGCGCGCACGTGGTGCTGTTCACCACCTCGCCCAACAAGAAGGACGATGCACTGCGGCTGGGCGCGGATGAAGTAGTCGTCTCGCGCAACCCGGACGAGATGGCCAAGCATGCGGGCAGCTTCAACTTCATTCTGGATTGCGTCTCCGCAGACCACGACATCAACGCACTGCTCGGAATGCTCGGGCGAGACGGCAACCTGACCCTGGTAGGCGCGCCGGAGAAGCCGATGCCGGTGTCGTCGTTCAACCTGATCTTCGGCCGGCGCAGTCTGTCCGGCTCACCTATCGGCGGCATCGCCGAGACCCAGGAAATGCTGGACTTCTGCGGCGCGCACAACATCACCGCGGACGTGGAGGTGATCCCGATCCAGAAAGTGAACGAGGCTTACGACCGGCTGCTGAAGCAGGACGTGAAGTATCGCTTCTCGATCGATATGGCGTCGCTGAAGGGCTAGCGTTATCGTTCGGGTCTAGTGGGCCGCGGCCTTCGGCTGTTTTTCTCTCGTCAGCCGGAACGCGACCCGCAGACCCACGAAAAGAATCACTAGTCCGATGATTCCGGAAGGGCCCTGCTGCAACTTCAGAAACGGAGAGGCGATCCCGCCCACCAGCAGGGGACCGGCCATGGTTCCCCAATCGATAGCGTACCCTTGGTCGGCCGCCTTGGCGATTCCAATCGGAATCGATGCAAGCGAGATGGCCGCATAGGTCAGCACGACGGCGGTGACCTGGTAACGCAGGCCGCCGATCCCGCCTGATCCTTGCATGATGGCTTTGCCGACCATCCATCCGACGAGGAGCGCAACATAGCCAAAGTACCAGTGGGTGATGATGGTAAACGTGGCGTAGACGACCAGTCCGACGACGGCAGCGCCGATGCCGTAGAAGAGAGCCGGCGCAAAAGCGCCTGATTCCTCGACCCCGATCGCATCCGCTACTGGAGCGCTCAAAGGGCGGCTAGCGGCCCGGACCGGAGTGCTCATGCGTGTGGCAGAATCCCTTTCCCTGGCCGCGCAACTGACGCAGGCTATTTTGGCCCTTACCATCGCGAAGCGGCCCTCGATGACCCGGCCGCACAGTGTGCAGTGCTGGATACCCTCGAAAAGCGCGTCCGAGTTCGGCTGCTTTTGCAAGGCTGGATTGGTCACACCGGGGATAAGAGGTTCGATCAGGTTCTCTGCCATAATGCTGAACAGGCTAGCAGGCGTATCTGCTTCCAGCACTAGCACTTTCGTATACCTCAGGTGCGTTTATCGGCCTTCGCGGAGGCGGGCGGCGAGGCGTTCCGGCAGGCGCGCGATCAGAATGCGCGTCTGCGCGCGCCGCAGATCGTAAGGCACACGGTAGTAGGTCACCTCCAGCGCCTCGCTGTCGTAGATGGCAAAGGCGGCGCGCCAGTCGTAGTCGCGCGGCTGGCCGACGGATCCGGGGTTGATGAGGTGTCGCGTGCCCGGCGGGATCGCCAGTGTCCAGCGATCCACATCGTTGTGGCTGTGGTAGCGGGGACGCAGTTCGTGCCAGTTGTGGTCCTTCTGCGAGAAGCCGCCTTGGACGTGGGTGTGGCCAAAGAAGGTGAGGTCGGTCGGCATCTGCTGCAGTGGCGCCCACGCGTCCCGCATGTTCATGATGTACTGGTCCTCGTTCAGCGGCGAGCCGTGCGCGAGGGTCACGACACCAGCAACTCCGGGAGTCTGATCTTCCGAATCAGGCCCCTCCGGTTGCAGCGGTCCCTGCGGCAGCGAGCGCAGCCAGACCAGGTTCTCCGAGGTGAGCTGGTCGTGCGTCCAAAGCGCCGCCGTGCGGGCGGTCGGGTTGAAGGTGAGTGACGAAGTCAGCCCGGAACACACGCGGTCGTGGTTGCCGCGCACGGTGATCGTGGAGAGCGGACGGATGACGTCCAACACCTGGTTGGGGCTCGCGCCGTAGCCCACCATGTCGCCGAGGTTCCACAGCACATCCCAGTCACCGGCAGCGGCGAGCACCGCGTTCAGAGCTTCGAGGTTGGCGTGGATATCGGAGAGGACGAGGGCGCGCATGAAGGTCAGAGTGCGGTGAACGCACCATCTTCCAGTTTAGCGCAGAGGGCAGACAATGTATGGATTGGGTCTGCGGCGGAAGCCGATTGCCATCCGGGCGATGTATACTTTGGGCCATCGGGCCCCGTCCAGAGGGAGTTTTCCCATGCATAGCCCCTCCATCACGTTGTCCCTGGCCCTGCTTGGAGCGACCGTGTTCGCGTCGTCCGCGCAGGCACAGAGAGGTGGGATCGCAGCCGCGCCTGCGGCTCGCGGAGGGATGCCCGTCGCGAGGGGCGGCGGATTCGCCAACCGGCCCGCATACGTTCCGCGAGCGCATGGCAATCGCGGCTATTTCCCCGGTTCGGGCTACTTCTCCGGTCCGGGCTATTTCCCCTACTACGATTCAGGTTTCGATTCCGGCTTTGACTATGGGCCTGGGGCTGCGCCTCCATCCCCGGTTGTCTATGTGCCGGTTGCTCCGCCGGAACCGCCGCCCAAGCCAGCCGAAGCCGAAGTGCTGGAGTTGCAGGGCGATCATTGGGTACGCCTCTCGCTGAACGGCCTGCCTCAGGGGGTGGGAGGAACCGCTCAGCCGGAACGCGTGACGACTCCGGCCTCCGCGACTCCCGTTGTTGCGGCCCACCAGAATCCTGCGCCCAGGCCGACTGCCGTGCCCGCATCCGCCACGCTGGTCTTTCGCGACGGCCATCAGGAAGCAATCGGCAAATACACCATCATGGGCACAACCATTTACGTGAGCACCGACTACTGGACCAGCGGTGCCTGGACTCGCAAGGTGCAGATCGCCGAGCTCGACGTGCCGGCAACCTTGAAGCTGAACCAGGAGCGTGGCGCGAACTTCCGCCTGCCCTCCGGGCCGGAAGAAGTGATGATCGGCCCGTAACCCTTTCTTGGCGAGACGCGCTGCGGGTAAGATCGAACAGCCACGCCGAGGATCATGATCGAGACGCCTGCACCGCGCAGCCTGCGCCGCCACCAGACCGTTACGTTGTCGCTGCTGTTCCTCGCCGGAGTGGTCAACTTCCTCGACCGCTCGTCGCTGTCGATCGCGAACTCAACCGTGCGTGCTGAGATGCATCTGAGCGCGACCCAGATGGGCTGGCTGCTCTCGGCGTTTTCGCTCGCCTACGGCATCGCGCAGCTTCCGCTGATCGGGCTGTTGGACCGCGCGGGCACACGCGCCGTGCTGGGCGGCGGACTGATCCTGTGGTCGGCCGCGCAGATGCTGACCGGCCTGGTGCGCGGCTTCTCGACTTTCATTGTGCTGCGAGTCCTGCTCGGCTTCGGCGAGGCGCCGTTTTATCCCTCAGGCGTTCGCAGTACGCGCGAGTGGTTCAGCCCCGCGGCCCGCGCGCGCGCGACGGCGGTGATGAGTTCCTCGCAGACCATCGGGCTGGCGGTCGCGCCGCCGATCCTGACCGGGATCATGCTGGCGCTGGGCTGGCGTGCGATGTTCATCGTGCTCGGCGCAGCAGGCCTCGTCGTCGCCGTAGCGTGGATCGCCTTCCATCGCGCGCGGCAGCACACCGATCTGCATGAGCCGGAGCCGCAGTTGCTGTCCGGCCCCGGGTTGCAGGAGCACGCCGAGCCCGCGTGGCGCGCGCTGATCCGCCAGCGCACGGTGTGGGGCATGATGCTCGGCTGGGGAGGCATCAACTACACGGTGTGGCTCTACCTGGCATGGCTGCCGGGATATCTGCAGGCGGAGCGCCACCTTTCCCTGACGAAGAGTGGATGGGTAGCCGCGGTGCCGTTCCTCGCCGGCGCGGTGGGAATGCTGTCCAGTGGCGCGATCTCGGACTGGCTCGGCCGGCGCGGCGTCCCGTTGACCACCGTGCATCGGCGCAACATCGTCTTCGGCATGATCGTCTCCGGCGCAAGCACGTTCCTGGTGGCACGCAGTGGTACGACCGTGGAGGCCGTCGCCGGGATCAGCGGCGCAATCTTCTTTATCCACTTCGCCGGCACCTCCGGCTGGGGCTACGTGCAGGCGGTGAGTCCGCTGCGCTACGTGGCGTCGCTGGGAGCGTTGCAGAACTTCGCGAGCTTCATGATCGCGTCGGCCGCGCCGGTGCTGACCGGCTGGCTCCTGGACCGAACCCATTCGTTCTCGATTGCACTGGGCGTATGCAGCGCGGTAGCGATGCTGGGCGCACTCAGCTATGCCACGCTGGCAGCACCCAGCGGCATGCATCTGGAGCAGAAAAGTCAGCCGCTTGTGTCAGGCGGATAATCTGGCGAGAGGCCATTTCCCTCTTGATACCGCTGAACGAAGTTCAACGGAATCATTATCCTGGCCGATAATTGTCATTTCCTTGTCACGGCCGCGGGAATGTCTGGATTTTTACCAATCGTTTGCGTTAGATTCAAGCTAATCAAACATTTCCCACGGTTGTCTGCTCTGTGCGTCCCTCTCGCTGCAGCCCGTCGTTGCTTTCTCCATTTTGCAATTTCTTCGGAGGTCCAAATGAAACTTGCACGGTTAATTCTCTCCCTCGTAGTGGTGAGTGGTCTCGCCATCAGCGCTTTTGGTCAGTCCAGTGCCACTCTGTCCGGCACGGTCACCGATCCCAGCGGTGCAGTGCTGCCCAACGCCGATGTAAAGGTTCATTCTCTGGCCACGGGTGTGGATCGCGAGATCAAGACGGATGGCGCGGGTCTCTACGTTGTTCCATCGCTGCAGCCGGGAGACTACCAGGTGCAGGCATCGGCTCCGGGCTTCAGCGCCTACACGGTGCAGAAGGTGACGCTCGATGTTGCGCAGAGCGTGACCGTGAACATGAAACTTTCGATCAGTTCCGCGGGCGCGACGGTAGAAGTGGAGAGCCTCGCCTCGCAGATTGAAGCGAGCACCATCACGGTCGGACAAGTGATCGACCGCAACACCGTGCAGGAACTTCCGCTGAACGGCCGCCACTTCCTCGACCTGACCGTGCTGACTCCGGGCGGCGTGGTCGCGCCGACATCCGGCAGTCTCACCGCCCCAAGCCGCGGCCTCGGCGCGAACTCCTTCATCACGGCGGGCAATCGCGAAGACTCCGTCAACTTCCAGATCAACGGCATCAACCTGAACGACATCAGCCAGAACCAGATCACGTTCCAGCCGTCGATCAGCACCACCTCCGAGTTCAAGATCAACAACTCCACCTTCAGCGCGGAATACGGTCGCAGCGACGGCTCGATCGTAACCGTGGCCACGCGCTCCGGCAGCAGCAAGTTCCACGGCGAGGTGTTCGACTACTTCCGCAACGAAGCCCTCGACGCCCGCAACTACTTCAATCGCCCCTTCAACACGACCACCGGCCTGCCGCTGGCCGGCAATACCGGGGCCAAAGCGCCGCTGAAGCGCAACAACTATGGCGTCTCGGTCGGCGGCCCAGTGTGGAAGGACCACACCTTCTTCTTCTTCAGCTACGAGGCCCTGCGCCAGCACCAGGGCATTCTGCAGAACGCTCCCGTCTTCTCTCAGGCGCAGCAGAACGCCTTTGCCGCGAATAAAGCGGCCGAACCCATCGCCGCCGCCTTTGCCGCTCTCGTCCCGTTGCCCAACAGCGGGTCCAACTACGTCGCCTTCATCCCCGGGCCGGTGCAGATCGACCAGTACACCGGAGACGTCTACGACCAGCTCGGGACCAACGACTCGCTGCACGGTTTCTACGCGTTCCAGAAGGACGTTCGTACCGAGCCGTCGCTGCAGTACACGACTCAGACTCTTCCCGGTTGGGGCGATCATCGCGCCGCGCATCGCCAGATCGGCACACTGCAGTACGTGCACATCTTCTCGCCCAGCATCACCAATGAGGCGCGCCTCGGCTTCAACCGCATCGCCATCGCCTTCAACCCGGCGAACACCATCAGCCCGGCCAGCCTGGGTATCGTCGACGGACTGACGGGCAACGTCGGCATTCCCCAGACAGTCATCTCCGATATCGGCTTCAGCATCGGCGGACCTTCAGGCTTCCCGCAGGGCCGCGACACCACCACCGGCGTTCTCTCCGACACGGTGACCATGGTGAAAGGCAATCACCAGATCAAGTGGGGCGGCGAATTTCGGCGCTACCTCCTCTACAGCTTCGCCGGCAACATCGGCAGCATGACGCTGACCTCGGCCAACCTCGCCGCCGACGTCACCCCAGTGTTTGCCATCCAGCCCAACATCATCGACTACCGCATCTACGCCGACGCCGCAGCCGGCTTCATCCAGGACAACTACAAGATGCTTCCCGGCCTTACGCTGGAGGCCGGCCTTCGCTTTGAGTGGAATGGAACTCCGCTGGAAGGCGAGAATCGCATCTCGATCTTCAACCCTGCTACCGTAACGCTAACGCAGGCCGGTACCAACGGCATCCCGGCCAATGGCGCCTACAAACAGAACTACAACCTGGAGCCGCGGCTGGGCTTTGCGTGGGACGTCTTCAACAGCGGCAAGACCGTCGTACGCGGTGCCTACGGGTACCTGGTCGATCAGCCCGTGGCCGGCACGGTCACCGTCATGACCGGCAACCCTCCCTTCACAACCGCAGTGTCCTACTCGAATAGCGCGGCGCCCATCTCTTTGGCCAATCTCTACGCCAACGCCAAGGCCGCCTCCGGCTTTGCTCTCGGCTGGGTCAACCCGAACTTCAAGAATGCTTACGTTGAGACGTTCAACTTCAACGTGCAGCAGGCAGTTCCCTGGAACATGGTCGCTTCGGTTGGCTACTACGGTTCGACCGGACACCATCTGCTGGTCTACACCAACGCCAACCAGGCCAGCGGCGTTCCGGGCAGTCCGCGGCCCTTCAACACCCTCGCACTCAACAGTCCCATCGCTCCCGGCGCCTCCATCGCCTCGAACCTCGCCGAGCGCAACAGCATCGGCTACTCGAACTACAACGCAATGTGGGCAACCCTGGGCAAGAACATGAGCAACGGGCTCTCGTTCAATGTGAACTACGAGTGGTCCAAGTCGATGGACATCAATTCACTCGGGTCGCAGGGCTCATCTGTAACTCTTCCTGACAGCAACAACCCGGCGGAGAATTACGGCCTCTCGGACTTCGACGTCCGCAACCACTTCGCCGGCACTGCCATCTACAACCTGCCGTTCAAGAGCAACCGACTGGTCGCGGGATTCCGCCTGGAGACCATCTTCCAGTACCAGACCGGCAATCCCGTCAACATCGTTGCCACCAGCGACGGCTACAACGGCAACAGCGGCGTGATCCGTCCCAACCTCCTGGGACACATCTCCCGCGTAAAGCAGCAGCTGCCGTTCAACGCCAACGTGACTTACCTCACCAGCACAGGCATGGGCTACGGCGGCTCGGTTTGCGACACTACGAACGTCACGTCCGCCTGCACGTATGAGATCGCAGGGACGCAGGCCAGCGCTACCGCGACGACCGCACCAACCGTCTACACCGGCCTCGGCAACGCCCAACGCAACGCCGGCATCGGCCCCGGCTATGCCGATCTGGATCTCTCCGGAGAGAAGGAGACGAAGATTTTCGAAGGCCTCAGCTTCACGCTGCGCGCCGATGCCTTCGACATCCTCAACCACCCCAACTTCGGGCAGCCTTCTGGCAACGTGCAGTCGACAACCTTCGGCCAGATCACCGCAACCCGCTTCGCCACCAGCGACGGCGGCTCATCCCGGCAGCTTCAGATCAGCGGCAAGTTCACGTTCTAACGGAAGCACAGGAGGGCGGCCCGGAGTCGGATTCGGGCCGCTCCGCCTCGCTACAGCGCCGGTACTCCAGGCGATTGCGGCCGCCGCGCTTGGCCGCGTAGAGCGCCTCGTCCGCCGCGGCGATCAGCGTCGTCCACTCACAACCGTAAGAGGGAACACACGAGGAGACGCCGCAACTCACCGTCGTCCACAGCAGGGTCTCGCCGGAAGACGTCAGCTTGGGCGGCGTGCCCACCGTTTCCATCAGCAATCGGGCGCGCTCCGCGACGATCATCGCGCTGTCCGCCGACGTGTTCGCCAGCAGCAGTACGAACTCCTCGCCGCCAAAGCGAGCAGCCAGGTCCTCCGGTGAGCGCAGCACCTGGGGCAGCAGAATGCCGATGCGCCGCAGTACCTCGTCGCCGTAGAGGTGGCCGTAGATATCATTCACCAGCTTGAAATTGTCCACGTCGATCAGCACGATCGAGAGCGCGCTGCGGGTGCGCGCGCAGTCGCCCCACAAAAGCTCGATGCGCTCCTCGAAGGACCGGCGATTCGGCAGGCTGGTCAGTTTGTCCACGCCCGAAAGCCGCTGCAGCACTTCGTTGGCCGAAGCCAGATCATCCGCCTCCAGGTCGCGCTGCAGGTGGAAGAGATAGCTCCGGCGCTCCTCGCGCTCCAGGCTGTAGCTCGCGATCAGGATGATGCCAATGCCGATCAGCAACATGCTGCTGCCGACCGATCGTTCCGACACGGATAATCCAGGAGCGCTGCCAAGCGACCACAAACCGCCGACCGTCATCGCGAAAATGGAAATCACGGAGTAGGGAAGTCGCAACCGCATCACCACGCCGACGAAGAGCGCCGTGACCAGAACGTTGACTTCACCGAACAGAGCGGATGCCGCCGTGGCGTTGCCCTCGACGATCAGGTTGAACCAGCAGATCACGACCATGGTCACGGCCACGCTGCCCTCACGCAGCCAGCGTGGAGGATTGCGCAGAACCAGCCAGTTCGTGAACAGCGCCAGCGGCGCAACGCACGCCGTGCGCTTCACGATGGCCAGCAGCGCCAGGTCTTTCACCGCTGCGTAGTCCAGCACCAGGCAGATGATCAACAGCAGGATGGCCGGCAAACCCTCCAGCCACATGCGGTAGGAGCGGGCCTTGCGCGTGTCCGCTTCGAACGTCGCTTCCAGAACGGCGGGAAACGGGAGACTCGGAAAACCGCCGCGTTCCAGCGCCGCCTGCGCGCTCTCCAGAGTGGCGCGGACGCGAACGTTGACACGGCTGGCTGGGCCTGGCTGAGAGATAAAAGGTCACCGTCGGCGGGGTCAGGTTATGTCAATCGCAGCCCCGCTCCTGTGAAGAGTTTACGAAAATCGACCCCAATGTGGAATGCCCCAATGGTACATGACCGTCATAGGGCTTTCCCCCATCTCCTCTACAGCTTAGGGGGCTTGGCGGCTGCCAAATATCAGGCTCCGGCTTCCGGGTGCCCCATGTTCGACGCAGTCGACCATGGGGTTACATCACCCAGCAACCGGCAACCGGCAACTGACAACTGACAACTGACAACTG
>Ga0102924_1001481_pt1 | contig 27025 bp, 26 predicted proteins | sample PaiPotPPM11metaG_FD_80116 | JGI IMG/M metagenome (GOLD analysis project Ga0102924, IMG submission 80116) | Iron sulfur acid spring bacterial and archeal communities from Banff, Canada, to study Microbial Dark Matter (Phase II) - Paint Pots PPM... ... | reverse complement strand
GCAGGTTGAGGTGGCCCGGGCTGCTCGGCGTGTCGGTCGTCCGCGGGACCCAGGCGTCGGGCAGCAGGCTGGCCGCCGACCCCGACACCGCGGAGGGCAGCGTCCGGACCTGGTGCAGCACGTCGCCGTTCAGGTAGCCGTCGGACGGCGCGTTGAGCCACGCCTGCGCGACGGCGCGGTTATCCGGCACGGGAGCGGGCCGGCGCCCGGCGATCTCGTCCGGGTCGCTGAGCGCGTCGACCACCGCGGTGACCTGGTTCTGCCCGGTGACCTCCTCGACCAGGTCCACCGGGTAGCACCCGGCGAGCCGGGCCATGACCTCGATCAGCCGCGGGCCCCGCGCGGTGAGCATGATCTCGGTGCAGGCCGGCCCGGTGACCACGCCGACCGCGTCCAGGACCGCGCGCGCGTACCGGGCCACCTGGCCGGCGTCATCGTCGCGGTCTTCGAGAGCGGGGAGCACGAGGAACGACTCCCCCCAGGTCACGTGGCCGCCCTCGGTCAGCGTGACCCGCTCCCGCCACATGCTCGTGATCACGTGGCGCGGGCCCTTGCGGCCCCGCACGGTCACGCTGTCCACGGTCCACTTGGCGCCGGCCAGGTACTCCTGCACCACCAGGGAGCGGGTGATCTCGCCCAGCGCGCCCGGCTGACCGACCGTCGCCTGCCAGGCCGCGTCGATGTCATCCGGCCCCCGGCACACCGTGACCCCGACCGAGGACGCCGAGTGCCCAGGCTTGACCACGACCGGCCAGCCGATCCCCTGCGCCGCGTGCCGCGCGTCGCGCAGGCTGCCGACCCGGACGGTCACGGGATGCCGCACGCCCGCCGCGGCCAGCGCCCGCTGCATCGCGGCCTTGTCCGTGCGGACCGCCGACGACCGCGGATCGTTGCCCGGCAGGCCCAGCCGGGCCGCGAGGCGCTCGGCCAGGGTGACCGCGCTCTCGTCTCCGGGCAGCACAGCACCGACCGCGCCCAGGCGCGCGGTGAGCTGGCCCAGGTCACCGGGATCGGTCAGGATCCGGTCCCAATGATCCCCGTTGAGCCGGGGGGACAGATCGGGCATCCCGCGCGCCCGGGGGTCCGCGGGCACGATCGCGACGGCCGCCCATCCCCGGGCCCGGAGCGCGGCGCCGAGGGACAGCCCCGTGCTGTACGGGTACACGACCGCCGCGGTCCGGGTTAAGGCCGTCATGCGCGGATCGCCGTCGGCCGACGGCCCCGGCCGTCACGGTGCTTACGCTGGTCGGCCTGGAGCCCGGGTAAGCAGCGAATACCGGCCAGAACCACGAGGTCTAGTCGAGTCGGCCGGATGGCACGTAGGCGGGTGCGTGTCATTGCGTACTCGCTGCCTGTCATAGTGTTACGTTCTTAGAGCGTACCTTATAGAACGTTGTATGAGGACTCTTGTCCGGATGAATCCCTTTCCTTGCAAATTGCATGAGACCTATCGCGCTGGAACGGCCCGCCAGCCGCCGGGCTAGTGCCGGGTATCGCGGAAGACCAGCCAGCGCATGGCCGCGTACATGTAGACCGACTCGCAGGCGCCCGCGATGACCCGGGCCAGGCGGTAGTCGACGCCGACGGCGGCCAGGCCGGCCCCGACGCCTAGGATCCAGGCGAAGTAGTTGATCGTGATCACCACCGTGTACGCCCCGGCCTGCGGGGCGAGCGCGGCGTGCGAGCGGAAGTTCAGCGAGCGGTTGAGCACGTAGCCCAGGACGGAGCCGGCCACGTAGGCCACGGTGATGCTGAGCGGCACCGGCCAGTGCAGGTCGCCGTGGAACACGATGAGCAGCACGAGATTCAGCGAGAACGTTATGGCGCTGATGACCCCGAAACCGAGCAGGTTCGGGGGCACGATCCGGTCCAGCCCGAACGGGAGCCTGCGCACGACCGCGGCCATGGCGGCGGTGAACCGCTCCCCCCGGCGGGCCCGCCGCTCGGCGCGCAACGAACTGGCCACAGGCATGCGCGTCAGCCTCGCAACCCCAGGTGACGACCAGCCGACCTGAAGCTTCCCGCGCGGCCAACGAGCCCTGGCCACCCGGTGTGCCGGTCGTGACCGGAAGGCCCGGGCAGCGCGGCACACGGCATGGCGATACCGTACGCGAGGCTGCGGGGTGCCGGCGCACGCCGACACGGACAGGAGGCGCCACGTGAACGACCAGAACGCCAGCGACTGGGACGTGGTCCTGCGCGGCGGCCGCGTGATCGATCCGGAGTCCGGCCTGGACGCGGTGCGGGACGTGGCGGTGGCCGGCGGCCAGGTCGCGGCGATCGGCACCGGGCTGCGCCCCGCGCCGGCCGACCTGGACGTCGCGGGCCTGGTGGTGACGGCCGGCTTCATCGACCTGCACAGCCACGTGAACCAGATCCCCGGCCTGCGGCTCCAGGCCCTGGACGGGGTCACGACCGCGCTCGAGCTGGAGGCGGGCGTCGCGCCGGTGGCCGCGGCCTACCGCCGCGCCGCGGCCGAGGGCCGGCCGGTCAACTACGGCTTCGCCACGTCGTGGGCGCTGGCCCGGATGGCCGCGGTCGCCGGCGTCGCGCTGGACGGCAGGCTGGACACGTTCCTGGCCAACATCGCCAGCCCGGCCTGGCAGCGTCCCGCCGCGCCCGCGGAGGTCACCGCGCTACTGGCCCGGCTGTCTGCGGACCTGGCCGACGGAGCGCTCGGCATCGGCGTGCTCGTCGGGTACGCACCGCAGGCCGGACCGCAGGAGTACCTGCAGGTCGCCGCGCTGGCCGCGGAGGCGGGCGCGCCCACGTTCACGCACGCGCGCGACCTGATCGAGATGGTGCCCGGCGGTCTCATCGACGGCGCGGAGGAGATCGTCCGGGCCGCGGGCGAGACCGGCGCGCACATGCACTACTGCCACGTCAACAGCACCTCGCAGCGGCACATCGACCGGGTGCTCGGCCTGGTGGGCCGGGCGCAGGACGCCGGGGCGCGGGTCACCACCGAGGCCTACCCGTACGGGTCCGGCATGACCGGCATCGGCGCGGCCTTCCTGGCCCCGGAACGCCTCGGCGAGCGCGGGCTCACCCCCGCGTCGCTCACCTACGCGCCGACCGGCGAGCGGGTCGCCGACGCCGAACGGCTGCGCGAGCTGCGGGCCACCGACCCCGGCGGGCTGGTGATCATCGAGTTGCTCGACGAGGACGATCCCGCCGACCGCGGGCTGCTGCTGCGCTCGCTGACCTTCCCCGGCGCCCTGGTGGCCAGCGACGCCATGCCGCTGACCTGGGCCGGCCCGGCACCCGACCCGCTCGCCTGGCCGGTGCCCGAGGGCGCGATCACGCATCCGCGTACCGCCGGGACGTTCTCGCGGGCGTTGCGCCTGCTCACCCGCGAGGGCTCGCTCGGCCTGGCCGAGGCGCTGAGCAAGTGCAGCCTGGGACCGGCCCGGGTGCTCGAGGAGCGCGTGCCCGGCCTGCGCCGCAAGGGCCGGCTCCAGCCCGGCGGCGACGCCGACATCGTGGTCTTCGACCCGGCCACGATCAGCGACCGGGCCAGCTACGCCGACAGCACGCGGCCGTCGGCCGGCATGCGGCACGTCCTGGTCAACGGCACCTTCGTGGTACGCGACGGCGAGATCGTGGCCGGCGCCCTTCCCGGCCGCCCGGTCCGCGCCGACCCCCGCTAACGCCAGACGCCGCCCGATGTTTCCTGCCGGTTTGGCACGGTAGAAAGCACGGTCAGCCCGGCACTAAAGCACGGGCCACTCGACACTAAAGGCGGCGGCGTGTGGGATCTGGTCGAACGTAACGAGCTCCGGCGCCTGGCCCGGCGGCGGGCGGCCGCCGACCCGGGACCGCTCCCCCGGCCGGACCGGCCCGCGGGCTCCGACCAGCGGCCGCAGATCAAGCACATCGTCGTGCTGATGATGGAGAACCATTCCTACGACAACTACCTCGGCATGCTGCCCGGCCGGGGCCAGGGCTTCCCGCGCGGCCGGGACGGTGAGCCCACCGCCGCCAACCGCGGGTCGGGCGGCCGGACCGTCCGGGCGTTCCATCTGGCCTCGACCCGGCAGCACCGCGGGCTGCCCTCGCAGAGCTGGCACGCGACCCACCAGCAGTGGGGCGAGGGACGATGCGACGGGTTCGTGACCAGCGCGCAGGACATGCAGGCGCAGGCCCGGGCCGGGACCGCGGGTGACCCGGTCGACACTTCGCCGGACGCGGCCGCGGCGGCCATGGGCTACTGGACCGAGCGGGACCTGCCGTTCTACTACGGGCTGGCCCGGACGTTCCCGCTGGCCGATCACTGGTTCAGCTCGTGCCTGGGCCCCACGTTCCCCAACCGCCGGTTCCTGATCGCGGGCACCGCGCACGGCCTGATCGACGATTCCCCGTACGACCTGCTCGACTACCCCCCGGCCGGGACCATCTTCGACATGCTGAGCCGGTACGGGATCTCCTGGGCCAACTACCACCCGGTGAGCGGCGACCAGTCCCGGTGGCGGCACTACGCGCGGCACAAGCGGAAGATGACCCAGCGCCGGCTGAAATCGCTGGGCCGGTCGCTGCCCGCCGTTCCCCAGAATGTCGAGAAGGACATCAGGTTCACGGCCGACGTCTTCCCGCTCGGAATCGGCCGGTACATGCAGCACGTCCGCGGCACCGACCAGTTTCTCGCGGACGCGGCGGCGGGCACGCTGCCCGCGTTCAGCCTGGTGGACCCGGATTTCGATGCCTATTCCGAGGAGAACCCGCAGGACATCCGCAAGGGCGAGAGCTACGCCGCCGCGGTGATCAACGCGGTGCTGCACGGCGCCGGGTGGCCGCATACCCTGCTGATCTGGACTTACGACGAGCACGGCGGCTACTTCGACCACGTGCCGCCGCCGCCCGCGGTGCCGCCCGACGACGTCGTGGGCCGCAGCGTCCTCGGGACCCCGGGCGGCCTGGAACGGCTGCTCCGCCCGGTATTTCCCCGCCTGCTCAAGGGCAAAGAGAACCTGAACCAGGGCCCGCACCGGTATGACCGGTACGGTTTCCGGGTTCCGGCCGTAATCGTTTCGCCGTACGCCCGGCCGGACTATGTCTGCTCGGAGATTCTCGACCACACCTCCGTGCTCCGGCTGGTGGAAGAGAAATGGAACCTGCCCGCGCTGACCGCGCGGGACGCCGCGGCCCGTACGCCCTGGGACGCGCTGGACTTCGCCGCCGAACCCGAGTTCCTGAAGCCGCCGGACCTCCCCGCGCCCAGCCTGGAATGGGGCACCTGGTAGCCAGGCCCGGCTCCGGGAAATGTTTTCTTCGGTAATGGCGGGTAGAGACGGCGTCATGCGAACGACGAGCATCCCGCACGCGGAGCGCCGGGCCCGCCAGGCATCGGACAGCAAGGCCGCGCACGCACTGGCCCGGGCCGGGCTCACCGCCCGGGGCATCATCTGGATCCTGCTCGGCCTGGTCGCGGTCCTGGTCGCGCTCGGCCACAGCTCACACCAGGCCGATCAGCAGGGCGCGCTGCAACTGCTCGCGGCCCAGCCCTACGGCTCGCCCGCGCTCTGGCTGCTCGCCATCGGCTTCGCGGCCTACGCGCTATGGCGCCTGAGCGAAGTCGCCTTCGGCGTGGCCGGCGAGGGCCGCGGCGCCGGCCCGCGGCTGAAGTCCCTGGGCCGGGCGGTGATCTACGCGGGCTTCGCCTACCTGACGTTCAAGGTGCTCTCGGGCACCGCGAGCAACCAGACGCGCCAGCAGCAGGACGTCACGGCCAAGGTCATGCAGCACTCCGGCGGCCGGTGGCTGGTCGGCCTGGCCGGACTGATCATCCTGGTCGTCGGCCTGGTCCTGATCAGCGAGGGCGTGCGCCGCAAGTTCATGAAGTACCTGCAGACATCGCAGATGAGCCCGCGGGCCCGGCGCGTCGTCCGGACGCTCGGCACGATCGGGACCATCGCCCGCGGCGTGGTGATCGTGCTCGTCGGGATCCTGGTCATCGACGCGGCGGTCTCCTATAGCCCCGCGAAGGCCGGCGGCGTGGACAAGGCGCTGCTCACGCTGCGCGACCAGCCGTTCGGCCCGGTCCTGCTGTTCGTGGTCGCGCTCGGCCTGATCGTGTTCGGGGTCTACGGCCTCGCCGAGGCTCGCTGGCGAAAGGTCTGACCCGGATGTCCACGGTCGCTGTGGTGGCGCACGCCCGCAAGAGCCCCGGCGGCGGACTGGCCGAGTTGCGCCGGGTGCTGGCCGCGGGCGGCGTCACCGACCCGCTCTGGTACGGGGTGCGCAAGAGCCGCAAGGCGCCGAAGTACGCCCGGCGCGCGGCGGCCGAGGGAGCCGACCTGATGTTCGTCTGGGGCGGCGACGGCACCGTCCAGCGCTGCCTGGGGTGCTGATCGTCGGGGCCATCACCGGCCTCGGCGAGCTGATCACCAAGCATTCGAACGGGAACCTGCTCGGCGACCGGACGATCCCGCGCTGGCTCGCCGCCCACCGCAGCCCGGGCCTGACCCCCTGGAGCGAGGTCTTCACCACGCTCGGCGGGACCGTGGGCATCCTGATCGTGTCGCTGGCCACCGGCGTGGTATTCCTCGCGGTCACCCGGCGCTGGCGGCCGGTCGTGTTCATCGCGACGCTCATGGCGGGTGAACTCGGCGCGTTCCTCATCACCGCGGCCGTGGTCAAGCGGCCCCGCCCGGACGTCACGCACCTCGATCACCACCTGCCGACCTCGGCGTACCCGTCCGGGCACACGGCCGCCGCCTGCTGCCTCTACGTGGCGATCGCCATCCTGGTCATCGGGCACGCCCGCGGCTGGTGTCGCTGGCTGTTCCTGATCCCCGCGGTGGCCTTGCCGGTCCTCGTGGCCCTGTCGCGCATGTACCGCGGCGAGCACCATCCCACCGACGTCCTGGGCAGCGTGGTGTTCTCCGCGCTCTGGTTGACCGCGGCTACCCTGCTGATCAAGCCGAACCCGGGCGACCGCGCGGACGGCCGCCGGCTCTCCCCGGCGCGGCGGCCCGCGGCCCTGTCCCGCACTCCTACGTGACGGGCAGGCGCTCGCTCAGCCGGCTCGCCCTGGCCCCGGCCTTGCTGGACAGCTTCGCCGTCTTGGCCGCCAGCCGGAACTCCCGGCGCGCGGACCGGGCCGCGTTGCGGCCGCGCCAGGCCAGCGACGGGTTCCCGGCGGTGTCGGCCGCGGCGAGCAGCAGACCACCGAACATGGCCGCGTTCTTCAGGAAATGGATTCGCTGCTGAGCGCGCTCCTGGTCGTCCTGCACCTCCCAGAACCGGTGCCCGGCCGCGGTGGTCGGCACCAGGGTGGCCGCGATCGCCGAGGCGGCCAGCCGCGGCCACCAGCCCAGCGCCAGCAGCGCGCCAGCGGCCAGTTGCACGGCACCGTTGATCCGCACGGCCTGCTCGGTCTGGTCCGGCACCATCGGAACGCGCTCGGCGAGCGGACGCGCGACCGGCTCCGCCTCGGCCGCGACCCGCTCGGGCCGGCGCACGGTGTCGAACCCCTGAATGATGAAGATGGACGCCAGCATCGGGCGGGCCAAAGTTCTCACTAGCTGCATGGTCGGCACCTGCCCAGCCCGGCCGGCTTGTAACTTCCTGCCGCAGACCTCGATGAGCCCCTGCAATCATCGAGATCCCCGGGGCCTCGGCTTCGCGGGGCGGGCCGCCAGCCCTACCCGATGATCGTTAACGTAGTTCGGCCTGCGTTTAACCGGCCCTCTTGTCCCATGCTTATGTCCCCCCACCCTCGGTCCTGAGCGCCGGCCAATGAGCCGGTCCATTACATAGACGCCCATTGAGAGCTAACGGGTGACTTGGGCGGGAGCCCCGGATTGCGCCGGACGTTCTGTTGCTCTAGAGTAACCGTTGCCGATGAGTGACCAAGCTACGGACGCCGTGTTCGATGCGCTGGGTGAGCCAGTTCGCCGGCGCATCCTCGAACTGCTGCACGAGGGCCCCACGCCGGTGGGACGGCTCGCGGAACGGCTGCCCGTGGGCCGTCCCGCGGTGAGCAAGCACCTGCGGGTGCTGAGCAACGCGGGGCTGATCGAGCATCACAGCGTCGGCACCCGCAACCTGTACGCGCTGGCGCCGGGCGGGCTGGCCGTCGCTCAGCAGTGGCTGGTGCAGACCTGGGACACGGTCCTGACCGCCTACGCCGCCGACGTCAGCCGGGCCCGGCGGGAGGCCGCGCCGCCCGCCGCGCACCCCGACAGCGAAGCCAAGGAGCGACCGTGAGCAATGTGCCGCCGATCCGCCGGGAAGTGCTGGTCGACGCCGACCCCGAGGTCGCGTTCGACGTGTTCACCGCGCGCGTGGGCCGCTGGTGGCCGGTGGCCGAGAAGAGCGTCTACGGGGCCGGGACCTCGGTCGCGTTCACCGGCGGGCAGTTCGTCGAACAGTCGGCCGACGGGCAGCGCGCGGTGTGGGGCACGGTCACCCGCTGGGAGCCGCCGGACGTCCTGGCCTTCACCTGGCATCCCGGCCGGGGCCCGGAGCAGGCCAGCCACGTCGAGATCACCTTCACCGCCGCCGGCGATCAGACGCTGGTCGCGGTGCAGCATTCCGGCTGGGAGGTCTTCGACGACCCGGCGGCCGCCCGCGCCGAGTACGAACACGGCTGGCCGGCCGTGCTCGATGCCTACCACGACCACGTCAAGAGCCAGCCCGATGATCACGACGGCGCGGAGACCTGGGTGGCGCTGCTGCACCGCCCGGCCCCGGCCGGGCCGGCCGGCGGGTCGGTGTTCCAGGACCCGCGGTTCGCCGAGCACGCGGCGTTCCTGCACCGGATGCTGGATGCCGGGTACCTGGTCGCCGCCGGGCCGCTGGCCGACGAGCCGGGCGCGGGCATGACGATCCTGCGCCTGCCCGGCGCGGGACGGCTGGACGACGCGGTCCGGCTGGCGACGCAGGACGACGCCAGCGTGACCGGCGGCCTGTTCACGGTGGCGGTGCGCCCCTGGCAGGTCATGATGCAGGCCGAGCCAGCAGCCGGCTGACAACGGCGAGCAGCCGGCCTGCGCGCCGCCCCGCCTCGCCCAGGAGTTCCTCGACCGCCACGCCTAGCCCGACCAGGCGCGCGAGCCGCTCCGGCGGGCCTGCTTAACTATTAAGCGTGGGTGGGGACAATACCGGCGTTCCGCCGGAGCGGGTCGACGCGGGCTCGGTCGTGCTGCGCCGGATCCGGGCCACGGACGCGGGGCCCGTGGCCGCCGCGGTGGCCGCCAGCCTGGATCACCTGCGCCCGTGGATGCCGTGGGCGACCCCCGACTCGGCCGAGCGGCGCAGCCAGCTAGCCCGGGTGGCGGAGGCCGACGAGATGTGGGAGTCGGGCATCAGCTACATCTACTCGGTGCTGACCGCCGAGCGCGGGACGCTGGTCGGGGAGATCGGCCTGCACCGCCGGGGCGGCGACGGGAGCATCGAGATCGGCTACTGGATCGCCGGGAGCCAGGCCCGGCGGGGCTTCGGGACCTCGGCCGCGCAGGCCGCCACCTCGGTCGCGCTGGCGCTGCCCGGGGTGGACCGGGTCGAGATCCACTGCGACGAGGCCAACACCGCGAGCGCGGCCATCCCGCGCAAGCTCGGCTACCGGCTGGACCGCACCGAGGTGCGCCAGCCCGAGGCGCCGGGCGAGACCGGCCGCCTGATGATCTGGGTGCTAGAGCGCGAGCCCGGACCCGCCCCGAGATCGTAGGCGGGCTGGCCCCGGACTCCATCGTAAAGCTGCTTGACTGTCTGACTTCTTGTCAATAGCGTGAGCCGGGTGAGCAACCTGGGCGAGCTGGGCAACCTGGGCGAGCTCGGTGAGGTGGCGGTCAGCCCGCCGCGGGCGCGGCCGCTGGCCCGGGCCGGACCCTGGCCGCGCCGCGCCGCGCTGCTGGTCATCGCCGGCCTGGCGGGGCTGTCCTACGCCTGGGCCCTGGGCCGCGACCCGCTCGAGACCTACTACGCGGCCGCCGTCCGCAGCATGTCGGCGAGCTGGCACAACTTTCTCTACGGCGCGTTCGACCCGGCGGGCACCGTCACGCTGGACAAGCTGCCCGGGGCGTTCTGGCTCCAGGCCCTCGCGGTGTGCGCGTTCGGCTTCCACACCTGGGTGATCGTCGCGCCCCAGGCCGTGGAGGGCGTACTCACAGTGCTCGTGCTGTACCGGGCCGTGCAGCGCCTGGCCGGGCCGGCCGCCGGCCTGATCGCCGCGGGCATCGTCGCGGTCAGCCCGGCCACGGTCGCGCTCAACCGGGGAAACATCTCCGACTCGCTCATGATCCTGCTGCTCGTCCTGGCCGCCGACGCGGTGTCGGCCGCGATCACCTCGGGCCGCGCCGGGCGGCTCGTCCTCGCCGCGGTCTGGGTCGGGCTCGCCTTCCAGGCCAAGATGATCGAGGCCTGGCTGGTCCTCCCGGCGTTCGGCCTGGCCTACCTGCTGGGCGGGCCGGGGTCCGCCGGCCGGCGCGCCCGCCAGCTCGTTGTGGCCGGCGTGGCCGCCGGGCTGGTCTCGCTGTCCTGGATGACCGTGGTCTCGCTGGTGCCCGCCGGCGACCGGCCGTACCTCGACGGCAGCCACGACAACTCCGCCTACCAGCAGGTCTTCGTCTACAACGGCTTCGGCCGCTTCGGCGACCAGACTCCGCTGCAGCTGCTGGCCGGCCAGTCCCCCGGGCTCGGCGGGCTGCTCAAGACGCCGGCCGCCGGCCCGCAGCGGCTGCTACGCGGCGACCTGGGCCGGGACACGGGCTGGCTGCTCCCGGCCGCGCTGGTCGCCGCCGCCTGGGGGATCGCGAGCCGGCGGCGCGAGCCGCGCGGCGACCCGCTCCGGTCGTGCCTGATCCTGTGGGGCGGCTGGCTGGTCATCCTGGCCGCGACGTTCTCGGTGACCACCACGATCAACCCGTACTACACCGCGGCGCTCACCCCGGCCGTGGCCGCCCTGCTCGGGGCCGGGATCGCCGCCGCCTGGCCGGCGGGCGCGGGCCGCCCCGCGGCCGGCCGCCTGGCCGGCCTGGCCGTCGTCGGCGCCGGGACCGCGGGCTACGCGGGCTGGCTCGCCGCCTCCGCGGGCGGCCAGGCACCCGGCTGGCTGGTCCCCGTCGTGATCGCGGCGGGCCTGGCCGCCCTGGCCACGGCGGCCGCCTCGGCCGCGGTCCGCGGCGACCGCCCGCTCACCGCGGCGCTGGCGACCGGATCGGTGGCCGCCGGCGTCCTCGCCGCGGTGGTGGCGCCCGCGGTGGCCTCGGCCGGGCTGGTGCTGCATGATCAGGGCGCGTTCGACACGCCGTTCGAGCCCGCCCGGGAGGCCAGCGCGATCGACGCGCTGTTCGTCCGGGCGCCCGCGCAGGTCGCGCTCACGATCGGCCGCCTGCGCGGCGCCCAGTTCGGCGCGCCGGACCTGCTCGCGACGCAGAACGCGGCGCTGGCCGCGGTGTTCATCTACGACAGCGGCCTCGAGGCGCTGCCCATCGGCGGGTTCACCGGCACGAACCCGGCCCCGACCCTGGCGCAGCTGCGGGCCGACATCCGCCAGGGCCGGTTCATCTCGTGCTCACCGCGACGAGCTCCGACCCGCGGCTGCGCTGGATCTCCGCGCACTGCCTGCGCCTCGGGCACCGGCCGACCCTGCTGCACACCTACTTCTGCTCGCCCAGCGCGGCGGGCTGAGAGCTGCTTTCCGGCCCGGCCGGCGCGCCCGGCTGAGAATCGATTCCTTTCCGCGTCCCCGCGGGTCTGCCCAGGTGACAAGATCGTCGAGGGGAGGCCGCGGTGATGGCACAGCGCACGGGCGCGGAGCTGGACAGAGCCGAGTTCGCCCGGCAGGCCGAGCCGTTCCGGCGTGAGCTGCTGGCGCACTGCTACCGGATGCTCGGCTCGGCCGACGAGGCGGAGGACCTGGTCCAGGAGACCTACCTGCGCGCCTGGCGGTCCTACGCCGGCTTCGAGGGCCGCTCGTCGATGCGGACCTGGCTGTACCAGATCGCCACGAACGCATGCCTGACCGCGGTCCAGCGCCGCGCCGGGCGCCCGCTGCCGTCCGGCCTGGGCGCGCCCGGCGGCGCCCCGGGCCCCCGGCCCGCGGCGGAAGCCGAGGTCGAGTGGCTGCAGCCGCTGCCCGACGCCCTGGTCACGCCGGAGTCCGCCGACCCCGCGGCCGTCGCCGTGCGGCGGGAGAGCCTGCGGCTCGCGCTGATCACCAGCCTCCAGTACCTGCCGCCGCGGCAGCGCGCGGTGCTGATCCTGCGGGAGGTGCTGGCCTTCCGGGCCACCGAGGTGGCCGGGATGCTCGGCACCTCGACCGCGGCGGTCAAGAGCCTGCTGCAGCGGGCCCGGGCCCGGCTCGCGGAGGCCGCCCCGTCCGCCGAGCAGGTCGCCGAGCCCACCGAGCCCCAGGCCCGGGCGCTGCTCGGCGCGTACATCGCCGCGTTCGAGAACGCCGACGCCGCGGCCCTGGAGAAGCTGCTGCGCCGGGACGCCACGCTGGCCGCGCCGCCGTCGGCGACCTGGTTCTCCGGCGGCGACGCGATCGCGACGGCCGTGGCCGGCCTCGGCTTCCCCGGCGAATGGCGCATGGTGGCCACCGCCGCCAACGGGCAGCCCGCGGCCGCGTCCTACCGGCGCGATGCCGACGGCGTCTACCGCGGGTACGGCGTCGTCGTGCTCACCGTGACCGCCACGCACATCGCCCGGATCGTGCTGTTCGCCGACCCCGGCCTCCTCCAGGCGTTCGGCCTCCCCCCGGTCTACCCCGGCTCCGGCCCGGACCCGACCCGGGCCCGCCGCCCGCCGTCTAGACCGCGGGCGGGAACAAAGCGTTCATATCGATATCAGTGACGGTCAGCCGGTTGACCTCGCCGGCCGATCGCACGAAGACCCGGGCGCCGACCGGCTCGCCGGTGGTGAGCAGCCCGAGCATCCCGGTGTCGCGGTCGTCGGTGCGGGCCACGAACCGGCGCCCGCCGATGTCCAGGCGGCCGATCACGATCCCGGCCGGGGCGCGCCCGCGCCGGCGGGACACCGTGTAGGTCTCGATCGTGGCCCAGCCGTCGGCGTGCCGCGCCCGCGGCGGCGCCGGCCAGCTATCCACCTCGGCCTGCAGCACCGCGCTGCGGTCCGGGCGCCAGGGGGCCAGCGCGGCGGAGTAGATCCCGACCGAGTACTTGCCCATGACGCCGCCGTTCGCGCCGACGAACCCGAACGTGCCGGGGCGGGCGCGGGCCCGCGGCATGGTCTCGGCGATGGCGTGCATGGCGTAGTTGTTGCCGGGCCCGCCGAAGAACGGCAGGCCGCCGGTCACCGTCAGGCCGCGCGGGTCGTCCGGCGCCAGGCCCAGCCGGTCGCACAGGTTGAACACCGGGACCGGGAAGCAGCTGTAAAGGTCGATCGTGGCCAGGCCGTCCGCGGTGACCCCGGCCATCTCGAGCGCGGCCCGGGCCGCGAGCACCGCGGCCGGGCTGGCCGACAGGTCGGCGCGGTCGAGCAGGTCGCGCTCGGCCACGTCGGCGTGGCCGTGCAGGAACACCCACCGGTCAGGCGGTACGCCCAGCCGCCGCGCCGCGGCGACCGACATGACCAGCACGGCGGCGCCCTGGTTCACCTTCTCGAAGGCCACGAGGTAGCGGGTGTACGGGTCCGCGATCAGCCGGTTGACGGCGGTCGGCGTGACGAGTTCGGTGACGCCGCGCACGGTCGGCGCGGCGGCGTGCGGGTTCGCCGCCGCGACCTCGGTGAACGGCGCGAACAGCGCCCCCATGGCCGCGGCGTACTGCGCGCGGGTCAGCTTGAGCCGGGCGCGGCGGGCGTTCTCGGCCAGCGCGTACTGGCTCGGCGCGTCGGTGAGCCCGTGCGCGATCAGGTCCGGGTCGGTCAGCCCGCGCAGCCCGTAGCCGCGGTCCTCGAGGCTGCCGCCGGCGTGCTCGGTGAAATCCGGCCGCTCGGCCGCGGCCTGGCCGGCGTAGTGCTGGGCGGTGCTGATCGCCTCGGAGCCGAAGATCAGCGCCGTCTCGGCGCCGCCCGCGGCGATCGTGGCCGCGAGGTCGGTGACCAGGTACTGAGGCGACTGGCCACCGCTGACCTCCAGGATCGCGCGCGCCGGAGCGGCGCCGAGGCGGGCCGCGACCGAGCGCGGGTAGTTGTCCGAGCGGCCCAGCGGCGCCCGCGCGGCGGGGTGCGAGATCTCGAACTGCCGCACCCCGGCCACGGTGTCGATCGCGGCTGTGAGCGCGGCCGGGCCGGCCCCGGCGTCGGCGTCGGCCAGCGCGGCCCGGGCGGCGTCCGCCGCCAGGTCGACCGCGGAGCGGCACCGGTAACCCGGCTGGCCCAGGCGCTCCGAAGCCTGCCCGGCGCCGACCAGCACCGGCGTACGCGGATCAAGGTCGCCAGCGTTCACTTACCCCACGGTACCGGGCGGGCGATCAGGGAACATTCCGGCAATCAGCCGGAGGAACCTTGTAATCGTACGTCGATTGGAGGCATACGCTGACCGGGGCGCGGAAGGACCGGTGGAAGCCCTTATTCTGGTGCAACCATTGCCCGCCTTTCCCGCTGGCGCACCACTGTTCCTGAACGCCGCTGGACTCGTGCGCGGGGAGAATCGAGACGTATTCACACTTGGTTACGGTCACGTGATAGTACATGCTGGCCCTGACACTGCCTATGCATAGCACGTGCGGGTTGGTCTGGAAATACCAGAATTCCCCCTTGAGGTTCTTGCGGTGGGGGATAGAGAGGCCGGCCTGGCCCTGGCAGCCATTGGCGACGGCCGTGTGGTGGGTCGAGACGGTTTTAACCCGGGGCGCGTGAGCCGTACCGGCCTGGGCCGCGGCCGGGATCACCACGCCCGCGACGGCCGGGGCGAGCCCCGCGACGCCGAAGAGGTAGCGGACTCTCTTCAATGGGCTGCTCCTTCCGGGCGCTCGGCCGGACCGGGCCGCGAGGCACCCATTGTGGGCGGAGCCGCTATGCGCCAGCTATGCGCCGGATCCGGTGGTCGCGGGGCGAGCGGGACTAGATGTCGCCGGGCGTGGCCTCGGTGGCTCCGACGCGCCGCAGGTACTGCGGCCGGAGCCGGCGCACGGCCAGGCCGGTAGCGAACAGCACCACCACCACGCCGAAGAACAGGTAGGCGAACGTCCGGGCACTGCCGGTCGGCAACGGGACCAGGGAGTAGTAGAAGACCATGCCCATCACGCCGGCCCCGACCAGCCCCGCGGCGGCGATGAACAGGCTCCCCGCGCCCCGGCGGTAGGCCCAGACCGGTGCGGCCAGCGAGGCGAACAGGTAGATGAGCGTGCCGCAGTAGCCGGCCAGGCTGCCGAGGTCACCGAACGCCGTGCCCGACGCCACGCCGGACGCGAGCACGTAGGTCAGCACGGCCAGCCAGGCGACGGCGTAGCAGACGATGGCCTTGTCCGGCGCGCCCCGGCGGTTGGTGTCCCGGGCCCGCGCCGGGAGCAGCCCGTCGTGCGCCATCGTGAACAGCACCCGCGGCCCGTAGTTGAGCGTGGCGTTCGCGGCCGCGAAGAAGCTGATCGTGACGCCGAGCAGGACGAGGTCGCCGAGCCACGAGACGTGGTCGTGGCCGGCCAGCGTCGACAGCGGCGCGGTCTGCGACGCGAGGCTGGTGGGCAGCCCCTCGAACCCGAGCACCTGGATGTAGGCGTTGACCAGGAAGAACACCGCGACCGCCGCGACGCTGCCGATGACCGCGAGCCGGAGCGCCCGCCGGGGGTTGCGCGCCTCGAGCCCGAGCACGGTCGCGCCCTCGAACCCGCCGAAGGCCAGGATCAGGAAGACGATGCCGAGCACGATCCCGTGCCCGCTCGCGCCGTGCAGCCGGAACTGCCGCGGGTCCAGGATGCTGGGCACGTGCACGAGCACGACGATCAGCAGGATGCCGATCGCGGTCATCGAGGCTCCCTCGATGATGAGGAAGAGCCGGGTGCTGATCCGGATGTCCAGCAGCGCGGTCGCGGTGACCACGGCCAGGCAGGCGATCTCGAGCGCGTACAGCGCGCCGGTCGAGGTGATGTGGGCGACGCCGGTCGCGGACAAGAACTGCGCCAGGTACGTGGCGAACCCGGTGAACAGGAACGGCCCGGAGCACACCATCATGAGCAGGGTGACCCAGCCGGTCACGAAGCCGGCGGTCGACCCGAGGCCCTGCGGCACCAGGTTGTACAGCGCCCCGGACGAGAAGTGCGAGCCGGCCACGTGCGCGATGCAGATGCCGACGGCCAGGACGCCGACGCTGGCGATCGCGACCGTCAGCCAGGCGCCGTACCCGGCGTCGGCGAAAGCCAGGGGGATCAGCGAGACGGCCCCGATCGTGGGGCCGATCCCGGCCACGGACTGGCCCAGGACCTGGAGTCCGCTCAGGACGTTGGCCCGCAGGCCCAGGTCGGTGCGGGGCGGCCGCACGTCGGCCGCAGCCTGATTGGTCATCTGCGTCCCCTGTCTCGCGACGCGCCGGGTGGCCTTCCAGTCTTTTGAAATCGATTACTGAGAACGTCTCCAGCGAACCATGTGAAAACGATTACCGACCCTACAGCGGGTGCCTGAAGGGCGTCAAGATGCCCGCAAAGCCGGGTTCCAGCCGTCTCTGGCCGCCGCGGCCGGGTAACATCAGTAAACGATTCCTCAACCGGGCTCACCCTCATGAGCGGCGGAGGCGATGGCGACCATCCAGGAGGTGGCGCGGCGCGCGCAGGTGTCGGCCGCGACGGTTTCGCGCGTGCTCAACAGCAGCGGCAACGTCCGCCCGGACCTGGCCCAGCGGGTGCGCGACGCGGTCGAGACGCTCGCCTACCAGCGCAACAGCGTGGCCCGCAACCTGCGCCGTAGCCAGTCGTCCCTGTGGGCCGTGATCGTGTCGGACGTGGGCAACCCGTTCTTCACCGCGATGGTCCGCGGCGTCGAGGACGTGGCGCAGGGCAGCGGCTACTCCGTCGTGCTGTGCAACAGCGACGAGGATCCCGGCAAAGAGGCCGGCTACATCGCAGCCGCGGCGGCCGAGCGGATGGCGGGCGTGGTCATCTCCCCCGCGTCCACGCACGACAGCGACGTGACGACCCTGCTCAGCCTGGGCATCCCGGTGGTGGCCGCCGACCGGCGGCTGCCCGGCGCCGCGGTCGACACCGTGCTGGTCGACAACGCCCGCGCCGCCGAGCAGGCCACCGAGCACCTGATCGACATGGGCTACCGCCGGGTCGCCTGCATCACCGGCCCGCGCCAGGCCATGACGGCCGGCGAACGGCTCGAGGGCTATCAGCGCGCCCTGCGCCGCCGGGGCCAGGAGCCGCAGCCGCAGCTTGTCCGGCACGCCGACTTCCGCGAGCGCGGCGGCTACCAGGCGATGGAGTCGCTGCTGTCCGGCGCGGCGCCGGACGCGGTGTTCGTGGCCAACAACCTGATGACCGTGGGCGCGCTGGAGTGCCTGATCGAACGCGGGATCGAGGTCCCGCGCGAGGTGGGCCTGGTGGGCTTCGACGAGATTCCCTGGGCCACGCTGGTCCGCCCTACCTTGTCGACCGTGGCCCAGCCGACCTATGAGATGGGTCAGGCCGCCGGGGAGCTGCTGGCCGCCCGGCGCGCGGCCCCGGACAAGCCGCCGGAGACCCTGGTGCTGCACACGACCCTCAAGGTGCGGGCCAGCTCGACCCCGCGGGCCGGCGCCGGCGCGGTTACCCCGGCCGGCCGAGCCAGCCCCTGGCGGCGGCAGAATGATGGGACCTGGCCGCCATCGTGAGGCTCGGCGGCCATGGTGCTCCGCCTGCACGCGGGCCAGGAGCTGTCGCTGGCGCCGATGGCGGGCGCCGAGCCACCGATCCGGTTCCGGCCCGCCGGGGCGGGCACCTGGACCGCCCGGAGCGGGTATCAGGCGGGCGAGACGCTGCGCGTGGTGACCCGGCCCGACGGGCACCGTGAGCCACCTGGACGTGAACACGTTCGTGCTGACCCGAGAGCCGTACGATGCCTCGGCGCCGATCCCGGGCGGCGTGGACCCCGCCGGCTGGCGTCCCGCGACCTGACCATACCCGCCCGGACCAACGTCCTCTTAATCGGCGTCAGCGGAGTCCAGGTGTCGCTCGTATGGCCGGGCAGGCCGACGCTGGTGTTCGCCACCGTTCGCTGCACCCGGCCCTAGCTCCCCGGAAAAGCCCAGCTCAGGCCCGGCGCAGGCAGCAGATGTTCGCTGGTGTTCGCGCGCCAGCACCTGCCCGCAGAATCTGGGCTGCAATAGCAGCCACAGCAAAGTCGGCCGGTCTCCCCTGGACCGGTCCGCACCACCCGACTGCCACCGAGGGCTTAGGGGAGATAAGGCATTCCCGAAAGAATGCTGAGTCCGGCAAGTCAAGTACCAAGCCGTGAAAGCGAGTGAAAGGGGACGGCGTCATGAAAGAATTTATGGCCAGGGAAGCCGGAAGGTGGCGGCGAGGATGAGCGGTATGACCGTCCGGCGGATCGTGTCGGTACTGCTCGGGGCGACGCTGGTCAGCGGGACAGGGATAGGCCTGGCCGCGGTCCCGGCAGGTGCTGAAATAGCGTCTGCCAGGGTGTCGGCCGCCAAGAACGTCGTACCGGACACTAACTACGCCACGCTCCACTTCCTTGACGGGAATGGATACCATTACGCGTGCGACGGGGAGTCGATCTATCCTGTCAATGCCAGAGTAAATTTCGTGGCCAACGGATGCCACGTTCAAGTGCTCTTGTTCATTGTAGGTTACACCAATCCCTGGTGCACTAGCCCGAGAGCAAATAGTACTCCACCTTACGGCGCAACCTCCACAAGTTTGTTCATTACCACTAATACAGGAGGATGCGATGGCTTCGTCCCGACGGCAGTTCGGGGGCAGCGGAGCCATGAGTAAACGGGAAAGGGCCCGTCAGAGAATCCCACGGGCCGGGTAAGCCTGAAGGCAGCCCGGGGTCTGGGAAAGCCGGAGGGAATTTCGTTCTCTGGCTTCCCCAGACCCCGGCGTGATGTTGGCGAACGATAGGTCGCGGACCTCTTCATCGAATTGGTCCTGCTTTGAGGGGCGGGTAGCCGAGCCGGGCGTGCAGGTCGTTGATCGTGGCCCGCAGCGGCGGCGGGATCCGGTCCACGGGCAAGTCCTCGGGCTGGTCGGTGCCGGGCGGTGCCTCGTGGCCGATCCAGGGCGGGGCAGACGGGACCTCGCGCCAGGTCGCGGCGGCCACGTCGCACAGGGGCAGCACGCCGGTGCCGGAAGTGCAGGCCAGGGCCGCGTGGTGGGCCAGGATCCGCTGCAACTGGGCGGCCCCGGACTGGGCGTAGGCGGTTGCCCGGCGTGGCCGCGATGTACGGGTCGAACCCGTACCCGTTCAGGCCCCAGGGGCAGGCCTCGATCCGGGACGCGATCACATCCATCGGGTGCCGGTACAGGCACAGGAACCTGGCCTCCGGATAGATCCGCAGCAGCAGCTCGGCGAACCGCGCCGTGCCCAGGCTCTTGTCGCAGTACCGCCGCTTCCCGCGCCGCACCAGGTAGGACCCGGTCATCTCGTCCAGCGCCCGGCGCACTCCGGCGATCGCCGCGTCCGGTATCACCGGCGGCTCGTCGCCGTGCTCGGCCGACAGCGCCGCGCCCTCGATCAGCGACCACACCGTGGCCAGCTGACCGGCCATGGCCGGCAGGTTGGTCTCCGGCGGGCACGCCAGCTCGGGGTGCGCGTCCAGCAGGAACCGCAGCAGCGTCGAACCTGACCGCCCCCCCGCACAACACGAACACCGGCGCGCCGGGGCCGCCGGCCGGCTGCGGGCTGTTCTCCGCGGCCAAGGTTGCTTCCTGCACGATCGGATCCTGCCTTCCCCAGAGCGGTACGGGTGATCAGCGCCGTCCGGCCCGGCGGCGCTGGCTCAGGTCGACACGATGTCGATGGAGGTCATCTCCCAGCCGGGCGGGATCCGCAGGGTCAGCCCCGGGGTGAAGCTCACATGGTCTGAGGCGCCGGGATGGTAGAGCGTGAACTCACCGGTGTTCACCCCGGTCAGCACCCCGTCCGCCTTCGGCAACGCCACGGAGACCGAGCCGGTGCCTGAATAGCAGGCTTCCTTGGCGCCGTTGTCGTAGGAGACGGCGAACGTCGATTTGGTGCACGCCACCTGTTTGATGTCCGGCGCCGCCGACGCGGCCGCGCCCGCCGGGGTCGCGGCGAGCACCGCGGTGCACAGTGCGGTCGAAGCCAACACGGTGGTCGCCAGCGCGGCCAGGCACGCGCGAGCGCGCAGCATGCTCATCAACCAGACCTGCCCTTCAGCCGTTGCCGTTATCTGGCGGGCTGAACGGGCTGGCCATCGGACGTGCCCGGCGCGGCCGGATCCGGCCCGCGGAGCACCATTGTCGGCGCGGCCGCTATGCGCCGGCTAAGCGCCGGGAGCGCGCCCCGGCCTGGCTCAGGGGTCGCCGGAGCGGGGCGGGCCGCCGACCGGGGCCTCGGCCTCGGCCGGGCGCGGGCTGCCGGTCAGCGTCCGGCCGTTGCGCCAGGGCTGCACCCGGGCCAGCCAGAACGCCCCGGCCGCGAGCAGCACGGCGCAGAGCGACCAGCCCAGCGCGGTCGTGCCGACGCCGACGTACTTCAGGCCCGAGGCGAAGATCACGAAGGTGATGACCGGCCGGACGTAGCGGTCCGGCGCGCGGGAGGACAGGAACGAGCCGACCAGGACGGCCGGCACGCTGCCGATCACGATAGACGTGGTCACCGCGAACTCCACGTGGCCGAACGCCAGCGCGCCGAGCGCCGCGGCCAGCGTCAGCGGCACCGCCTGGGTCAGGTCCGTGCCCACGAGTTGGTTCGCGCCGAGCATCGGGTACAGGAACAGCAGCAGCACGATCATCAGCGAGCCGGACCCGACCGAGGTCATCCCGACGATCACGCCGCCGATCATGCCGATCAGCACGGTCGGCAGCGGCCGGCAGACGACGTCGCCGACCTTGGCCACGCGCTCGCCGCCGCGGCGCAGGTCGAGGAAGGAGCGCAGCACCATGGCGGCGGCGCCGACGAGCAGCGCCGTGCCGAGCGCGATCTCGATCCGGTTCTCGGCCGGGCTGGCGTTGCCGAGCAGGTGCAGCAGGTAGGCGCCGAGGAACGCCATCGGCACCGAGCCCAGCACCATCCAGCCGACCAGCCGCAGGTTCACCGTGCCCTGGCGGAGGTGGACGGCGGCGCCGACCGGCCGCATCAACACCGCCGCCACCAGGTCGCTGGAGATCGCGGTCGAGGGCTTGACCCCGAACAACAAGATCAGCATGGGGGTCATCAGCGCACCGCCGCCAGCGCCGGTCAGCCCGACCAGCAGGCCGACGACCGCGCTGCCGAGCACGATGTACGGATCGACGTTCATGAACTGGGCACCTCCGTGCGTTCTCCTCCGCGGGCACGACGGTCTCCGCCGGCCCGGGCGTCCGGCCCGGCGAAGCTTTTCAGCCTATCCTCCGCACTCGGTCTGATTTGTGGGTAGGTCTCCCCATCGCCAGACGCCCAGACCCGGCCGGCGGCATGACGTCCGCGCGGGCCGGGCCGGGTGTGGGCGGCCGGCTCAGGTGGCGGCCACGGACTCCTCCGAGACCGCGGTGCGCGGGAGCAGCATCGAGGCGACGCCGCACACGGCGAACGCGCCCATCGCGTACGGCGCGGTGTGCACCATCGCGGCCGCGAACGAATGGCCGGTGCTCAGGTCGCCGAAGAACACCGTGCCGAGCAGCGCCACGCCCAGCGCGCCGCCGAGCTGCTGGGCGGTGCTGAACAGCCCGGACGCCCCGCCGGCCACCTCGACCGGGACCGCGGCCAGCACCACGTTGACCAGCGGCACGATCAGCAGGGCCAGGCCCGCGCCCGCCACGGCCAGGCCGGGCACGATGGGCCAGGGGCTGCCGCCCGCGCCGACGTGCGGGGCCGCCAGCGCCACGCCCGCGATGCCGGCCACCATGCCCGCCGCGCCGCTGGCCAGGATGCCCCGGCCGTAGCGCTGGGCGAGCGGCACCGCGACCGGTGCTCCGATGAAGCTGCCGACGCTGAACGCGACCGCGGTCAGGCCGGCCTTGAGCGGGGAGAAGTGCTCGCCGGCCTGCAGCCACAGCGCGAACGCGAGGAAGAAGCCCTGCATGCCGGCGGCGAACGCGAGCTGGACGCCCAGCCCGGCCGCGAACGCGGGGACGCGCAGCAGTCCGGCCCGCAGCAGCGGCGCTACCGGCCGGCCGGGCCGCCGCTGCTCGCGCAGGCCCAGCGCGACCAGCCCGGCCACGCCGGCGGCCAGCAGGGCCCACACCCAGGCCGGCCAGCCGAGCTGACGGCCCTCGAGCAGCGGGTAGACGATCGCGACGAGCGAGCCGGCCAGCGCCCCCGCGCCCGTCAGGTCCGGCCGGCGCGCGCCCGGGTCCCGGGTCTCGGGCACCAGGCGCAGCCCCGCGATCAGTGCGCACGCGGCCACCGGGACGTTCACGAAGAAGACCGAGCGCCAGCTCCAGCCGAACAGGTTCGCGTCGGTCAGCAGCCCGCCGAGGACCAGGCCGGCCGCGGAGGCGAGGCCGAGCATCGCCCCGTAGATGCCGAACGCCTTGCCCCGCTCCCGGGCCCCGAAGATGACCCGGAACGTGGCGAGCACCTGCGGGGCCATGGCGGCCGCGGCCGTGCCCTGGACGACGCGGGCCGCGATCAGCTCCGCGCCGGACCCGGAGAGCCCGGCGCACAGGCTGGCCAGCCCGAACGCTCCCACGCCGAGCAGGAACAGATGCTTGCGCCCGAACCGGTCGCCGAGGCTCCCGGCGATGATGAGCGCGGCCGCGAAGGCCAGCATGTAGCCCGAGACCACCCATTCCAGCTGGGTGGCGCTCGCGTGCAGGTCGCGGCGGATGGTGGGCAGCGCCACGTTCACGATCGTGACGTCGATCATGTCCATGAGCGCCCCGACGATCAGGACGATCGCGGCGAGCCAGCGCCCCGGGTGACCGGCGGGCGCGGCCGTCCGGTCGGCGACGGCGGTCTGAGTGGTCATCGGAGACTCCCTCGAACGAGATTCGTTACTCGAACGTCGTTCTATCATGGACCCTCGATCCAGTCAAACACTGTTCGAGTCTGGTACAGTGTTAGAGAGTTCTCCGGCCCGACTGGTGAAGGCGAGGTCCCGATGGCGAATCCGGCCCGCGGCGACGCGGCCGGCGACGCGGAGCCCGGCCGCCCCGGCGGCGAAGCGCAGATCCCCCCGCCGCCCTGGCAGCGGCTGCCTGACCGGCCCGCCCGGCGGCGGCGCGAGCCGATCAGCCGGGAGGCGATCGTGGCCGCGGCCGTCGACCTGCTCGACCGCGAGGGCCTCGACGCGTTCAGCATGCGCCGGCTGGCCGAGGAACTCGGCACCGGCGCCGCGTCGCTGTACTGGCACGTCGGCAGCAAGGACGGCCTGCTGGACCTGGTGCTCGACCACCTGATCGGCGAGGGCCTCGACGACGTGATCAGCGAGGGGAAGGTGCCCGACCCGGCCCGCTGGCGCGAGCAGGTGAAGGAGGTCGCGCGGGCCCAGCGCCGCGCCAGCCTGCGCCATCCCTACCTCGTGCGCATCTCGATCGGGCGGATCCCGATGGGCCCGAACGCGCTGCGCTTCTCCGAGCGCGTGCTGGCCATCCTGCGGGCCGGCGGGGTTCCGCCGCGGCTGGCGGTGCAGGGCTATCTGCTGCTGATCGCCACGGTGAACGGCTTCACCGTGGACGAGACCGGCGTGGACGGCGCCGGGCCGGCCGGCCCGGTCCCGGCCGGGGAGGGCGAGCGCTCCCCGCTGACCGACCCGGCCAGCCTGCAGGAGGCCGCGGACATGGCCCGCGACTACATCGCGTCACTCCCGGCCGAGATGTTCCCGAACATGGTCGGCCTGGCCGACGAGTTCGCGTTCGCCGACCCCGACGAGCGCTTCGAGTTGCTCATCGACATCTTCGTCGACGGCCTGGCCCGCCGCGCGGCCTCCTGATCGCCGCCCGCGGGCGGCCGGTATCTTCGTCGGCGGTGACGCAACGGGTAAAAGGAGGCCAGATGGCCACGGCCAGCCGCCTGCCACGGGTAGGCATCGTGTTCCGTCCGCAACTGCCGCCCGAGCGGCTGCCGGGGTTCGTGGCCAACGCGGAGGCGGCCGGCCTGGACGACGTCTGGCTGTGGGAGGACTGTTTCCTGGAGGGCGGGCTGACCACCGCGGCCGTCGCGCTCACCGCAAGCCGCTCGGTGCGGGTGGGCCTCGGCCTGATGCCGGCGCCGTTTCGTAACCCGGCCCTGGCGGCCATGGAGGTGGCCACGCTGGCCCGGCTGTTCCCGGGACGGTTCGCGCCCGCGGCCGGGCACGGGGTGCTGCCCTGGATGGACCAGACCGACGCCAGCGTCGCCTCGCCCATGACCTTGCTGCGCGAGTGGGTGACCGCGGTCCGTTCGCTGCTGCACGGGGACACGGTCAGCGTTCAGGGGCAGTACGTCCGGCTCAGCGAGGTCGCTCTGGACTGGCCGCCGGCGGTCGTGCCGCCCCTGCTGGTCGGAGCGCGCGGGCCGCGGACGGTGGCGCTGGGCGGCGAGATCGCCGACGGCCTGGTGCTAGACGCGGGGGGCATCTCGCCCGACCGGGTCCGCGGCGCGGTCACGACCGCGGCCGCCGGCCCGGATCGGGAGATCGTCGTGTACGTCCCGTGCGCCGCGGGCGCGGACGGCCGGGAGCGGCTCGCGGCCGGGCTCCCCGAGTCGCCGGTGCCGCTGTCGCAGCGGGCCGCGTTCGGAGAGCCCGCGGACGTCGCGCGGACCATCCAGGAGTTCGCCGACGCGGGGGCGACCACGGTCGTCCTCCAGCCCACCGGGACCGACCCGGACCCCGAGGCCACGACGATGCTGGCGGGAGCGGCGCGGAGCCTGCTGCGCCGGGATCCGCCGCAGGGGCCGAGCCAGCCGGCCGACGCGTCCTGAGCAGCGGGAGGCTGCTCAGCGCGATGCCGCCGATGATCGCGGCGCCGCCGACGGCCTGAGCCGGCCCGGCCGGGTCGCCGAACAGGACGATCCCGGCCACGGCGCCGACGAGCGGCTCGATGTTGAAGAACGCCCCGGCCACCTCGGGCGACACCCGGCTCTGCCCGAAGGCGAAGAGCGTGAACGGAAGCACGGTGCCGCCCAGGGCCAGGGCCAGGGTGGCCACGACCGCGCCTGCGGCGTGCGGTGCGGCGGGCCCGCCCTCGGCGGCCGCCGAGAACGGCAGCAGCGCGAGCGCGGCGCCCAGGAACTGGACGGCCGTGACCGCGACCGGGTCGCGGCCGCGCAGCAGGCGGGCCTGGCCCACGGTGAACGTGGCCGAGATGACCAGCGAGGCGATCACCAGGGCGTCACCGGTCGCCGAGGCGCCGCCGCCCCGGCCGACGGTGACCAGACCCACGCCGGCCAGCGACACCGCGAACCCGGCCCAGGCCACCGGGCGGGCCACGGCGCGCTGCCAGAGCGCCGCGATGACCGCGACCATCACCGGCACGGTGCCGATCAGCAGCGCCGCGTGGGTGACGCTGGTGCGCGTGATGCCGGCGTTCTGCACGACCACCGAGCCGCCGTAGCCGAGCGCGCCGGAGACCAAAATGAGCGGCGTACAGGCGGCCCGGACCTCCCGGCGGGAGGCGAAGGCCAGCAGGATGGCGGCGGCCAGGGCGAAGCGCGCGAACGCGAGCCAGCCGGGCGCCAGCCAGCCCAGGGCCAGCTTGGACAGCGGCACGGTCGTCCCCCACAACAGCCCGGCGGCGGTGAGGGCCGCGACAGCGCGGCGGCGATCTGCGTTCATGCACCCATGGTCGGTGACGCGGGGCCAGAATTTGCCAGTGAGCTCCTTAAACGAAATAATCCATGGTGAAATGGCTGTCGAACTTGACGAAGTTGACGTAAGGCTGCTCACCGCGCTGCAGGCCGACGCGTCGGGCACGAACGTCGAGCTGGCCCGGCTGGTCGGCCTGTCGCCCGCCGCGACACTGCACCGGGTCCGCCGGCTGAAGGAGTCGGGCGTGATCCGGATCATCACGGCCCAGCTCGACCCCGTGGCAGCCGGGTTCCCGCTCCAGCTCTACGTGACGGCCACGCTCGCGCGGCACGACCCGCGCGCGACCCGGACGTTCGACGACCAGATCCGGGCGCTGCCGCAGATCATCGCGGCCGACAACGTGGCCGGCGAGACGGACTACCTGCTGACCGTCGTGGCCCGCGACGTTGCCGAAATCCAGGAGGTGCTGGCCAGCCTGTCCACCCGGGGCGGGCAGCGGCTGATCACCTACCTGCGGCTGGCCGAGGTCAAGCCGCCGTCCCCGCTGCCGCTGGACGAGTTCACCGAGGAACCGCCCGCCCCGCCGCGCCGGCGCCGCCGGGCCGGCCCGCGCTGACGCCCGTCTCGCGCGCCACCGTCCAGGCCACTATCAGGCCGCCGCAGTTCGTGGCCAGGTGCAGCAGCACGGGCGCGGTCAGGCTGCCCGAGCGGGCCCGCAGGCAGGCGAACAGGGCGCCGGCCGCTGCGGTCACCGCGACGCCTGCGGCCAGGCGCGCCGCGGCGTGGCGCCGGTCACCCGCGAGCCCGTTCACGCGCAGCGCGGCCGCGGTCGGGCGGATGTGCCAGGCGCCGAACACGCCGCTGGCCACGGCGATCGCCGCGGGCTCGGGCATGACCCGGCGCAGCGCCGCCTGCAGCACGCCGCGGAAGGCCACCTCCTCCCACAGCACGGTCCCCACCGGGATACGGAACGCGACCTGATACGCGAGCTCCCGCCCGTTCAAATTGGTTATGCGCTTATCGTTCAGCAGCCGGCGCGTGGCCGGCACGGTGGCCGCCACCACCCACCCGGCGGCCGTGGCCGCGGCCAGCCCGGATCCGAGCCGGCCGGGCCGCCAGGCGCCAGGCCCGAGGCCCAGGTCCCTGGCGGTCAGGCCGCCCGCCCCGGCAGCGGCCAGGGCGGCCCCGGCCGCGCCCGCGTTGAGCGGCGCGTACCAGCGGCGATGCCAGGCCTGCGCGCCGATCACGTTGTTGTAGGCGGCGAGCACCGCGCACGCGGCCAGGGCG